>Ga0114934_10001656_pt1 | contig 14503 bp, 25 predicted proteins | sample 4SBtaG_2_FD_99695 | JGI IMG/M metagenome (GOLD analysis project Ga0114934, IMG submission 99695) | Deep subsurface microbial communities from Kolumbo volcano to uncover new lineages of life (NeLLi) - 4SBTROV10_white metaG | ecosystem: Environmental > Aquatic > Marine > Volcanic ... | reverse complement strand
AACACTAACCAAAAGGAGGAGCAAAATGTACTACATCACTAGTCACAGACACGGAGAGGACGGATACTGGGAGGCTTGCGATGCCAACACACTCAGGGGCGCCAAGGCCGCGGCCACGCGCCGGCTGGGCAAGCTCGGATACGTTGACTCAGAGTTGCGCGTTGCCGTCGGCGATAACGTGACGGCACCGAGAGAGGTAATCGCCTATCGCAGGCACGGCGGCCGCTGGGTAGACGTGGATTACTAAGACGAGCCGAAACCGGGCCTTGTGTCCGGTCTACACGGGGTTGACCGCCCGAGTACTGACGAGGCAGGTCAAATGAAAGGAGGAGTAAGATGGAAACTGACATTAGAGGACTTAACATTGCCGGGAAGTACATTATAATCAAGGAAGAGGTTCTTGCAGTGCCATACAGGGAAATGAAGTACAGGGTCTGGAAAGCACTAAGTGGCTTCGGGTGTTCTCCAGAAAGCTATGGCCGAGCAGTATTCTGCAAGGCGGTAGTTGACGGCGAATCAACAAGGTTTAACAGAAGTGATGTTGAACGCCTTGCAACACCAGAAGAGGTGAAAGCAGTAGAGGCAATGAAGATACACAGGGAAAAGGTAATTCAGATAGAAATAAGGACAAAGGGTGCAGGGTTCAAAGATAACCCCGAGGCCGAATATGAATACATCACAAAACAGATTAGAGACAAGATGACCGAAGCATACGTAGGAATTCTGTGGTCTCTAATGGACATCAACGGTAACAAGGTCGGTTCTATGCGTATCATGTATGCAGAGCAAGAAAACAACGATGACTAAAGGTTATCACAAAAACTTGCAATGGAACAAAACCTTTGTTATAATAGGCATGTAGGAGGTAGCACGTGGAACATAACGGTAAGGGAAAGTAAACTAAAGAGGGTAACATAAATAGAAAGGGGTAAGGCTATGGAATTTGAAACGGTATTAACAGAACTCGAACCTTCAATAAGATGGTATACGTATAGAACCCATTGGGTACACGGGAGTAACGAAGACGCTACACAAGAAGCCAAAATGGTCTTGTGGAAAGCTTACAGTATGTACAAAGAATACCCTGACGATGAGTTACTGAAACAGTCTGCGGCGAGCTTAACGAACAACATGAAGGACGTATTCAGGAAACACTATACTCAGTCAAGAAAAGGGTTTGTAGTAAGTCTATCTGCTGGCCGAGACCATCTATCTAACGTTGACAACAGCGATGGAGGCCCGTTGTACACAAGAATCAAAGATGAATCCCTACCTGAAATAGACGAGGAGTACTACAAGGAAGAAGTATTACTGAAGGCCGGGGAAATAGCGGGTGGTCTAGGGGAGCGAATAGTAAACGAACTACTGTATGGAGAAGCCCTTCACGTCGAGGCAGTACGAAGAGTAGCAAAACGAAAGGAACGGCCAGGAACTCCAGTCATTTCAACAACAGTAGTAGCCAAAGTATTCCACACTTCAATAACAAGCATACAAAGGGCGATGGCTCGCTTGGAACTGGCGTGTAAGGAACTAACATCCCCGATTCAATAGCCGTGCAATTAACGCTTCCATAGCGTTATAAGTATATGTAAAGGAGTGAACGACGCTAACTGAAAGGAGGTAAACTATGAAAGTACATGAGGAAGAGTACAAGGGGCTTTTAATCGAAATCTACCAAGATGAAGACGCAGAATCTCCAAGAACGTGGGATAACCTTGGAACGATGGTTTGCTGGCACAGAAACTACGATCTTGGAGATGAACAGCCGAAATGTTCACCAAAAGACTTCCTAAGGGGACTTGCCGAGGAAATTCCTGGCGTAGCCGAGAGGATAGAGTATTGGGAATACGAGGGGTATAACCGGAAAGACTCAGCAGGACGAGTGGAAAGGATAATCGAGAAGGCAATTGAGGACCATTACATCATGCTTTCCCTGTACCTTTACGACCATAGCGGTATCACCATGAGCACAAGCGGTTTCTCCTGTCCCTGGGATTCCGGCCAGGTTGGGTTCATCTACGTCAGCAAGGAAAGACTCCGTGAAGAGTACGGCAGGAAAAAGGTAACAAAGAAGTTGATTGCACTTGCTGAAAACCACCTAAAGGCAGAGGTAGAAATCTACGATGACTGCCTGCAAGGAAATGTCTATGGCTACAGGGTATTCAATAACGATGAGGAAATAGCCTCGTGCTGGGGGTTCCTCGGGTGCTATGACAGAAAAGGCGGCGTGATAGATGAGGCTAAATCATATATAGACTACTACAGAAAAACAGTTAACTCTGTCCTTCCATTCGAGGAGGCTTCATGAAAAGAATAGAAATAGTAATCGCCACTGACCAAGACTCTGAAGCATTTAAGTTCACCGAGAAATGTTTAAGGGCGCTCAGTAGTGAAATAAACACACGTGCGAATAGTGGAGAACCGTACAAATTTCTATGGCGTCTAGCTGTACCCATTGGTACAGTAACGGAATCAAAAGTAGTAGAACATGTAGGCGAAAGATTAGACCTTGTAGTAACAGCAGAACTGGACTGGGATGTCCTAGAGTCCGCAGACACCAAGATAAAGCTAAATGAATACGTGGGAACGTTCTCATTCATACCCCGTGAAACCGTTTACGAAGACGGTATGGCTATCCACAAGAGTTTGACGCTAGACTCTATAGGAATTATACATAGAAGTCAAGCTAACGCCTTAGACCTGCCAGCTATTAAGGTACTGTCAGACAGTACCGATGAGCCGTCCTCAGCGGTCCGAGGCTAGGTTTTAGGCCGATGGTTGCATTAAGGGGTTAAATGCGTTATATTATACAGCAAGGGGGTCGCCCCACCCCCTAGATGTTTACCCCTTTCAAAGGAGGGCGGCCTTGCCAGCCGCCCTCCGAACTCTTTTATAAGACGTGTAATTAACAGTTCCACGGCGTTATAAGTATATGTAAAGGGGTGAGCAGTAATAACTAAAGGAGGGCAAAATGACTAGGAGAACTAAGAAACAAATAGGTAGGCTAATAAGAAAACGGGGTGGGGAATATCACCGTAGTTGGACAAAAGCTCGGCTACTAAAGTATGAAGAAGAACTAATACGACAAGGTAGGCTTGCTACCATTGTACGAGAAATAGAAGTAAATCCTACTGGCAACTGGAACTCAGCAAAGGATTGGTTCCCACTCATCGAGGTTGACCAGGATCTTGGAATTGTAACTGTTATCACGCATTGCACGCATGGACACCAGAAATACGCTACAGTAGACACAATATCGTTATCAGTCGAGTGCTCACCAGAACATGACCAAGTACTCATTCGCGGTGAGGTAGATTGCCGAAACTGGAGGAATCCAAAATGCTCCGGGCAACAAGGCTTCGTCTTTGCTATCTTCCGCGGAGACTCGGGCCATGTCTACATTCATCGTGCTCCTAATAGCGTGGGCTGGAGAAACACAAAGCCAGAAAATATCCGCAAGCGTCTAGTTAAGCTAGGCATAGGGTCAACAAGAGGAGTTATACAACAAGGGGATTTCCTCCTTAAACCAGCCACCAAGAAAGCTTACCCAGACAAAGAGTTTAAGCACGAAACAGTAGGTGCTGGACACCATAAATTCACTGTCCCTGTTCTGTATGCAGACGGGGGAGGTAATCGCCAGTACAAAATAACAGAACCAACGGTGTTAAGACATGAAGCGGTTGATGGAATACAGCACCCAGATGTGACAGTGCCTCCAGGGGTATACATCGTAGGAACGACATCAACTGGTCTAAACCATATTAACAGGGGGGATTGAAAGGAGGGAAGCAATGAAGCGCAATGAGTGGAAATACGTTATTATCGGCGGCGGGTCCGGCTGGAGCCGAGGCCCGCGCGACTACACAAATAATCGACGCGACGCCGGGAAAATAGCGCGGGCGATGCGTGACGGCTACGGCGACATGCTTGATTGGATTGTTGTCTATCGACGCGTAGAATTCGAGGCTGACACTTGCGATCCATGGCCGTTCTTGGAGTATCGCCGCAACGCTGAGGGCTGGTATAAGGCGGTTGTTTAAGGCACTCTAGGCGCGAAAGGAGGAGTCAAATGGAAATCACGACTAATGCAGGCACGTTGGACACGGAAACATTGCCGCAGACGTACGAGCCGTGCTATTGCAGTCGCTGCGGCGACAGAATCGGTTGGATGGACGAGGAGCAGCACTTTTTGCCCTCTGCGATGATTGCGCCGCAATAGTATCCCAGGACCCTACCGAGGACCCAGCAGGCTAACCCCACACGGCCCGCCCGGAGCCGGAATCCGGGCAGAAAGGAGGCAGGCGATGAAGCAGGTTGCAATGACACGGGATCAAGAGCGAGTTATATGTGATACATGTGAGCGATGCCTCGACAATGAACCTATCGGGCGTTCGCGTGTTGAGAGGTCTCAGCGGTTGCAAGCGTTCGTGGAGTGGCTGTGCAGGCACGCAAGACGCGACTACGACGGCGACCGCTTGGTACACGCAGAACTATCTGCATGTGAGACGGCGAGCCGACGGCCAGAGGTCGTAGATATTGATCCGCAGGTCTTCGGCTTTGACGCTGAGGACTTTCCATATTAAGCAAAGGAGGATAAAATGAGCTACCCTGAACACGATAAGTTAGTAAAAGTATTAGAACAATCTAAAATTATTGGTAGGTTTTTAGACTGGTTAGTGCAAGAAAAAGAGATAATTATGTCACAATATAATGAAGAAGATATAGAGAATTATCAAATATGGCTAGACAAACCAAAGTTATTAGCAGAGTTCTTCAATATAGATTTTAAAAAAACTAGAGGAAGAGAAACAGGCTATACTAGATGAAATCAGAAAACAAAACAACGAAGGATAACTAGGAGGGTATATGCAACGATACGAAATCGACTGGGACGAGGATAAACAAGAAGCAATACTACGTATAGACGATGACAGTGGGTGGTACTGGGAAGGAGGAACAGTCACAGTATTTATGTTTCTATACCGTGCTTACCGTACAGCAGAATTTGACAGCTTAAAGAAAGCGTTAATAGACGACCAGGAAAAACGGGCTATGCTCCAAATTATAATGACTGGTATGTCTAATAACAAAGAAGCCCGTCACCTACTGGCAGACGCCATGTCTGGTGGAAACACCGTCTGGGAAAGTGATATAGATGATATAGTCTTCTTTGCAATGAACAGTGAACTTGAAGATCTCGTTCTAAATGACTACGTTATAAGTCTCACTAAAACTAATATAGATAGGGATTTCCTCTGGGCTAATGAACTTGAAATCTTAGAAATACTACGTAACAGCTACCCAGTAAAAGTTTTACCTGATGAGGATAGACATGCACTACTCCGTAGGTTCTGTGACATTGCATTTAAAGGAGTTAGCTTCACTGACCCACTACTGTTCTTAAACAGTATACCAGACAGGGAAAGCATAACTGAAACATTCAAAAACATACTTCTTAAACAAAACGAATGTACATTAAGTCTTAGTGAATATAATAAATGGATTGAACGAGCATCCAATGAAATAAAGGAACTAATTAAAACAAAAGGCGGTGGTCAAGATGAACTATATCCTCCGAGAGAGTTTAGTAAAGCGAATGGTCAAGGCTTTAACTAAGGAAGACTATCTTAGTATTGCCTATATCGGTGGTAGAATGAACATGCCTATAAGACATATAGACTGTCTTATATGGCGCTGGGGCTTGAAGTTGCAACCTTGGAGAAACCTACGTAGGATGAGCTACCTTGGATGGCACTCAGAAAAATATCAAAGGCTACTACGTTGGGATGGATTCCCCGTTGGGCTTAGACCAGAAACCTATCACATACAGAAGGTTCGCTTATGTATTGTATGACGAAACTACGTGACTTCCAAGAGACAGGCGTAGACTACTTAGTTAAACACAAGAAAGTTATAGTAGCCGATGAACCTGGACTTGGTAAGACCTTAGAGAGCATGTGTGCAGTAGACAGGATGAATGCTTATCCATGCCTTGTTATAGCCCCTTCTAAACTATGTGATAACTGGACAATAGAATTAGATAAGCATTTCCCTAGGCTTACACACTTAGTTCTACGAACGCTTAAGGAAGTAGTCCCTGTACAAGTTATGATGGTAAGCCAAGATTCCCTCTATAAGTTTAGAAGTTATATTGATAGATATTTCAAACCTAAAAGCATTATAATTGACGAAGCACACAACATAAAAGAAATAAGAACAAGACGAACCAGAGCGGCGGTTAACATAATGAAGAAGTTAGATGTGTGCTTTCCCCTAACAGGCACGCCCATAATAAATTCCCCAAAGGAATTGATAACGTTCCTAGCGGCGATGAAGTTAATGAGTAGATTCGGTGGGTTTGTTCCATTCGCTGTAACTTACTGTGAAGGGGGTGCAACCCAGAATGTTCAGCCTAGACAGTTAAAGAGGCTCCATGATGATATAAGCAAATTCTGTTACCTACGTAGAACTAAAGAAGAAGTGCTTGGTAACTTCCCTAAAAAGACTAGGGAGATTAAACCTATACTGCTCCCTATAAATCACCAGCTGTATAAGGAACTAGATAGTATAAGAGAACTAAGGAAGCAGGGTAAACTCAATGCTCTTACTGCTGTAAGTAAAGCACGAGAAGCAATAGGTATAGCAAAGATTCCATACGTAATTGAAGAGATAAAAGAGCGCCTTAAAACGCCAGGAAAATTGTTGGTTTTTGCTTACCATAAAGCTGTACAAAAAGTGCTGTCAGACGCATTCGAAGGGCGCACAGTACGCTTTCCAAGCACTACCCTTGGTGCTACCTTAAAACAGTTCCATGAAAGTGCCTCGACCCGTATAGCAGTTTGTTCCTTAGCCGCTGGCGCTGAAGGATTAACACTAACGGAAGCCGATACTGTTATATTTGCAGAGTTCGGGTGGACGCCTAAAGACCATATCCAAGCAGAAGAGCGCTCATATAGATATGGACAAGATAAGGACGTAAGAGCTATCTACCTGTACATTAAAAACTCACTTGATGAATATATGGTGAAACTAATAAACGCGAAGGATAAGATGGCCTCAGCCGCAGTAGATAGAAAAGACGTTAAGAATTTTCTTAAGACTAAAATATAAAACAGCCTAGCTTCATTCCATCCGTGTAATTAGGTGACCAATCACGTTATGTTAAGTCGTAAGGAGTGAGCAATAGTTAATAAAAGGTTGAAACGAAAATTACTTGCGAACTCAAAGTGTTTCGGGAAACATAGTGGCGAACCCGCTTGCGCAATCTGTGAACTGTCAGAAGATTGTGCGGCCAATTCAGAAGAGGAGGTAAACATGACAGTAAAGAGGAAGAGTAAGAAACAGCCCGAGGAGAAGGTCGAGGAAAAGACCGCTAACACAAAGGCCGATTCCAGTAAGCGTATCCGTAAGGGGTACGACGAGGAAACGGTGGTGAAGGCTTCCTATATGTCCAGGAAGACTATCACCGAACAGCCCGAGCTTACTAAGGGGGAGAATCTCCTCTACAGTATGCTCAACGAAGCCTTCGGCTTCGAGTTTGGGTTGCACTCTCATCATGGAGTGCCAAGATGGGTCAGTCTCAACAAGGGACCAGCCAAGGGCTTCTCCATGAGGGGAACACCCAAAGGCCTCGCAGTAGCCTACAATTCCAAGACTCTCTGGGTAGGAGACCCGGACGACGTCGTCTCCGCTATCAGGAAGCTTATCAAGGAGCACCCGGAGAGCAAGCGCACCCCCAGGAAGCCTCCTGTAAAAAAGGCAACTAAGAAGGAAACCACCAAAGACGAGAGCAAGAAGGAAGTCAAGTCAACCAAGAAGACCAAAAAGACCAGCAAGAAGTGACCCATTCCCAATATCGGGACGTATATCCCGCCCGTACTCCGTGTATGGGCGGGATATTTTATTACACGCACTGAGGGGTCCTGTGAGGGCCTTTATATGTGGCCCTATGGTTTACCCCTTACCACCTTCAAAACGTGTAACGTCGGACGTTTAGTGGCTCTATTTTTATGCTTTATAGCTTTAATGACAGAATTTGCTACTTTTATGACCTCAGCCTCAGAAATGTTAAGTTCGTTAGCGATTACGCTGGCCGGTTCCTTATTAAGAATTAATCTATGAGTAGCGATAACAGATTTTGAGTAACCAAGCTTATCCATTAGTGTTTCAGATAGAGGGTCAAAGTATTGAACTAACTCTTCAGGCCAGTATGTTCTATCTTCAAAGTCAGCAGCGCCATCAACGATTGGAAGACTATCAGATTTCAAACTCACATCTCTGGAGTCATGGGTAGCAACTATTATGTAGTTCTTAAGATTATTGTACAACGCACGACGGAAGTAAGAAGTGAAGTTAGCTTGCATATTATCAACATCAAACTTATCTAAGCACTTAAACAGAGTAACCCTTCCCTCTTGTAACAAGTCTTCATCTGTTATATACACTGGAATCTTATATTTAGATCTCACTTTTATAATAGAAGCGTATATCATCTTCTCTACTAAATTTAGTATATCATCAAACTGTATGTGGGAACTTCCGGGTCGACCTTCTAAAATTATATATTGCCGTATAACAGAACCGACACGAGTAGCGTACATGAACCTAGTTCCATTCCTAATCTTGTTAGGCTTCTTAGGCTTAGTCGACATCCATTTTAGCCTTTTCCTTTGTAGCGCCTTTTTGGAGTACCTTCCCCAAGGTATGCTCTCATGTATTTATCGAATTCGCATAGGCTATGTTCTACTTCTCTCATTTCAAGCTGGGGGACATAACTCTCAATACAATCACCGGATTTCTCTAGTAGCGACCGCATAACAGAAAGAGCCTGTGTATCAGATATTGGTGTCTTAGGGGGCCAACCGTAAAGCCGATTAATCCCTCTCTTACACCCAGGACCAGGATTAGCCCACGTGAGGATATCGTCAGCGGTATCAAAGTACCGGGTCCACCGTAGGTCACTGACAACCTCATACGCCATAAAGCCGCCCATCCCCATAAACTGTATGAGGCGCTTATGGTATGACTGTAAGTTATCGCTGTCCTCAGGGACAGGCTGAGCGTCCCATATCGGCTTTAATACATAGGTGCAAGTAAACATCGGCTTGTCACAAGTATTTCCACAGTTAGAAATAACGTATGCAGGGGAATACAACCGTTTGCCATCAGCTTGGAGCCCCAGCATTATTTCCCTTGCGCTTTCTGCATCCCAGTACTCTGGGAAACCAAGGGCTTCTAACGTACTGGGCTCATTTATACATCTGGCAACACACATTGCGAACCATAGATTAGGGTGTTCTGCATAAGGCTCACGCCAGTTCTCCCGTATCCATACAGTAACAGCGTCAAGCTCCCTAAAGACATTGGTAAAATAGTATGTCCTAAGTATCTCGTCATCAGTCCATGGGGGCTTCTCACCAGATTCTTTCCTTAAATAAATACGGTGCCTTTCATTTATCCAGTACCAAAATAGGTCTTCGTTTTTCATTGTATCCCCTATTCTTCAATACCTAATTTCTTAGCGATTGCTCTACACTCCCAGCAAACTTCCGGCACACCATCTCTCTTGGACATATCGCGTTGCAACTTCCGCATGTTTCTTATGCTGTCCATACTAATACCATACAGGAATTTTCTAAGGTGTGCAATCTCTTTCTTATTTAACAACCGTTCAGCCCTAGTCACAGTTCCTCCTTCATAGTAACTCTTACTCTAAAGCCTAGCTTATTGTATAGCTCCATCATAATGAACGCCTTGTGCTTTGGAGCGTTAGTGGTTATACCACTAATAGTGATATCGTAAAGATACTGGCTGTCTTCTGACAGCGGAATAGCTACAGCATCTAGCATAGAAATTGTATCAATGTCTAACATATCCTGCCTTGATTCAAACATATTAAGGAACCCAAGCGAACTAACAACTTCATCAAACGCTTTGCGTATGATAGAAGCCATCTCATCGCTACCTATCATAGCAAGCTTATAAGTACAGTCGCCAGTATGCGGGAGACAGCGGCAAACAGGGCATAGGGCCTCATCGTAACCAAAGCCAGTATTACACCCACCCAACTTATTAAACTGCTTAACGGCGCTGTGAGCGTTTATATCTTTATCTGGCATTGCTTATACTCCTCCAATAATGGTTTAAGCCCTGGAAGACCAATAGCATTCAACATTTTATTTATCTGGGCTCTAACCCATGTCTCTTCCAGACCAAGTACATCAAAATAAGTATTATTATCAAGAAGGAAAAAACCTATTGCTATAAACGTCTGTTTCTTAGCTGTAGGCGTTCTTTCCCGGTGTACCCTCAGCAAAGACATAATCATTTCCTTGATAACTTCGTAACATAATCTAGATTCACCGTGCTTAAAACCGTTTTCTGCGCTTACCGCTTTAGAACCTATTGTATCCTCATCAACATAGCCCTTGAAGTAATCTCGTGTAGGGGGCATATAATCGTCACAGTTATTCCTAATGACTTTCAGGATTGCGAATAAGCACTTCCTTCTATGCTCACTCTCAAGTTTTTCTTTCTTACTAAGTTTCAGTGTACTGGTAGACATACCTCCTCCAAAAGACTTTTTGGTTTATTCCTGCTCGCTCCTCTTCTTATCCCAAACCTTTTTAAGCCACGGGCTTAGAATAGGGTATACGTTAGACATCGCTGTTCCCATTATAGGGTATGAAGGCCCTTGACTTAATACTTTGTGAATCAGGGCCTTATCTTTATCATTAGGTAATGGGAGTTCCTCTTTACCGTACTTATCTGGGAGTAAGCCAGCCCTCATTATCTTCTCTGTACATCCGTAACACGGGCGTTCTGTTCTAAGCCCGTGGTACAAGTATTTTCTATAGGCATTCATGATGTCAGACTGCCAGACCTCTTCAAACGAACTATCTATAACGTTCCCTACTGAGGCCTCTGATATAATGTCATTGCAACAGACATTCACCCTACCATCCCAACCTATTGCTAGTTCCCTGAATGGCTTGGCACACCTTTTCGTAATAAACTCAGGGGGCGAGCCGAACCCTGCATGGGTGCTGGTCCCAGCGTGAGTACCATGTTTAGCTGTATCAACTCCTTGAGTTATAGTAACAACACGTTCGTTCTTTCCCCTACGTTTATTTGGATTCCCTTCCCTTTCTTGAGGATATCTATACAATTTTATGTTATTATTCGCTAAGTCCTGTTTGTTTATCTTAGTAAATATTCTATTAATCGTGTTTACATGGCGATAGTCATCAAGACCCAAGAGGTTAAGCCCAGAATCAAACACAGAGACTATCTTACTAAGTGTATCCCCCTTTAGAAAGCCAGTACCATTTGACATAATCATCAAAGAGAGTTCTGGGTTAGCCTTTCTAAATATCTTCACCAACTCACACATCTTGGGGTGTAGGCTAGGTTCACCAACCATAGCTATCTCTATCCTCGGGTTCCACCCAGAATCAGCAAGTCTATTAGCGAGTATCTTAGCCGCTCCAACGCTCATGAATTTAAGGTTTTCCATTGGCTTAGACTGAACAGCGTTAATACCACAGAAAGGACACTGTAAAGAACAGCCACGTACAAACTCAAACGTTACACAGTAGGGGGGTTCTTGCTTTCTCATAGGATCTCCTTAGACAGTGCCATAATGCTTCAGTGCTAAAGGTATAGACTCTTTTATAGCCTCGTGGATATCATTTCTAAGCTCTTCAGAATAATCCCGATACCAAAGTTTCCGCTGTGTCTTCCTAACCCACTTGTATTCACTAAACAGTTCAGCAACTTCCTTAGCGTTCCTTGCTACAAAAGGTCGTATATTATATCCAGCTTCATCAAACGTATGTATACAAGCTTCGTCAAAGATAATACCCGTACCAGAAGACAAGCACTCGTAGAATCTATTAGCAGGGCTTGTATACGTCTTATGTGAGTATTCATCTTCTAAGTACAAGGAACAGGCAGAAGTACTCAACCATTCAAGGAGGCCATTCTTATTAGGTAAGGTTATCTCTACATCAGGCCATAGCTCTGAAAACTGCTTCCTTGCTCGTGCCGAAGTGCTTATAACTAATGGATACTCATCGTTACTAGGGAACAGCCTATTAAAACACGCTTCACGACCTTTCCTAAATGAACCGTAATAAGTAACACGCTTCATTGGAGTCTTAAGAAATCGTATATCATTACTCCACGTACTCTTGTTCCAGTTAATATACCTATCAAACTCATGCTTCTTCCAGCTTGGGATAGTGGACCATACAAGCTTATTTTGTTCACGCCCACGCCTGTTGAACAAGGAGGAGATTTGTCCTGGAGCACTAAGTTTATAGTCATTCACACAAAAGATATACAGCTTAGATAAGAAAGCTAGTTTGGCTATCGTATCTCTAAACTCTTTAGGGGCGGCTATGTACGGTGAACTAACAACTACAAGGATATCCCTATTATAGTTACGAATGTACTTAGATATAGATTCTTCATCCCAACGGTCCATAATAGGCCAGCCCGTAGCGTTGCTTAACTTCCACGCAATCCTGGCACTAGCAAGCGTAGTGTTAGGAGACAGTTTTGAGTAATGGATAATAAGCCCAGAGTACAATCCAGTACGTATCTTACCCAACACTACTTCTCCTCATAGCTAACGCGAAGTTCAACCTTGCAGACAGACACGCTCTCTATTTCATAGCTGCCTTTCTTGCTCTTAGCCATCTCAAGCTGTGTCGTAGCTATATTTGTACCAGATTCAAAAGAAGTCGTTCTAATTACCATAGGCTGTACTCCTTTGTCCTTGTATCTTATGATTACAACATAATCCTTTTCCTCTGGTTTCTGAAAGCCATACATCAAGTACAAAAGAAACGAACGCAGTCCCATCTTCAGCCTCCTTTCCTCTCTACTGAAAGGTCTATTAACTTATAGTGTGCGAAATTAGTAAGGACTTTACCAGAATATTCCTTACTGCACATTCCAAAGTAAAGAAACAGGGCACTTTCTAAGTTGCCCTTGCTCTTCTTTAAATACCTGTTCAAGATGAAGCATCCTGCTTCTATGTTGTTAGCTGGGTCGTACAAGTCTTTAGGGGTATCTATTATATGGTTCTTTTGTAGCTCATCTTTCCACACAGCCGTATTTATCTGCATAAGTCCAACACAATTCTTACAGCTTACAGCGTTGTATTGAAACCCAGATTCAGTCTGTATTATAGCTAGAACAACAGACCTATCCAAGTTATATTTAGCCGCTGATGCTTCCACGCTATCGCAGATATACGAAACATAGTGCTGATATACAGGCCACGTAACCAATATATACTTTTCTATCTGCTCTCGGGATTTCCATTGCGTGGTTTCCTGGTTGTTCTTGTTCATTAGAGAATTGATGTTATTCTTATATCTAGTCTTTACTACATCACTTTCCAAGAACAGTATAACAACCAAAACCAAGAGCAACACAGATAGTATACCTAAAAACTTCTTGCTGAACAACATCATAACAACTCCTTAACAAACGCCTTGAACTTACAACCTTCATCACCGATAAGCTCAAGTAGCGGTAAATACCCCATTGCATCACCGCTATATTTGATATAAACGCCAGAGACACAGTAATTGCACATGAGCCTTTCAACCTTTTTCCAGTCTCTGTAGTTCAAGAATACCATAGGTAGGTTATTATTTATCTTCACGATAAGGAGCGGGTGCCTTTTACACTCAACGCATATCCTGTTCAACTTTTCCCAGAAGCCAAACAGCTTATTTATCCCATGACCACTAGGCCACCAATTCTCCTGCTTTATATTCTTTGCCTCAACAACGAAATTCTCAATGAAGACTTGAGCACCTTCACAGCTAAAGTCTGCAATCGTTAAATCACCAAGCTGTAGGTTAAGAGGCTCACCATTAGTCTTGGACCGGACGGTAGCTCGACCCCCACTGCTCTGTGACCGCCATAATACGTCCTTAGACTTCCCCTCTGTTATCCAGAGGGAAAGCATCTTTGCTACATCACGTTCCCACGCTGAGCCCTTCCGCTTACCACCACCACTTTTCATATTAAGCCCTAGTAGTCAGTCAGGTAGACAACAGTGTCAGCTTCACTTCTCTCATCGGTAACGTAGATAACTAAGTCAGCTTCACTCACGTCGTCACAGTATGCCCACCCTCTACCTTCTGCGGCGTTACAGTTATCGTATAAACGAACAACGATATCGGCTTCGCTTTGGTCCTTAGCGTAATAGACAACCTTGTCAGCCGAACTTCTATCTGTTGTTTCGTAGACACAAGTAGCGCAGACACTAAGAGTAAGAACCATAGTGAGCAGTAGAACTAGCGTCCTTCTAAACATCAGTTTCCATCCATTCTTTTAGTCTTGCATAGTCATTCGCGCTCCATTCCTCAGTGGCTGGACATTGACAAAACTTTGTCGCATCAGGAGCCATGTCAGCAATCTGTTGTTTTTCCCCCTTATTCAGAATAATCATAACTGGCTCTTCATTACCATCATAAATTTT
>Ga0114934_10001654_pt1 | contig 14512 bp, 5 predicted proteins | sample 4SBtaG_2_FD_99695 | JGI IMG/M metagenome (GOLD analysis project Ga0114934, IMG submission 99695) | Deep subsurface microbial communities from Kolumbo volcano to uncover new lineages of life (NeLLi) - 4SBTROV10_white metaG | ecosystem: Environmental > Aquatic > Marine > Volcanic ... | reverse complement strand
TTTTAATGCAAAGCCGTTGTAAGTGTACTGGTACCTATACCCAATCTTTGCATCTGGAGCAATTTTCATAATCTCTTTATACAATGTGATTTGTTTTTGAGTAAGTATCTTACCATACTCCTTACCACTCAAATTACTTCCCACACTCATTAGATGAGCTTTCCCTTCAACTCTTCTTAAATAAGGGATAACAGGCTCATCGTTTAGTTCAACAATTACTTCCTCAAGTTTGTTTGAAGATAACTGATCAATAGTAAAACTCTTGGAAATTTTGGATGGATTACCCTGTGCTCTAACAATAGAAGGACCAAGAAGAGAAACTGTTAGGGCAACTACAATAAACAGAGTTAAAAACTTCTTCTTACTAAAATTCATAGTTACACCTCCTTTTTATAATTTCAAAAAATATTATACCACATAAAAAACAAATTAAAAATCCTCATTTAATTTCCACTCTTATTAAAATTAATTAATCCCTTAGTCTCATTACCCGCAAGGTCTTCTGCATCTATAAAAGCAGAGCTTACATCACTTTTCATAAATACATAAAACTCACCATTAAAGTCACAAACTGTATACCATCCATTAACCGTAACTTTAGAAAGAGGTTCATTAGATAGGAAAATTACTTTAGATACATTCTCCGTAATCTTAATGGATTTCTCATAAATAATTTTCGGGGGGGTCAAATCAACGGTGACAGCAATACTTTTAACTGCACTATGAAGTCCAAGAGTATTCTCTGCATAGTAAGTAATAATGTGTTTTCCTTCCCCAATGGAAAAAGGGGCATCGTATTCAACAAAATGGCCGTTGTCTAAGGAGTAAAATATTTTATTAGCTATATACCCATACGTAGAGGCTAAACTCAAGCTCACCTCTGGAGAAAAGCTATAAATACCTGTTCTATTACCTGTGGAAGGTAAATGAGCTGAAACATCAAATAAAGGCTTATACTTAATGTACATAGGTTTAGATTTAACAGTTTTAATATCAAAGTTGTATATAATACCCCCATCATAAAACCCCTCATAACAAGGTAGCTGGATACCAATCTTTTTAGAAACTTTTATAACAATTGTTTGTCCCGAATAAATATTAAATGGAAGATTAATTATATAGGTACGACTATTCCATTTTGAAACATTGTACGTATGAGGGAGTTTACAATTATTTATACTGATATAAGATGCTTCAGGATTTTTAGGCAAAACAGAACCGAACGGAAATACTATCCCTATTTTATCTCCCCCGTTCAAATGAAATCCGTCAAGTGTGTGAAATACAAATACAAAATCAGATTTTCTTCCGGTATATGAAGGAAATGCATATACAGAAGGCGTATCAATAAGGTTATATATCTCAACAGGATTCGTAAAAAATATACCTCTGTATTCCGAAAATACAACAGATAGTTGAGTAGCTTGCAAAAGAGGATTCTTTATCCCTGCACTTTTCTGGAAAATTATTGAAAATTTGCTGAAAGGCTTTATAGTTTGGGGTATTGTAAATTGAACAATATGGTTGTATCCATCAACAGTTATCAGAGGCGGAGCGGAGAGTGGTATACCATTGAAAAGTATATCTTTTCCTACAATTTTCTTATGGCAGGGGCAGGGGAAAATAATTTCATAAGGAAAATAGACTCTAGCAATACTTCCCTTCTTTAGTGCTTTAGAACCATTCTTCAATATAATATTGTAAGAAGCATTTTCTCGTGGACCTCCATTACTAATATGTAAATCAGCATATATAAAATCCTTCTTATTTTTTACAACATAAACGTTAGCAACCCCAACAGTTTCGCCAGACTTAACAACAATTTTGCATTTACCTTCCCCGTTAAAAACAAACTGCCCATTCCCAGTATAAACGCCACCTGCAGACTGTTCTGTACTCTCAACATAAATGGAGGTATCTTCAGGCATACTCATAGTATTGCCAAAGACATCTTTAAAAGAAAAACTAAATTTTACGCTCCTGCCGCTTACTACAGTAACATTAAGGGGCATAACGTCTATACTGGATAAATCACCGGGCGTTACATTTATCTTACATATATCATATATATCAGGGTTGTTCAAATCGTAAACCTTTATGAAATTAATACCACATTTATACATAAATATTTTAAATTTATGAGTTCCTTTATCTCTTTCAGAAAACTTAAAATAGGGAGCAAGCTTGCTCGCATTTGAAGCTACAATGCCTATAGCATCTTCAGTATCAGCTGACTCAGAAACGGTAAAGTAAAAGATTTTGCCTGCTGCCACCGTTCCAGGCGCATCAATATGTAAACTTGCACTTGCTGCAAAAGAAGGTATAGCAGTATCGAAAAAAACTAAAATAAAAATTATTATTAATAAAAATACAACAATTCTTTTACTAACCATTCTCATAAGTTATCTTTATTTCTTTTGTTTCAGGTAGCCATTCTACGGTAGCGCCTAAGTTTTCAGAAATAAACCTCAAGGGTACCATTGTCCTGCCAGGTGGGACAATTACGGGAGGTTGATCAAGCAGCATATCAGAGCCATTAACAAGGACATGCTTATTGCCAACCTGCAGTTTAATAGTTTTGTCCTTTAGCTTTATTGTAACTACTTTGAACGTCGGTTCCCATTTTACGGTAGCCCCAAACGCTTCACTGATAAATCTAAGAGGAACAAGAGTTCTATTGGTAGAGGGATCAATAAAAGGTGCAACATCAATATACTCTGATTTACCGTTTATTTTAATTTCCTTACTCCCAATTTTAAGTATAACTACCGTTTTACTAACAGGTTTATAGACAACAATGATTGTTTTCTTAATGCTTTTATGAGAAATCTTATGCTCTGCAATAACATTAATTGATACTAAACCTTCAGATTTTGGAGTAATTGTGTAGGAGAATTCCCCGTCTGAATTTACTGATACACTTTCACCATTAATAGATACCTCAACATTATCCGCAGGAATAACTGAACCTTTTACATCTATAGAAGGCTTATTAAATTCCTGCCAGTCTTTTGAAGGAGCAGTTATAATTAATTGGGGCACTGTAGTATCATAAGTCACTCTTAAGTCTTTTTCAGTCGTATTCCCAGCTTCATCAACAGCTTTAAGTTTTATAATATTATTGCCAGCGCTCAATTTAACCGTATAGCTAAAGTTTCCCTGGCTATCCACTTTAACAGGAATATCGTTAATAGTAAATGCCTCCAAAAAATCCTCTTTAACATTTCCTTTCACTAAACAATTCTCTTCCCCAGTAGAAGAACCATCCTTAGGGCTATCTATCGTTATCACAGGAGCTTTGCCATCATATTTGATAACTTTATGCTGTTCCTTTTCTACTATTTCACCAGAGACGCTATAAAAATAGACTGTGCAAACTCCATATGGTATAGAAATGGGAGAAGAATCATACTGTTGATAAGTCCCATTACCAATCTTGTAATAAGTAGTTACTGGAAGGCCTGTATTTGATTGTACTCTTAATATCGCTAAAGGCTGGGTTTTATAAAATCCATTCAATCCATCAGGAAAAAATGACGGATCAACGATATCAAGATATGTTTTGACTGAGGGTTTATCCTTAATTTCCACCGGAGCAGATACTACGTCATCAGGTTCCTTGGACGTGTGAACTCTGATTGTATATTTTCCCTTCTCCGAAGGTGTAACAATACCTGCCTTCGGAGCTATCTCTACAATAACATTAGAGTTTGCACCAATACTCTCCTTTATATTACATATAATTGTATGAGAAGAAACCCTTGTTTTAGGAGGTTGTTTACCATTTATACGTATATCTTCCGAGGCAATAAAATTAGGAACAACAAATTCGTCAGGAAAAGTAATTGAAATAGAATCAGAAAGTCCTCCTTGTTCATGAGAATCACTTAAGCCAGCAAGGTTACCTAATTCACCGGTCTTAAAAGTTATTCTGCTTTCAGTAGTGGTATTTACAATGTAGGAAGATAAAAAAACTAAAACATTTTTAATATGGCTTAATGTTACATTAAAAGGCTGCGAATAAACCTCAGTACCTTCTTCAGAGGTATAAACCCCAAGTTTGTATTTACCTGGACTTGCTGGATTTTTGACTTTTGCACTCTTCTTTATTACTACATCTACATTGCTCCCCGCATTAATGGTCAAACCCGTTGGAATATAAATAGTAATATGTTTCTGATTATTAGTATTACTTCCTTCCGGTTTAGATGGGGGAGTATGCCCATTTATCATAAAATCTTGTGCAGCCCAACCAGTTCCTCCACAATTGCAGGGAAGTATAAAATCGTTTGGGAAATCCACCCTCACCCAATCACCACTGTCAAGAGCTTTTCCTGTAACAAAAGAAATATGAAATTCCGCGCTCATAGTGATAACAAGGGGGTCTACTGTAACTGAAACAGAAGTCACAGCTTTACTCTCATTAAAAGGAATAAAAAGATAAAAAACAAGAGATAAAATTAAAATAAATATTATTATTCTTTTTTTATTGTGCATTAAAACCTCCTTTTAGATACAGCTCATAATATTAACCTATCTTGGGATAGGTAATTCTTACAATCATAAACTCCGGGTCCCAATCTACTTCTGCACCAAATGCCTCTGCGATAAATCTAATAGGGACAAAAGTCCTATTATTCCTTATTACAGGAGGAGCATCAAGAAATACAGCTTTGTCTTTCACATCTGCAACGTTATTACCGACCTGCAACCTAACTCTATCACCAGAAGGCATAGTTATAGTAACAATTTTAAATATCCTATCCCACTCAACATCAGCTCCAAGGCTCTCAGAAATGAATCTAATGGGTACCATTGTTCTTTTATTTAAAATAAATGGTTTAGCGTCAAGTATAATTTTCTTATCATTAACGTATGCTTCATTGAAACCAACCTTCAGCATAATTCTTTTCTGAGATATGTAGGTTACAGAAATAGTAGAGACCGTACTATTCCCGGCAGCATCTTCTGCAACAAGCTTAAACACATAATCACCATTCTTTGGAAAGTTATACGAAAAATTAAACTTCCCTTCGCTGTCCACGCTTACATTAGCAGGAGTATTATTAACTTTTACAGCAAGATGCGCATCAGTATCAATAGTTCCTGAGATGACGATATTAGGATTATAAAAAGTCAATTCGGAAGATCCAGGAGAGGTTATAGTAAGATTGGGTTTATGTGTATCAACGAGGAACTGTTTTGAATGCACATCCTCTTTATTTTTATACTCATCTTCAGCATAATAATAAAGAATATGCTTCCCTTCCGGCGCTTGTATTGACTCTCCATCTTGATATTTCTGATACGCTGAGTCATCCCATTTAAAGTAAACCGTGTAAGTCAAATTTGATGGATTATCTATTTTAATTTTTATTGTCGGTACAGTTTTGTAATAGTTATTCTCTCCATCAGGGCTTGCAGGAGTTACTAAAAGACTTGTAGTTACACCTCTATTTATTACATAAGGAGCTGATTCAACATCTTTCGTCTCCTTATCCGTATGAACCGCAATCTTATAGCTCCCAGGGGTAGATGGATTTTTGATTCCGGCGCTCTTTCCTATAATTAAAGTAACAGTAGTGTCAGAAGAAATCATTTTTGGCACATACACCCTTAGGATATTGTTAGATACAGCAACAGAACTGCATACAGTAGCGTTTACCAAAAGAGAAGCAGGAGAAATAGAAGATGGGATGTAAGTAGCACTGGGAAATTTTATATAGATACTGTCCTCAGGAGAAAGAGCCCCTGCAGAACCTGTAGAGAAAGTGATTATATACTTAGACAGTGCATTCGCTACTGGTGGCAGTACGGTAATATGCACGTTTGATATAGAAGAGGTGGATATACTAACAGTCGAGGTTACCTCTGCAGGATCCGATGAAGTCCATACTTTTATCTCATAACTGCCAGCACTTGTTGGGTTTTTTAAACCGGCATGACTGTTAATAACAACTGTTACACTATTATTTCCACTAATGTATTTTGATACTGTAATGATAATTTTAAAGCTATTAACATCAACATCATAAGGATGAGACCCATTGACAGTAACATCCTGTTTATCTATAGCCCCGGGGATGTAAAAATCAACATTGTCAGGGAACATTATTGATATTTTTCCATTGTTAACATTCAGAGAGCCAACACTGCTCGTCTTAAATTCAAAAGTGTATTTGGCAGTAGCACCCACCTGGGCTGGTGCAGCCGTTATATGTAAGTTAGAAATGGATGAAGCAGATATAGTATAAACTTCAGATTCAGTAGGTCCATCAATGATAGCGCCATCAGAATGCTCTGTATCTACTTTAAGTGTATAATCACCCGTACTGACAGGGTTTTTAATCTCAGCACTCGCTGTAAATGTCACTTCTACACGAGTATTTGCACCTATTGTTAGTCCTTCAGGGACGGTAAACAAAACATTATAATTAGAAGGAGTCAAACCACTACTGATAACCTTAGTTACTCCATTTGCCTTCACAGAGACAGAAGAAGCAGAAATAGATGAAGGAAGCTGGGTTTGTGATGGAAAAACAATCCTTATTTTATCAGAATTAGCCGTAAGTGCGCCATAACTACTTGTAGTAAAAGTTATTTTATACTGCGCAACAGTATTAACAAGTGCAGGCGTTACAGTAATGGTAGGCTTTGAAAGCATCGGTTGGCTGATTGTGTAATCATCAGAAGGAACAGGAGTTGTCTCCTTGGATGTCTTCACCTCTATTCTGTATATGCCTGCAGAGGGATTTGTGAAACCTGCCTCCGGGTCAATAATTACAGTAATATTCCTCACCCCCTCAGATGGGAAATCATCAGGAATTTGAAATTGTAAACCACCTGTACTACCTGTAGCATAATAGACATGCTGGCAAGTATAATTGTTGATTCGTATATACTGTGGCTGATTCGCTATCGCTCCATTAACCGTCTGAGTGTTTGGCTCATAACTACTGCCGACCTTTTTCTGGAAGTGAAAATCAATCCAATCACCGGGAATTAGCTCTTTCCCTTCAAGAGTGGAAAAGGAAATGGTATACTTGACATTCCCCACATTCGGCCTATAATCACTCAAAGTAACATTAACATTACTCAGAGCAAGAGATACCGGTATTTTAAACAGACCTATATTAAACAAAATTGCAAATATAAGAATAATTGCAATAAAATGCATTCCTTTAATCTTTCTCATACTTTACCTCCAATAATTTTTTCACTCTACATTTTTCGTTATGTATTATATAGGGAAAAGAAAAAAAATCAAGAATTTGTAAAACAGATTTTCCCTTGTCAAAGGCAAATGATACATAAGCACCCCTGGCTCATCGTTGTAGGGACTATTCAGAGTCCGAAGCAATTTCATCTTTTAATCTCCCTTTTATAGAAAGTCAGAAGGAGGTATTCCACTTCTAATTAGAATCCCTACTTTAACAACCTTTTAATAAATTTATCCGCTGTATGTAATAGTTATTATCTTTGTACTTGCATCCCAGCTAACCGTACAGCCAAGAGACTCTGCAACAAATCTTAGAGGTAGCATTGTTCTATCATTTACTATGATTGGTTTTACACTATGGTTTTTAGGGTCAATCCATTTTGTTTCACCATTTACCTTTGCTTTAGGATTATCTATCCATAGTTCTATTACTGTTTCTTTAAGGTTTATCGTCACTTTTCTCTCTGTTCCATCCCAGCTTATTGTTCCGCCAAGCACCTCAACAATTGCTCGTATTGGTACAACGGTTCTTCCCCATTCTTTTATAATCACAGGTTTTGTGCCTCTTCCAGGGTCTATCTCCTGACGCACACCGTTCACCGTCATATAAGGGTCGCCGGGTTTCAGTGTAATAACAATTCTTTGAACAGGCTTTTCATGTTTCTTAATAGTTATAGAAATGGGAATAGAAATATTTCCACCATTGGTCTTTATATCAATAAATCCTTTATAGCTTTCCCCTTCTTTTAAAGAAGAGGTGTCCACAGAAACAGAAACCAGCTGTTTGTTGCTCTCAAAAGATGCAGGCGTTACAGTAATCCAATCATTATGAGGCAAAATAGTGCCCTTTAAAAGTCCTATCCACTTTCCGGTGGCTGGATCCTTATGGGAATTTTCAATATAAAAAGTAGTTTTTGGGATTTCATCTTTATCCACATCTCCAAAATCAATAGTTGAAACGGTTGTGCTAACTATAGGGTCAGGACTCTGAGATATAGATACTGTAACATCAATAGTGGCATCTCCACCATTCGTCTTCACATAAATTTTACCCTGATAACTTTTTCCCTCTGTTAGATTTGATGTATCAATTGTAACATATACTGTTTGAGCATTACTCTGAAAATGAGAAGGGACAACAGAAATCCAGTTACTATTTGTTGTAATTATTCCTTGAAGTGTTCCAACTAATACATCCGTAATAATATCTCTATAAATATTCTTAATATACAGATATTGGGAAGCTTTTACTCCTTTTTTTAATTCCCCAAAATCAAACGTTTTAGACGATACCTGGAGAATCGGATTAGTTGTTTTCTCTCCTCCAGAAAAAGCAAATATTTTCCCATCACCAACAAAATAAATATGATCATCTACAGCAATAGGACTACTTTTAGAAACTAACTTCACTTCAAAATTCCAGACTTTCTCCCCAGTCTGCATATTCAAACAAGAAAATCCACTCTCTTTCCCTGATAGCAATAGATACCCAAACTCAGAAGATGGAGAAGAGAGTGACCTTCCATTGAATAGCTGCTCCCACATTTCTTTTCCCATATCTTCATTAAAACAAGCAATTTTTCCATAAGAAACGCAGAACACGTTATTATTATCTATAACGGGAGAAGCATATATTGCTTCTTTCATATCTGCATACCATTTAACTTCTCCTGTCTCTGCCTTCAAAGCATAGAAATAGTGATTGTAAGAGCCAATAAACACTAATTGTCTTGAAAGGTCAACAGCGGCGGAGGAATACACTTTGTTGGAAAAATGTAGTGAATTTACCAATTTTTGCTTCCAGATAATTTTGCCGGAACCTCCATCAAAGCAGTACAAATAGCCATCTCCAGAGCCTACTATTACACTCTCTTTATAGAGCACTGGCGAAGAATAAACCGAATCACCTGTAGTGTATTGCCACACAACATCTCCAGAATCTGCATTTAAGCAGTAAATTGTGTGATCACAAGAACCAAAAAACACAAGTTTCTTACCATTAATTACAGCAGCCAAAGGAGATGACACTATTTTATCTCCAGTTTGATACATCCATTCTGTTTTGCCATTTTCAGCTGACAGACAAAAAAATCTTCCATAATTATCACCATAGTACACCTTACCATCAAAAATAGCTGGAGAAGATTTAATCGGAATGTTATCGCCTCTGGATTTTGACCAAATCTCTACTCCATCATCTGCATTATAACAATGCATAAATCCTTTATCATCACCTATATACAGCTTCCCCTGGGCTACTGCTGGCGTAGAATTCGTTGAAGCCCCCAAATTAATCGTAAAATGCAAAGATAACGGTGGGGCAATTTCTACCGTGGAAGAACTACCTGTATGCTGTTGGTCGTGCCGAAACATAGGCCACTCATCACTGGATGCACAAGCTTTATCACCCAAATAAACTGGTTTAAACACCAAAACTGATAAAAAAACAATCAGCACGACTACAGTTAGACTTATCAATCTTCTTTTCATATTACCCATCTCCTCAGTAATTATTATAATTCTGTTTACAATATTTGCAAAATAAAAACCCAGAAAATTCCCCGGCCGTTAGGCCAAGCCTTGTTTCAGCATCCCGTATATAAGATTTGAGATATAGGATATAGGATTAAGTAATGTCATACTGCAATCTTTTCCTTGGCCGTCTTATGCCAAGTCTTGTTTCAGCATCTCATCTTTTTGTTTTTCTTTGTTTTTATCTTTTTACTCTTTTAATAGGAGTTAGAGGGAAATGTGTTCCCTTTAAAATATAGACCCTGAAACGAGTTCAGGGTGACAAAAAGGGAAAATCAATTACCTTGAGACTGCCACGGCTGCAAGAAGCGCAGCACTTGCCAAAGGCAAGGAAAGGAGCGCGCAGTGGCACAACCATTCGCCATTGCACACATCCGCCATTGCGAGGAGGATGCGTAAGCATCCGACGTGGCAATCCCATCTTTTGTTTTTCCTTGTTTTTAAAAAGAAGTCTATAGAAAGAAAGACCCTGAAATAAATTCAGGGTGACAAAACAGAATGTCATGCTGCTTTTTTCCTTGGCCGTTTTATGCCACGCTCCTTTCCTGGTCGTTAGGCCAAGTCTTGTTTCGGAATCTCTCTTTTGTTTTTTCGGAGGAGCATTGAGGGGGTGCTTTTCAACCCCCTCAAATTAAAAAAGCCCCCGCATTTGCGGGGGCCTGTCAAATCCTGCTCTAAACGAGAATTAACTATTCACCTGATTCAATAAGAGTAATAGTAACAACTCTTGTTGCTGGATCCCAGGTAACTTCTGCACCAAGACCTTCAGCAATCACACGAAGAGGAACCATTGTTGCTGCATAAGTTCCATCACCGTATGGCTTGAGGTATGGCGGGAAGATTGATTTTACATTACCATTAACAACTGCAGAGGCATTACCAATCTGGAGGCCAACTGTACTGTCACCAAGCGTTACAGTGATACCCTTTGTTTCAGGAATCCAGTCAACTGTTGCACCAAGTGCTTCAGCAATTGCTCTGAGAGGTAAGTAAGTGTGATTATCTTTAATCTCAGGAGCAACATCAAGCTGGTGAACCTGGCCGTTTACTGTCATTACATCAGAACCAATCTGGACCTTTACAACAGTCTTCTTCACTGGTGCCGGTTTCTTGTAAGTAACAGTAATATCCTTTTCACCCTTGTTGCCTGCTTTATCAAACGCAACAACCTTAATCACATTCTCACCCTCGTCAAGAGAAACTACCGTGCTAAATGAGCCATCTGGTGCAAAGTCAATCTTTTCTGCGCCAACGTAAAGTTCAGCAACTTTAACGTTATCTGTTACTGTTCCTTCAACTTTAACAGTATCCGTTGCAACTTCTGCACCATCTTCCGGAGTAGTTACCGTAATAACAGGTGCTTCTGTATCAGGTGTCGGAGGTGTGTAAACAGTCTCAAATTTGAGTGATACATCTTTAAGGAACTTACTCATCAAGTCACATGGCCAATAGTCATCCATTGCATCTGGACGTATGAATGCACCAAACATACCTGCATACGGAGGAGCAAATGGATAGATAACTTTACCCTCAGAGCCTGTTACTCCTGTATGGTAATTGTATGCACTTGCAACAGTGGTACTATAGATGTAGTATAGGTCTGGAGTAGATGGAATTGGAGTAGGGTTAAATTCGCACGAAGGTGTGGTCTCAGTAGCTGCTTCACCCTCATTAGCTACACTTATTGACATTGTATTAACGTCATAAATGTCAAATGTCTTTCCACACATTGGCTTGCCATGTGCATCAATCGCAGAGAATTTAAGCATTGTCGTCGGCTCACCTTTGTCTGTAAATGGAATATCCGAGTTAGGATCAACGGCAATTGTAGGAGGCGTCACTACCATTGCGTAGTCATCCATAAAGAAATAGACACCGTTCATTTTTATATAAGGAGTTATTGTTGGATCTGCATTAACGTTAGGATTATCCAGTGCAATAACATTTATGCTGAATAGATCACACCCTTCACACGGCTCCCAGTGACGGTAAACTGTCGGCAGGTAACATTCATCTGGAGAATTATTGTAGCCCATACCAAGTGTCTGGACATCTTTCATCAGGTCTGAACCATCTCTTGGATCAGTAAGTGAATTCATAGTAAAGACTTCATTAAATCCTTCAGTAATGAGACCATCAAAAGGTATCTTCTCTCCACAGCCTGTGGATATTGAGAAGTCTGCATCAGGTGGATTAATTGTAATGTCAACGGTTTGCACCAATGTGCAGCCTGTACCATCAAGCTGAGGTGTATCGAATTCAACGGTAAGGACACCGTCTCCTGTATATTCAGTGCCATGAAGTGATGGAGGAGGAGTAAAGTTCACTGTTGCAGTACCATCACCATTATCAACAAACCCATAAGTCACATCTGTAGGATAATACAACGGATTACCAAACCAGTAGACACTCATTGTGGAATAAGGATTAAGCTCAAGCCCGCTGAATGTAACAGTTTCAGGTACACCTGCAACAAGCCCTGTGTCATCCACAGAGGAAGTAATAGTCACGGGGTCAAGTGCAACCTTAATTGCTTTAGGCTGTCTGTAAACAAATGGGTAAGTTTCACAGGTCCCATAGCAGCCGCCGCTTCTGTCGGCAGAGAATACCTCCACCTTCAAATCATCACAGTAGTTAGCTGTAACACCAGGGAATGTAACAACTCCGCCAATGTATGTAGCATCATCATTTGTAGGACTAAAGTCTACATCAATGTAATCAGATGAGTATGGATATGGATAGATATGGTGTACTGTATTGTCTACATCACACAACTTATAGTTTGCATCCGCGTTTGTAAGGTTATACCAAAGGTCAGGAGCTGTGCTTCCATCATTTAGTGTAAAGAAGTCATCTGCAGTAGAATTCATTGGCGTTATGTGTACTACTACATCACAACCACAGTTCACTGCACCAGATGTAATATCAAGCTTAATATCAGTCTTTTCGCCTGGTTTAAGCGCTGTATTTTCAACTTTTACATCGCAGGATTCTGGCTTACAAATCTTAAATGTCTGTGAATCCTCTTTACAACAGGCATTATACCTGTCAAGATCACAGTTTGGATTCACTCTCTTGTAGGTTTCCTGAGAGATTGTGTATTCAATTGAACCCTGTCCGGTAATTAAATACCTGGCCATTTCAATGTACTGAATCGTCGTATGCCAACCACCGACGTAAGTATCTCCACCTACAGGTTCCACAGTATCAACATCATCCATATAGTATACTGGTGAGTCATCGCTAAATCCATAATCAAGCCAGTTAACTTCATAGTTAGAAGAGTCTGCTACATCAAATACACCGCTCTTTATGATGAATGAATAACCGATAGTGCAGGGCATTAAATCATACGTATACTGGCCTACATCATCTAATGAATGGGTACCATTATTATTGTACACATCAACAGAAACAACAGGATTGAAGTATGAGAGGGTTTTAAATGGAATAGAAAGGATATTAGAATCTACAGTAAGCCCACCAATGACTTTCTCTGCCTGGAATGAAGCAATAGAGCCAGTCTGTACAAATCTGAATCTGTATACACCTGGGGCAATTTCTGCATAGCTTACTCCTCCTATTCCACTAAGGCTCCAATCCGTCTGAGCAAGACCAGTAACAGGTTCGCCATAATTATCTTTTGCATAGATTACAACTTCCTGAACATTGGCTCCACCATCATCATAAAGAAGTGTCGGGTCTACAATTGTGGCAATGTTGATTGATGTTGTCCCTGTTGTTCTGGAATCGTATGCAATATCGTCAAGGCCACTAATAAGATTTGTAGTTGTATAAGCACTATTAGGAACAATCAGAGTGTCGGTTGTTCCCGAGAAGTCACCAGCATAAGTATCAGCTACCCAGATAAGGTATCTGCCTTTCTGGTCAACAACGACTGACATTGCCCAGTTGCCATCAGTCTGAACACTGGACTGGTTGGCCACACTCTGGTCAGGATAATTTACTGTAACTGTACCTGTACCTGTGCTTGCACCTTTGTTACTACCATATCTCAAGTAACCACTGAAAGTTACTGACTGGCAGTTCCATGTAATAGAAGCAGGAGAGTCAAGCTCCCATACGTACTTAATAAATACATACTGAGCAAAGTGGTTGTTACCACCATCCTGAATGTCAGCCGCAGCAAGCGTATCCCCAACAACAGGATGAGCAATCGAGGCAGAAGAAGAGTCCAAAACTACAACTTTATAGAGCCCGTCATACGTTACGTTACTCGTTGCAAGTGAGAAATGGCCAAGCGTATCTGTTGTCGTAGTTTGAATAACTGTGTAATAACCATCTGCACTACCGTCACCATTATAATCATAATCAGTACCTGTAACAAGGACTGCAGTTTCACCTGCTGGTACATCATCGCCCTTGCTTACAATGTTCTCACCCATTGTGTAGTTGACTACTTTGTAGGACATATACTGGGTACCGTTAGGATCATTTGTTTCCATCCAGCTTGCTGCCCGGGTAAGTCCGTAAGTAGCAGCTTTTGCAACAGGTGCATTTGTTGGAGCTGTTGTAAACATAGCCGCAAATGACATAACCATTGCTACTGCAATAAAAATACTTAGAAACTTTTTCATAAAAAAGTTCCCTCCTTTCGTTAAAATTTGGATTTTCAAATTTGCTTATAAAACAAACCTGAATTTTTAAACGTTTAAAAATTCTTTCTTTTCTTTGCTAATTTTTTCTCTTTATCACCTCCGTTTATTGCCTTTACATTAAGGCAACCTATATATTAAAATG
>Ga0114934_10001652_pt1 | contig 14529 bp, 14 predicted proteins | sample 4SBtaG_2_FD_99695 | JGI IMG/M metagenome (GOLD analysis project Ga0114934, IMG submission 99695) | Deep subsurface microbial communities from Kolumbo volcano to uncover new lineages of life (NeLLi) - 4SBTROV10_white metaG | ecosystem: Environmental > Aquatic > Marine > Volcanic ... | reverse complement strand
TAATCAATTTTGCCGGATTTATCACTCAGAGATTCTTCGGCTCTTGCTTTAGCATCCAGGGCTGCCGCTTCATCAATATCTTTAGCACGAATCGCCGTATCCGCTAAAACGGTTACGACATGTGGCTGAACTTCCAGTAACCCACCTGAAACGTAAAAGGATTGTTGCTCTGTTTCAGTTACCTTAACGCGAACTTCCCCTGGCGTTAATTTGGTAATAAACGGGGCATGGCGAGGCGCAATGCCAACCTCGCCTAATTCAGCCGATGCGAAGACCATTTCCGCTAATCCCGAATAAATTTCCTTTTCAGCACTAACGATGTCTACATGTACTGTCATTGTCATGTCCGACTCTCTTATTTCATGTTTTTGGCTTTTTCAAGCGCCTCGTCAATGGTACCGACCATATAAAATGCTTGTTCAGGAATATCATCGTATTCCCCGTCAATGATACCTTTAAACCCTGCAATCGTATCTTTTAATGAGACATATTTGCCAGGCGCGCCGGTAAAGACTTCGGCAACAAAGAACGGCTGAGATAAAAAGCGTTGAATTTTACGCGCACGGGAAACAGTCAGTTTATCTTCTTCGGACAACTCATCCATTCCCAGAATGGCAATAATATCGCGCAATTCTTTATAACGCTGCAATGTCCCTTGTACGGCACGGGCTACATTGTAATGTTCTTCCCCAATAACCAAAGGATCAAGCTGACGACTGCTGGAATCCAATGGATCAATCGCCGGATAAATACCCAATTCTGCAATTTGTCTGGACAATACAACGGTCGCATCCAAATGTGCGAAGGTGGTTGCTGGCGATGGGTCAGTCAAGTCATCCGCTGGGACATAGACCGCCTGGATAGAGGTAATCGAACCTGTTTTAGTCGATGTAATACGTTCTTGGAGGACACCCATTTCTTCTGCCAACGTAGGCTGATAACCTACTGCTGAAGGCATCCGCCCCAACAATGCAGAAACCTCAGTCCCGGCCAGCGTATAACGGTAAATATTATCGACGAAAAATAATACATCGCGGCCTTCGTCACGGAAATATTCCGCCATCGTCAAGCCAGTCAATGCAACACGTAAACGGTTACCAGGCGGCTCGTTCATCTGTCCGTAAACCAGCGAAACCTTATCGATAACGTTAGAATCGGTCATTTCATGATAGAAATCGTTCCCTTCCCGCGTTCTTTCACCGACACCTGCAAAAACCGAGAATCCACTGTGTTCGATCGCAATATTACGGATCAGCTCCATCATGTTGACAGTCTTACCCACTCCGGCACCACCGAACAAACCCACTTTACCACCTTTAGCAAATGGGCAAACCAGGTCAATAACCTTGATACCGGTTTCCAGTAATTCATTGGCGGGCGCTTGTTCATCATAGCTGGGCGCATCCCGATGAATCACCCATTTCTCTTTTTCACCAATTGGGCCCTTTTCATCAATCGCGTCACCTAACACGTTCATGATTCGTCCCAATGTTTCCTGTCCTACCGGTACCTTAATCGCTTCACCGGTATTACTGACTTCAACACCACGACTCAATCCATCGGTAGTCCCCATGGCGATTGTACGAACAACACCATCACCTAATTGCTGCTGAACTTCCAGAACCAGTCCGACACTTTCAACATTTAACGCATCATAGACTTTTGGCAGGCTCTCGCGTGGAAACTCCACATCAACCACCGCACCAATAATCTGAACGATTTTACCCAAACTCATTATTTCGTCCTCTTAATACTCTTTATAAATCAGTTATACCGCTGCGGCACCGCTGACGATTTCTGAAATTTCCTGCGTAATGGCGGCTTGTCTGGCCTTGTTATACACCAATTGCAATTCATCCATGATATTTCCTGCATTATCCGATGCACTCTTCATGGCGACCATTCTGGCAGATTGCTCGCAGGCATTATTTTCTACCAGACCTTGATAGACAATCGCCTCGACAAAACGGCTCAGCAGGATATCCAGAACTTCTTGTGCATCAGGCTCATACAAATAATCCCAATACCCGGATAAATCCTCTTCCAGCTCTGTTGCCGAAATCGGCAGCAACTTCTCAACGCCGGGTTTCTGTGTCATGGTATTTATAAATTCGTTACTTGCCAGATACAACGCATCTATCCCTTTCTGGTAAAAAGCATCCAGCATCAACTTGATCAGTCCGGTAAGATCTTCCAGATGTGGCATATCAGACAATCTTGTCACCTGACCCACAATATTGGCATTGATACTGCTAAAAAAGCTAACCCCTTTGCTGCCAATAATAGCGACGTCAATTTCGATGTTAGCCTGTTCCCATTCCTGAAAATGCTTCAATATCACTCGAAACAGATTGGAATTCAAGCCACCGCACAAGCCCCGGTCTGAACTGACTATGATGACACCAACACGCTTAACTTCTCGCTCCTGCAGGAACGGATGTTTATACTCCGGATTCGCATGCGCCAAATGTTTAATAATCTGGCTTATCTTTTTCGAATACGGCCGTGTTGCATCCATCTTTTCTTTTGTTTTACGCATCTTGCTTGCCGCCACCATTTCCATGGCGCGCGTAATCTTCTGAGTATTTTTAATACTCGTAATCTGAGTGCGTATTTCTTTACCAACAGCCATTAAACTGCCCCTTTACCAGGTATTGTTTTTAATGAAATCCTCAATCGCAGACCGAATACCTTTTTCGATATCAGCGTTGTAATCACCGGTTTCATTGATTTTTGCCAATAAGTCAGCATGCTCTGATTTCATATACGCCTGTAATGCGCTTTCAAAATCACGTACTTTTTCAACTTCCAGGTCGTCAAGAAAACCTTCGTTAGCCGCATACAATGACACAGCCATCTCCGCAACTGACATCGGGCTGTATTGATCTTGCTTCATCAATTCAGTTACCCGTTGACCACGCTCAATCTGTTTACGCGTACTCTCATCGAGGTCCGATGCGAATTGAGCAAATGCCGCCAATTCACGATATTGCGCCAAATCCAGACGAATACCGCCGCCCAATTTTTTAATGATTTTAGTCTGTGCCGCGCCACCTACCCGCGATACGGACAAACCCGCATTAACGGCAGGACGAATACCAGCGTTGAATAGATCGGTTTCCAGGAAAATCTGTCCATCGGTAATTGAAATAACGTTCGTTGGTACGAATGCCGAAACGTCCCCACCTTGTGTTTCAATAATTGGCAGGGCGGTTAAAGAACCTGTTTTACCTTTAACTTTACCATCGGTCAGTTTTTCAACTTCCGCTGCATTGATTCGAGCAGCGCGCTCTAACAACCGCGAGTGAATATAGAAGACATCCCCCGGATAGGCTTCACGACCCGGCGGGCGACGTAACAACAATGAAATCTGACGATAAGCCCAGGCCTGTTTAGTTAAATCATCATAGATAATCAGCGCATCTTCGCCGATATCTCTGAAATATTCACCCATAGCACAACCGGTGTAAGGCGCAATAAATTGTAATGCGGCCGATTCCGATGCTGAGGCTGAAACGATAATGGTATGTTCCATCGCGCCATGCTCTTCCAATTTACGCACCACGTTTGCAATCGACGAACGCTTCTGGCCGATCGCGACATAGATACATTTAATCCCTGTGCCTTTTTGGTTAATGATGGCGTCGACTGCAATGGCTGTTTTACCCGTTTGACGATCACCAATAATCAGCTCCCGTTGACCGCGACCTACCGGAATCATCGAATCGATCGATTTCAAACCAATCTGAACGGGCTGATCAACGGATTGTCTGGCGATAACACCCGGCGCAATTTTCTCAATCGGTGAACTGTGTTCCGTTTCAATTGAACCTTTACCATCGATTGGATTCCCTAAAGCATCAACGACACGACCTAACAGGGCCTCGCCGACGGGCACTTCCAAAATTCTTCCGGTACATTTTACGGTATCTCCTTCGGTGATATGCTGGTACGCACCCAACATAACCACACCCACAGAATCTCTTTCCAGGTTCAATGCCATGCCATAAGAACCGCCGGGAAACTCCAGCATTTCACCTTGCATGGCCTCTGACAAACCATGTACTCTGACGATACCATCAGTCACACTGACAACAGTACCCTCTGTATGTGCTTCAACCGAGATGTCGAAGCTTTCGATCTTCTTTTTGATCAGATCACTAATTTCAGATGGATTTAATTGCATTTTGATTTTCCCACTCTATGTTTAGAGCCTTTTTTCTAATTGATGAAGCTGGCCGCTGATTGAACTGTCAATAACCTTATCGCCTGCTTTTGCCACAATACCGCCAATCAGTGTCTTATCGACTTTAACGGTTGCGTTAACTTTTTTACTCAACAGTTTTTCAAGGCTGGTTACAAACTTTTTCTGTTCGTCTTTCGTGATTGGATAAGCACTGTAAAGATCAACATTGATATATCCTTCATCTTCTGCCTTGTATTGTTCATACAACACAGAAATTTGCGGAATTAAATTAAGACGATCATTTTCAATCAGAATCTTCAGAAAATTCTCTGCTTCGTCATGAATATAGCCTTTGCTGATATCCAGCATCAGCTGTAAAAGCCGCTCTTTTTCAACCCGTGGATTATCGACGACAGCCTGCAATGCCTTGTCTTGCATCACCTGCGCCAAAAAAGCCAATGAATCCGACCAGACGCCTGCCGCACCAACTTCCTTCGCTCTTTTGAATGCGGCTTGCGCATAAGGTCTTGCTAATGTTGATAATTCAGTCATCGCTTAACCCAACTGCTCTGTGGCTTTTTCAAGAATTTCTTTATGCTTGGTCTTATCAATTTCTTCGTTAAGAATCTGTTCAGCCGCACGCAATGCTAATGAGGCCACCTGCTTACGCAATGCCTCTTTGGCCTGCTGCATTTCCTGCTCAATTTGCGCTTCAGCAGCCAGCAACATCCTATCGCCTTCTTTCTTGGCGTTTTCCTTTGATTCTTCGACGACTTCGTTTGCACGTTTTTGCGCCATACTGACGATTTCAGCCGCTTGCTCTTTGGCTTCTTTCACCAGGTTTTTCGCTTTCTTTTCCGCCAGTTTAATTTCTTCCTGACCTTTTTCAGCCGCCGCAAGCCCTTCAGCAATTTTTGCTTTCCGTTCTTCCAGCGCCTCCATGATTGGCGGCCAAACGTACTTCATGGTAAACCATACCAGAAGTGTAAACGTTATCATCTGCCCGATCAGAGTAGCATTAATACTCATGATGCTTTCCTCATTGTGCTGTCGTTAATGGATTGATCTTAGCCTGCCGCAGACTGAACAGCTGAAAGGAACGGGTTTGCAAAAGTAAAAAACAACGCCATACCGACACCGATCATGGTTACCGCATCAAGTAAGCCGGCTACGATAAACATTTTAACCTGCAACATAGGCACCAGTTCCGGCTGACGGGCTGCGCCTTCCAAGAACTTACCCCCTAACAGACCAAAACCGATTGCGGTTCCAACGGCGCCCAGACCTAAAATAATACCCACAGCGACTGCAGTCAGGCCTTGTACTTCAGCAATTAAAGATGCGATTTCCATAAAATCTCCTCGTAATAGTAAAAAATAAAAAATTAGTGATCCTCATGCGCCATGCTTAAATAAACGATGGTCAACACCATGAATATAAAGGCCTGCAACACGATAATCAGAATATGAAAAATTGCCCATGGAAAACTGAGCATAGGTTGTATCAAAGGCGGCAATAATGCAATCAGAATGAAGATCAACTCACCGGCATACAAGTTACCAAATAACCGCAGCCCCAAAGAAATCGGCTTGGCCACTTCTTCAACCACCTTCAATAACAGATTAAAAGGCATCATCCACGGCCCAAACGGGGTACACGTTAATTCTTTGACGAAACCAAAAATGCCCTTTACTTTAATACTGTAGAAAATAATCAGCACAAATACACTGATTGACATTGCGAATGTCGCATTCAGATCGGTACTCGGCACTACCCGCAGATATTCCATGCCCATCAAACCGGCAATACCAGGCAAAAGATCTACCGGAATCAGATCCATGAAATTCCACAAAAACACCCAGCAGAAAATAGTCAGCCCCAACGGTGCTATCAACTGACTTTTGCCATGAAAAGTATCTTTCACTTGTCCATCGACAAACTCAACCAGCATTTCGGCAATATTTTGGGTTAAATTCGGTACCCCTGCCGTTGCCTTTTCGGCCTGACCTTTAAAAAACCAGATAAAAAGTCCACCTAAAAATGCTGAAAAGAACAAGGTATCCAAGTGCACTGTCCAGAATCCCTCACCTACTGTCAGAGGAGTTAAGTGATGCACAATATAACCGGTTGCTCCGCCTTCGCTAGCCATGTTTCCTCTCATTCATCAATCGCGCCACAATAGTAACGCCAACCAAAACACAGATGACACTGCCACATATCCTGCCAGCACTGCCAATAAATTCACCCCGGGGATTTGAAAAATAACGGCGAATAATGCCGCTGTTAAAATCAGCTTTACTGTTTCCCCGCTATAAAAGGCACGCACGATATTTTTTGCGCCTTTATTCCTGCTCAAATAAATCTTCCAGGCAAAATAGCCATTCGGTATTAAGGCAACCAACGACCCCAAAAGCGGAGACCTGGCACCTTCAAATCCACCTGACACAAAAAATCCCGATGCTATTACAATAGCCATCAGGACCTGCATCGCTAATATCCTTGCGACAGTTGAAAAATGGTTTTCGACTGCCATCTTACATCCCCTCACACATCAAGCTGTCAGATTATATCCAGCCCCTATCATTAAATCAAGAAAACAATAACTTAGCCTGTCATGAAAAACACTATGGCACACCTCAACCCAAGGCACTCAAGCTATTGAATCTTTTCAATAATACCATCCAGCTCCTCAAGCGTGCTGTATTTAAAGACCAACTCGCCATGTCCTCGGGGCGCATGCTTGATGATCACCTTGGCACCGGTTTTCTCCATCAATTTTTGTTCCAGTCGGACAATATCAGGATCTTTCTTTACTGTCGCCGGTTTTTCGGCTGTTTCTTTCTGTTGCAGCGCCTTAACCAGTTTTTCCACTTGTCTGACAGTCAAGCCCTGACGAACAACTTTAGCCGCCATATCGCGTTGTAATGCAGGCTCCAGACTGAGCATGGCACGCGCGTGCCCCATTTCAATCTGCCCTTTGGCCAGCAGATTTTTTACCTCCGCATCCAAATCCAGAAGCCGTAGAAGATTGGAAATCGTTGTTCGGGATTTACCAATCGCCGTTGCCACCTGTTGATGCGTCAAACCAAACTCATCCAGCAATCGCCGCAAGGCTTCAGACGCTTCCAATGGGTTCAAATCTTCACGCTGAATGTTCTCGATCAAGGCGATTGCCATCACCGCCTGATCATCCAGCTCCCGAACCAATACCGGAACTTCTTTTAATTGAGCCAGTTGCGCGGCACGCCAGCGCCGCTCCCCTGCGATAATTTCATATTTTTCATCAGCCAGCGGCCTGACCACAATGGGCTGAATAATGCCTTGCGCGACGATAGAGTCAGCTAACTCGCGCAATTTATCAGGGTCCATATCCTTACGCGGCTGATACTTCCCCCGCTGTAAAAACTCAATGGGCAAAAGTTGCCCCGTCTGCGGTTTTTTGTCTGTAGAAACAACCGGTTCCACATCGCCGAGCAGGGCATTCAGCCCACGCCCCAAGCCTCTTTTTTTTACTGCCATTATGTCTCTTTCCGAATCATTTCACCCGCCAAGGCAATATAGGCGACTGCCCCGCGTGACGATTTATCATACATTAAGACGGGTACACCATGACTCGGCGCTTCCGCCAACCGAATATTACGCGGAATACAGGTTCGAAAAACCTTATCGCCGAAAAATTCCTGCAATTGATCCGACACATCCTTGGTCAAGCGACTACGATTATCGAACATCGTTCGTAAAATACCTTCCAACTGTAGCCTGGGATTCACCGTTTCCCGGATATTTTTCAAGGTCGCCATCAAGGCACTCAAACCCTCCAACGCATAATATTCACATTGCATAGGGATAAGAACACTATCCGCTGCAACCATCGCATTCAAGGTCAGCATATTGAGCGATGGCGGGCAATCAACCAGAATATAATCATACGCGTTTTTAATTCCTAACAACGCATCGGCCAAACGCCGCTCTTTATTGGCCGCCCCCATCAATTCCACTTCGGCAACGGTCAAATCTTCATTACCCGGAATGACATCGAAGCCTGTTTCAGTATTACTGATCACCATCTCCTGTGCCGGAATATCTTCCAATAACAAATCACAGCTGGAATATTCAATATCATCCTTGACGACCCCACAGCCCATAGCCGCATTACCCTGAGGATCCAGATCGATAAGCAAAACTTTCCGTTTGGCCGCCGCCAGCGATGCGGCCAGATTGACACTGGTAGTGGTTTTACCCACCCCGCCCTTTTGATTAGTTACCGCAACGACCTTACCCATTATTTTGCCCCTCTATACACACTAGACATCTTTCCGCTTCAACCCCCGGCACCTTTAACGGAATCAATCGCCACGACTGTTCAAGATGCTGCAATTCCTGTTCAGGTGCCTGCCCTTTCATCGCCAGCAGCACGCCATCTTGCGCCAATAAATGTCGGGTTAAGGTGATAATTCTGGGCGTATCTGCAAACGCCCGCATAATTACAGTAGAAAATTTTTCCGCCGGCATAAATTGCTCAACCCGCTCATGCCTGACGATGACATTAGATAGACTCAATTCCAGAATAGCCTGTTGAATAAAGCGGGTTTTCTTGGCATTTGAATCCAACAGCATAAACGCACACTCCGGTGCGAAAATAGCCAATGGAATACCCGGCAGTCCCGCGCCGGTACCCACATCGGCCACCGCCTTTCCTTTAAGATAAGGCAACACGGTCAGACTATCGAGTAAATGCAAACGCACCATCTCTTCCGGGTCGCGTATTGCGGTCAGATTATAAGCGCGATTCCATTTTATCAACAGCGCCAGGAACGCCAGCAAAGCATCCACCTGTGACGCCGCATAAACGATATTCATCGCCTGCAATCCATCTTCCAATAGTTTTCGACACTGTATCATCAGGCGCTTTTCTTCTTAAGATGAACCAACAATAATGAAATCGCAGCGGGCGTTATGCCAGGAATTCTCGACGCCTGACCGAGTGTTTCAGGTCGCTGCTGCTTTAATTTTTCGCTCACTTCATTAGACAAGCCGGACACCTGATTGAAATCCAACGTTTCCGGCAAGCGCAGATGATCATAACGCCGCGCCCGATTGATATCAGTTTGCTGGCGATCAATATAACCGGCATATTTAGCCTGAATAGCCACTTGTTCGGCGACTTGCGGCAACAAATCGGGTGCATCATCAAGAAACTCCAGTAATTGCGCGATATCCACTTCCGGGCGCCGCAGTAACGCCATCAGGCTGGCTTCCTTATTCAACGTCTTGCCCCAGAACTGCTCGGCCTGTTTCGCCTGCTCGGTACCGGCTCGAATCCATTTTTTGGATAAGCTTTCTTGTAATGCGGCGATCTGTTGCCGTTTTTGTTCAAAAAAGCGCCAACGCGCATCATCCACCAAGCCTAATTCCCGGCCTTTTTCAGTCAAGCGCAAATCGGCATTATCTTCACGCAACAACAAGCGATACTCAGCACGACTGGTAAACATACGATAGGGCTCGCGCGTTCCCCGGGTAATCAAATCATCGATCATCACGCCAATATAAGCCTCATCCCGTGCTGGACACCAGCTTTCCAGCTCCTGCACCTGTCGCGCTGCATTTAAGCCGGCGATCAAACCCTGCGCGGCCGCCTCCTCATAGCCTGTTGTGCCATTGATTTGACCGGCGAAAAACAGACCGGCTAAATGTTTGGTTTCCAGCGATGATTTTAAATCGCGCGGATCAAAAAAATCATATTCAATCGCATAACCCGGACGGATAATTTCAGCCTGTTCAAAGCCTGGCATCGAACGTACAAAGCGATATTGCACATCAAACGGCAGACTGGTAGAAATGCCGTTTGGATACACCTCATGAGTATTCAAGCCTTCCGGTTCAACAAAAATTTGATGGGAATCCCGATCGGCAAAACGCATCACCTTATCTTCAATCGAAGGACAATAACGCGGCCCTACCCCTTCAATCACACCGGTGTACATTGGCGACTGATCCAAGCCGCCGCGAATAATGTCATGCGTTTCAGGATTGGTGCGGGTAATATGACACGGAATCTGCTGCGGATGATCCTCCACACGCCCCATAAAGGAAAAAACCGGCAATGGCGTATCGCCTTGCTGGACTTGCAACTTGCTATAATCGATAGTACGGCCATCGATGCGTGGCGGTGTTCCGGTTTTCAACCGATCGACGCGCAAAGGTAATTCCCGCAAACGGTCAGCCAACGCCACAGAAGCCGGATCGCCCGCCCGACCGCCACTGTATTGCTGCAGACCGATATGAATCCGCCCGCCTAAAAACGTACCGGTGGTCAGTACCACAGCCTGTGCGCTAAACGACAGCCCCATTTGTGTTTTAACACCGACAACTCGCTCACCCTGCACAATCAAATCGGCTACGGTCTGCTGAAACAAAGCCAGATTCGGCTGGTTTTCCAACATTCCCCGAATCGCTTGTTTATACAGCTGACGATCGGCCTGAGCCCGGGTGGCACGTACGGCAGGACCTTTGCTGGCATTGAGGATACGAAATTGGATACCGGCCTTGTCAATGGCTTGAGCCATCGCGCCGCCCAATGCATCAACCTCTTTGACCAAGTGCCCCTTGCCGATTCCGCCAATCGCTGGATTACAACTCATTTGCCCCAATGTATCGAGATTTTGTGTCAGCAACAGCGTTTTGGCACCACTACGCGCCGCCGCCAGAGCCGCTTCTGTGCCGGCATGCCCGCCCCCGATTACAATTACGTCAAAATTATTTTGGAAATTCACTGGTCAATACACTTCAAATGGGAATAAGATACTTTGCCTTACTTTAAGGAAAGCAACTCATATAAGGAATTATCTGCCCGATTTCACGGTCAGAAAGCTGTATATCTTAATGGTTTATGCGGAAAAAATCATGAAAAAACGAAACAAATCGAATCCGTTGCCAAGCTTCGGCCAACAGAACCCGGTGGCGAAATACGCCCGGAAATTTAACAAAGCGCATATTTTTAAAGACAAAACGCGCTATCAACGCCACAACAAACATAAAGGCCAGGAGCCTTTTCCAGTTGTCTTAACAGGCATATAACAAGACAACTGGAAAAGGTTCCTGGCCTTAAACCAATAAGAGAATAAGTTCAGCCACCAGACCAAGGTAAAGCCAATGCGTTTTGAAGATCTGCTACTGTGTGCCAAAAAATGGGTCAACCAATGGTTTGGGCGTTCATTCTTTGACCAGATTACTCGCCAAAACGCCAGTCGCTTATCGGCCTACTTTGAACGCGTAAAATTTAAACATAAAGACCACCCTCTGATTCCCTGCATTCAAAAACAGCTGGACGAATTAAACCGTACGAATGATTGGAATAAAGTTAAGGCTATTGAGCTACTCATAGTGCCTTTACTAGATCCAGACGATTTGAATCTGGAATTACAATACCAGCTTCATTATGCCGAACTTTACTTGCCTGAATATGAATATAGCTTTTTTAAAAACCAATTTGAGCGTGACCCTCAATCTCTGGAATCATTGCAAAATTCAGACGACACAGAATCAGACGCTTTAAGCCACAAACAAGCCTTATTGACAAAATTATTAATTAGCCTTCAAAAGTTTTACGAAGACCGACAACTGCGCAGTATTTTTGCTAATAAAGCACGCTTTAAAATTGGTTTGCTTTTTGCCTTATCGATCATCCTCAGTGTGTTTTTACTCGCTATTGGCATTTTACATCCCGATGGTATTTATCAATATTGCACAAATTATTGCCCCAAATCTACCTGGCTAAACTCCATTACCGCCGACACGCCAGATCTAGCCGAAACCAAATCTGCTAAAATCCAACTCCATTTTGCGATCACCGCGCTAACGACCGGCTATATGGGCGCATGCTTCAGCATGCTGATTTCTTTAAAAAGCAGAATCGAAACCATCACACTTAAAGAACTGGAAAATCTGCATAAATTACATTTTATTATAACCCGGATTATTACCGGGGTTGGTGCCGCCTTGATTTGTTATTATTTTTTCCGCGCCCGCGTCATAACTGGCAGCATTTTTCCCGACTTCACCAAACCTGAAGAAATTAACCTCAATTCTAAAAGTTACTTTACCTTGATTATCTGGAGCTTTATCGCCGGTTTTTCTGAAAAGCTCGTTCCCAGTATCTTATCCAAAACCGAAGGTCAATTGGCTAACAATCAATAACGCATAAAACATACAGGCTTTTCCGCGCGACATAAGTCAATAAGCTTATTGGTATAGATCTTTCAGTTCACCTTCATTCTGTATTTTTCGCGTTTTTTGTCGGGCACAGCTTTCAGCAAATGCCTGATACAGTTTTTTACCGTCCCAAGGCTTTGTTTCCGGTGCATACAGGCTAGCCATCAACACATCAATCTGATCACGCAGCCGTGCTTCGCAATGTGCCTTGATCGCACTTAAACTGCTGACGCCGAAAGCCTGCTGACCCCATTCCAGCAGAATTTTATTCGCCGCCTGAGCATCATTGTCATAACAGGCCTGTTTTAAAGCCTTATTCAATGCCGAAAAGTCCTGTGTTTCAGCTGTTTTTGGCTCAATTTTTTCCGTATGTTTTTTTCTGTTCCAGAACACAAATCCCAGCGTCAACAACCAGGCACCGGCAAAAAAAACCGCCAATCCACGCCACAAGCCTGCATCGCCGGATGGCTGAGCAACGGGCTTGGGGCACGCATTCGCCGATGTTTTTGGCTGTGCTGTTGGCAACGCGCCGGTGCCGTTTTGTGCAGCGGGCATCGATGCCGGTGCCGACTTAACGGCCAGCGCCCTGATTGTCACCGCCGGCAGACTCAAGACTTCTTCCTGCTCCGTTTTGCTGTTAAACCAATGGATTTTGATTGCAGGTAATCGATATTGCCCCGGTTTCGATGGAATCAAGGCGATTTTTTCTTCCCGGAAAGCCGTCAGGCCGTCAGTGTGTTTTTGTTCACGCAATACGGGCTGGTCGGGGTAACTTTTCAAGCCGTCAATCTTGATATCAGACCACAATGTGGGTAATTGGCTATCCGTCGCCCCTTTGGCCAGCAACGTCAAGGTGCGTGTCAAAGGTTCGCCAACATTAACGGTCAAGCTATCGTCTGACCATTGCTCCTGTAGCACAACTTGTTCGGCCGGCAACCAATGGCCATGATAATCATCCGGAATCGCTTTGACATTTAATTCGACCACCTCAGATTGTAGGCGCTTAGGGACGGTCATCTGTGATCCAAAAAAACCGAAATGACGCTGCCGTCCGCTAATAACTTCAGCCATTAAAATCACCGGTTTTATCGTTTGCCGACCACTTTTTTGTGGGAATATCGCATAACGCCGTTCGGTAACCCGATAGCGCACACCCTTGATGGCGGTATCAAAATTTTTATCCTCGCCCAGGCGCTCGATCACCGCATCGTCCAGTTCCGGCTCATCCAAACTGGCCTGGCTGATAGCTACTTTACGATAAAAGCGCAGCGTGTAAAGCAGTTGACTCTGCACATACGGCGCATGCGTATTCACATCCACCGTTAAAAACAAATCGCGATCTTCGCTGACATTTTGAGGTGAGACGACATCAATTGTAAGGGGATTAGACCGATCATCACCAAATGCAATCGGCGGAATCTTCAGTCGCCCTGTACGCTTTGCCATCAAGACCAGTGTCCATTGAATCAAGCGGCTGGTTTTACCATTTATCCATTGAGTCTGATGATTTTGAGCTTGATTGATAATGGTAAAATCCTGCCGCAATGGTGAAAAATCAGGCTCACCGTCCGGTGATTCATTCGCGCTAAAAACCAGCTGAAAGGATTCATTCAAAGCCACCGGGTTGCGATCGACCGTGGCCTTAATTGTCGCTGCAAAAACCGCGCCGACCGGCATTAAAAAACTCATCATTAAAATAATAATTCTGTACATTTATTGCCGCCGCTGTTGATATTGATAGCGAAATTTCCGTCTTAACAGGCCGGATGGCTCATCCGGAATACGATTGAGCCACTGCTCGACGGCCTGTTGGTCTTCATTGGGTTTCGTTGCCTCGGGTGTGGCAACGGCTTTTTGTTCTGCCTCAGCTTTAGATTCATCCGTCTGCTGTTTGGCTTTAACCTGCTTTTCCTCATCGCTCACCGAGTCTTTTTTCTCTTTAGATTTCTCTTTAGGCGAACTTTCCGTTGGTTTAAAACGATCTTTCGGCTGTTCGCCGTTATCCGATTTAGATTGATTCTGCGCTGACTTTTGTTCCGCATTCTGTGATTTATCAGACGATTGCTGTTGATTCTGATTTTGCTGATTTTTTTGCGAATCTGATTGTTTTGAAGCCGATGACTGTTGTTGGT
>Ga0114934_10001651_pt1 | contig 14529 bp, 6 predicted proteins | sample 4SBtaG_2_FD_99695 | JGI IMG/M metagenome (GOLD analysis project Ga0114934, IMG submission 99695) | Deep subsurface microbial communities from Kolumbo volcano to uncover new lineages of life (NeLLi) - 4SBTROV10_white metaG | ecosystem: Environmental > Aquatic > Marine > Volcanic ... | reverse complement strand
CCTTTCAGATCGCTGCGGATGTCGAAAGAGACCCGCTGGCCCGCACGCAGTCCCCTGTTTTGAAGCGTAATGTCCAGATCGCTGACATGAACAAAATACTCTTCATCGTCATCGCCGAGAATGAAGCCGTAGCCCTTTGCGGGTTCCCACAACTTGACGGTACCGTTTTGCATGGTTCGTTCTCCTGTTTAAACTCTTCATTACCATAATAAACGATGGTGATGGAACAAAATGACTGAAGTCGTTTAATGCCCTCCACGGTTTGGCTTTTTCAAGACTTTATAAAATGGCGTTCGGTTTTGGCAAATGGCCTTGAACAATCACCGCAGTTTGTTGTGCCGGTGACCGGAACAAAAATAGCTGTAATACAGGACGATTTACCGAATCGTCTCTCCGTGTTTTGCAAAAAGCACTCACAAGCAGTTGAGCGACGTTGCAAGAGAACTACCCGGGAATGCACGACTTACGTTTTTTATTCGAGTGAAATTCGTGAATTTTATGTATTCACGGGCGACGCAGCCGGTCGCGCGGCATCGCGTAAAAAAGCAACGGCGTCAATCCTAAAAACTTTTTGACGAATCTTCTCATTCTATTCCACCCAGGAGGGGAGATTGTATTTAAAATACGGACGGGGGATAAACCCTCGAAACGGCCGTACGATCGGGTTAAACCAGGTGGAATCGTCGAAATTCAATTTTTGCCAGTTCTTAAAGGGTTTGTTTGCCGACTTCCAATAAATGTCCGAAAGAATCCGTTCTGTAGTTCCGTCGGAATAGAGCATCCACAGGTAAGCGTTGATACCCGCTTTTCCGCGTGGATCGTAACTTTTTACCCGAAATGCCAAAAGATTTTTCCCCTGTTTCAGATCTTTTGTAATGTCGTAAACTTTAACATGCTGGCTGATGACCGTCATTGAACCGCTGCGCCGGGCGATCATTTCCCCCAATTTTTTTCCATTGAAATAATTTTCTGCAATGCCGGCATTAATCACTTGAAGCAGTGCTTTTTGCGGTTTTTGAGTCAGAGTAAACGTTTTCCTGAAATAGGATAGCGGAACGGTTGCTGCATCCTTTGCCGCGGTTGGGAAATAGATAAATTGACTTTGGAGCAATGGTGAGGCATTGTAATTATCATGGGCTACCTCGTTAGCTTTAATCGTCCAAAAGGTCTTTTCACGATCAAATTGGTTCAAAATGAAATGCAAATTGGCCGTTTTATCATTTCGCAGCCAGAGCTTTTTGTACTCCTTTGCCAGCGCTGCAATTTGAGTTCCCATTGTCTGAAATCGTTGAATGGCTTCATTCTTAAATTGGGCACGATCTTCGGGCAAAATGTATTCGTGCAGTAAATGATTCCACCAGATGACGGTTTCCAGTTTTTTGCCGTACCAACCGGTCAGTCGGGCGGCAAAATCAAGATAATCCAATTGAGAGGGGTGGCGCTTCACGCGGGTTTGCGCCTTTTGAATCAGTTTGTGGACGTCGTCTGCGGTAGTTCGACATGCCACGCTTTGTTGAAGAAGATCGCCTGAAGATTCAGAAGTTGGGGCAAATGGGTGCCGCCAGATGTCCCGATATTGGATGTGAGATGCCGTTCCCGAAAGAAGGGTGTAGGCTGATTCAATCTGTGGACAAGTACAACCATAAAATTGTTTGGTAAATGTTCTCCGAAAATCTTCCGGGTCGGATTCTTCGGGATTCCAGGCAGAGGCGGCCGCGTACCCAAAGCCCAGCCAATCCAATTCCTTAAAATTAGCACCGCCGTAATCGCCCCAAGTGGAAACAATCGATCCGAGAGCGCCGTAAAGAGCTCCTTTTTGAGTGTAGTATTTAATATTCACAAAGGCTTTGGTAAAATCCGGGAAAATCCGGCTCCAGTCACTGACACCTGGCGAGATGAGAAAGTTGCGGCCAGTGCGCCTAAAAAGTTCCACACTGGGGAAATCGTCCGAAGCGTGATAGTGCCAATCCATGATAATAACGTCTTTGGGCAGCTGAGTAAGAATTTCCGGATTTTTTAAAATAATATCCCCGTACATAATCATCCTCTTGCCCTGTTTTTTGAGCATTTGGTACAGCTTCTTGTAGTGATCGACGTGTACCACGGCTGCGTTATACCGCATGACGAGAGGTTTTGATTCTCCTTTTCCTACATCCCAGGATTCGTCTAATCCCGCGTGAAAATAGGGCGATTTCCACAGGGAGGCCTGCTCACGGATAATATTTCTGAGGAACGTGTAGGTTTGTGGATTGGTGGTACTGAGCGATGCTGCACCGGGGAATTCTGCGAGATGTTCAAATTTGGGTTGAATCAGAATGTTTTCACAATGTCCAAGCAATTCAAAAATGGGGATGACTTGGACGAAATACTTTGCAGCGTAATTCTGTAATTCGCGTACTTCCTTTGGGGTGAGGCGGCCGCGATTTTTCCCGATGGACGGATATTTTTTGCTGGTGAAGAGATCCTCCATGTAGGGCATGTAGGTATTCATTTTATAAGAGGCACAGAACCGAATGATTTTTTTCATTTCTTTTAGTGTTGGAACCTGCCCGCGTGCCATGTCATCGGAAATTCCACGAAATTTAAGCGTTGGCCAGTCAGAGATTTGAAGGGATTGCAGGATGCCATTATTTGACCCTCGAACAAGCTGTACCAGCGTCACCACTCCGTAAAAAAGTCCCGGATCGGTTTTCCCGACGATGACGATCTTTTTTGGATCAATTTGAAGAATGTACCCTTCTTGCGTCATTTCTGGGCGAAAAGACAGGTGGTGATGTTTCAACCAGCCGCGGGCGCCGGGTGAATCGGCTTTCATTAAAATAATTGCTTTTTGTCCGCTTGGTAGGGCTCGACGTGTTGGAATGGAAATCTTTAGCTCGGTTTGAAGGGCCTGTTTAAGCAGGGTGACGGCCGTGTCCGTTGGGCGAATGCTTTCCGAATCCAGAATCAGAACGGTTTCCGAATCAATGGAAAAACTTCCTGTTCCGTAATGCCATTCCTGGGGTACCGGCAGCACGCCCGGGTCTTTTGCGGAATTGTCCATTTTTGCCTGTACAGATGAGGAAAACGCAAAAACCAAAAGAATCAGCCAGAAAGAATGAATATGACGCATGATGCCTCCTTTTTAAAAAATTGAAAAGACCGCATTTGCATGGTTTTCTTCATGCGGACGGGTTAATCTTCAATCAGCTCTCTAGCGCGGCGAGTGGCTTCTACGACGGTTTTAATCAATGTCACGCGAATGCCGCCCTCTTCCATCTGGAGAATTCCATCAATTGTACAGCCGGCCGGAGTGGTCACCTGGTCCTTGAGGAGAGCCGGGTGTTTGCCGGTTTCCAGCAGCATTTTTGCTGCTCCAAGAGTGGTTTGTGCCACCAATTCAGTGGCAATATTTCGCGGTAAACCAACCATCACGCCGCCTTCTGCAAGGGCTTCGATCATGATAAAAATAAAGGCCGGGCCGCTGCCGCTGAGGGCTGTCACAGCGTCCATGTGATGTTCGTCAAGGATCAGGACGCGTCCCACAGAAGAAAAAATGGCTTTGGCTTTTTTTAGATGTTGTGGCTGAGCCGATTTTCCGCCGCTCAGGGCGGTGATTCCTTCTTTCAAAAGTGCGGGGGTGTTGGGCATGGCCCGAATAACCGGAACCGGTTTGCCAAGAACAGTTTCTATTTTTGCTGTGGTGAGAGACGTCACAATTGAAATAAGCAGTTTGTTCTCATTCAGTTCATCTCGAATCGATTCCAGCACCGGGACGCTGTTTTGAGGCTTTACGCAGAGCAGAACGGTGTCTGCCTTCCGAACAGCTTTGGAATTGTCGAGGGTGGTTTCAATGCCATATTCCCTGGCGAGGTAATCAACACGTTCAGTATGTTTGGCCGTGGCAATAAATTGTTCCTTTTTTACACTGTTGGCGTCCAACAATGCGCTGATTAAAATTTCCCCCATCTTTCCCGCTCCAATTACCGCAAATTTTCCTTTTGAAAGCATTTCATTTTTCTCCTAATTCTCCGTAAATTAAAAAATTACAACAAAATCTCAAAGAGGACGACGGCCACAAAGAGATCGCGACGATTTATTTCCACAAAAGTTTCAGGCTTTTGAGATATTCCCAAAATACTTCCTGTCGTTTGGTAATTTTGAAGAAAGATGTCATTCTGAGTCCGCGGTACGCTTCGACAAGCCCAGCGACCGGTTGGCGGACGAAGAATCTCTTTGTTAGCAGCTCTGCTCTCAATGGGATTCTTGGCTGCGCTCAAAATGATATTTTCGCCAAACTACTAACTACCAGGTGATTTTGGGACCCCCTGGCCGGGTGTTTTTTATTTTTTTAGAGCACGCATCGGTACCACAATAAATCCGTATGCAACGATCGCAAAAATGAGAATCGACAGCCAGGCACCCCATGTGTGGACGAATCCAAATTCCGGCACGCCTGCAATCCATTGGGTTAATGAAGGAATTCCGGACAACACAAGCGTTGCCAGCAGTACTCCCGTGAGTGCTTCTCCGGCAATAAATCCCGAAGCGACCAGAATTCCAGTGTTTGTGACGCGTTCCTGCCCTTCTTTTGAAATCTTTTTGGCTTTCATGATTTCGTCGGCAATCCACTTGATAACACCGCCAACGAAAATGGCAAACGTTGTTTCAAAAGGGAGGTACATTCCCACGGCGATCAGCATGGGTGCCGGCGCATTGACCATAATCAAAGAGATGCTGAAAAACATTCCCACAATTACCAATCCCCAGGGCATTTGTCCCCCGACAATTCCCTTTGCCAGTTGGGCCATCAGGCCTGCCTGGGGGGCCGGGAGCTGAACATCGCCGATGCCGATTCCTCCGGCGGCAATATTCCCCTCGTGAAGGATGATCATCGGGAAAACCAGAACAAACGATACAATGACCACACTTACAATTTCCGCAATTTCCATTTTCCACGGCGTACCGCCCAGCAGATGTCCCACCTTTAGATCCTGAATCATATCTCCTGCCATCGAGGTAGCCGCACATACCACCGCCGCCACGGCCAGAACCGCTGCAATTCCGTGGAGGCCCGTAAGTCCGATGGCAACCATCAAAAGCGCGGCAATGATGAGCGTGGAAAGGGTGAGCCCCGAAATGGGCTGATTGGAACCGCCTACCAATCCAACGAGCCAGCCCCCAACGGCTGCAAACAGAAATCCGGTAATCAACATGACAACGGCTGAAATCACGGCGCCCCAAATGTTGTCGGTAAAATGGTAGTACAGGAAAAACATGGGAATAACCAATGCAACAGTGGAGAGCAGAATCACACGAAGGTTCAAATCTTTTTGCAGACGGTTATTCTTCCCCTGGCTGTCTTTAATAACCACCGGTTTACTGAAGGCCCCCTTAAACGCGCTTGTCAGAGAATCCTTCAATCCGTAAAGGGTGTAGAGCGAACCCACCAACATGGCTCCAACCGCAATCGGCCGCACCTGTGTGTACCAGATGGAATAGGTGATTTCACTCAAAGGTGCAGGCTGTCCGTGAATAAGCAATTGGCGCGGCAAATCCGGGTTCAGAAAAAGGGACAGTGGAATGAGTACCAGCCAGGCGATAACGCCGCCGGAAAAATTAATTGCCGCCAGTTCTGGGCCGATGATGTACCCGACCCCCATCAAAGCCGGCGATGCGAGGGGTGTGGAAAATGCAATGCCGCCGCGGTGGACGATATCCCCCATGGCCTCTCGGTTGCTGCTGATGTGGTGAATGACGGAGCGGGGGAATTTAATGAATACCTCAACTGATTCCCGAAAAATAGTAAATCCCGTGCTGTTTTTAAACAATTCGATCAGCACACCGATTCCCATTGCCCCAAACACGTACCCTGCTCCGCTTTCGCCTTTTTGGCCGGCTTTTACAATTTCGTAGCAGGCATAACTTTCGGGGAAGGGCAGGTCAGCATCCACCACCAGAGTTCGGCGGAGAATAATCACGAATAATATTCCAAGCACACCCCCGATGAGCAGAATGAAAGAGGTCTCCCAATAATGGAAGGTTTTCCAGAGGTGCTGGCCATTTAGACGCACCATAACAAAGGCGGGTACGGTGAAAATGGCTCCTGCTACCAGGGCTTCTCCAACAGAAGCGGCTGTTCGCGCAATGTTTTGTTCCAGGACATTTCCTTTAAAAAAAGGTAGGCGGAAGGCAGCAATGGCAATTACCGCTGCCGGAAATGTTGCGGAAATGGTCATCCCTGCTTTCAGCCCCAGGTAGGCATTAGCGGCTCCGAGCACAACCGCCATAACGACGCCTAACCCTAACGCTTTTATGGTCAATTCCGGCAATTTTGTGTGGGCCGGGATGTACGGCTTTTCGATTGGTTTGTCTGACATAGTGTCTGTCCCGTTGGTTAAAGGTTGTGAAAATAAAATTGCGCCTGTTTTAACGTGTCGTAAGAATCTCTTTGTTGGTAGGTCTGCTCCCAATAAGATTCTTCGCCGCACTCAGAATGACAATCCTCACCTATTTCAGTAACCGATCCTCTTCCCGGCAAGAAATTTCCTGCCCAAAGGGGCAAAAAATAGATGCCCGACGCAAGCCAGTCGCGCGTGTCGTACACCTGATGCACGTAAGGGATGTCAATCATTTCTCCGGGGCTTTCGGGCGAAAACGCTTTTTGCAGGGGAACAGGAATTGTAAGATCAACAGCCCGCCTGACATCCGGGAATGAAAAGCGGACCAGCGATTTTTGTAGGGAATGGCTGGTTCCAAAGGATTTTGTTAAAATTCGCGCGTGGTCTTCCACGTAAGAAATTTCATTCTTGGAAATGAATTGCGGAGGGGATTCCAAAGTTTCCCGAGTGTTTGTGATTAAAATTCTCTGGCCGCTGTCAGAACGAATGGTCGCGATATCCCCGTTTGAAATGAGTTCGCAATAGCTCCAGGTGGATTTTTGGCAGGCAATCGACTGGACGTCCGGAGACCAGACGGGCCGGGTTCCTTCGGCCGATTCTTTAAGAGAATGGGGCTGAAGGCCGCTGATAAAGATTCTCCCATCAACGGATTGAATCAGAAGTTGACCGGATGTGTGATTCCACCGGGGATTAAAATAGGCGTGCCGCCCGTCTGTTAATTCTTGGCGATTCGAAGGATCGGCTGTCGAAACAATCCAAATTTGATCCTCTGAGTTGTTGGACGCTACCCATCTTCCATTTGGCGAAATAGGCGTCAAATTGGCGTAAGAAGAAATACGGATGCTCCGAAGCTGAGTCCCGTTGGAGTCGGCAAGGACGATTTTGTTCTCGTCGCAGTAAGCAATTTGCCCGTTTTCGGAAAATGAAGGAACACCAACCTCTGCGCTTGTGGTTGGTAAAATTATGACCTGCCCGGTATTCATTTGGTAGGCCACCGGAAGTCCCTTGCGTTCTGGCTGAATCCACTTGAATCCCGGCCAGCGACCGCCATCAAATGAGGAAACGGTGCCCGCACGGGGGGCAATTCTGAGCAGTTCGTTTTTCCTCCCATTGAAAAAGAACAGATCCTGTTTTGTGGAAGACGTAAAGAGATAGGAATGGCCTTCCGGGAAAATGTGTGCCTCGGTCGTCCCTTCAGGAATTTTACTTCCTTGGGCCAAAGAGGAAAGCAAGATGCCGGATGATCCAGTGATAAATAAAAACATAACCCGTTGAAAATACAAAATAAGACTCCTGATTTTCCAATGGCCAGAGGCGAATTTTATTGCAATTGTTTTGCGTTATTGGGTACTTCCAAGTAGAGTCGATTTTAAAGATATTTCCCGAATGAGAGTCCCAAAAAATTATCTTTAAATATAGTGAATTTCTGAGATAGAATCAAGTCAGAAGCCCGGTACCGATGCCGGAGTCTCAATAAAAATCCCCGGTCTGTTTAAATGGCCGGGGTTTTTTGAGTGCCTGTTTTTTGTAATTCAGAAACAATTCGTGCAGGTTTCTGGGCGGCTTTACTTTTGAAATCTTGCCAGCACATCCTTTACGGCGTCTTTGTTTACCATAAAGGTGAGCATTTTCAGCTTTACGAAATCGTCTCTGAAAAAGAAATAGCCCTTAAATTTTCCCTTATTAGCACTGGAGCTGGAATCCTTAATCAAAAACCAATCGTGCCCTTTGTAGTGCGTGTAGCCCACGAGATGGATGCCGTGGTCGTCGGTGGAGGTGTGGTTGTACCAGCGAAATTCGCGAGAATCTTGATTGATGTACTTATCTGGTATGTCAAATGTGGGCACAATTGAAACATCTGCAAGGCCGTTGTGTCCGGGTTCGGAAACGTCCCCGCCAATCGCAATGGAGTAACCGTTTTTAATGGCTTTTTTAATGGCATTGTACCACACATCCAATGGAATATTGTAATATTCCTTGCTGTGCCACCAATTATCCGGCACCTTGTACTCACCCTTTGTGTAAAACGGCAAGTACTTAAACGACATAAAAGAAACATAATTATCCAATGGAAGGTCGAGATAATTTGCAAATTCTTTTGGGGTCATTTTTTTACCGCCAACAACAATTGTTTCAGGGGGCTTTCCCATGTATTTATTCAGGATCATTTTGACGGTTGCCAGCGCAAGGTTCTCATCCCAGTAGCCATTTTTCTTCAAAAAGTTCAGATAATTCTTGAGTTCCCGAAACATCTTCCTGTGACTGTATTTTTTTTGCTGCGGAAGCTTTCCGTTGTAATCGGATTCCCGAACAATGCCGTACTGTTTAATACGATTGATCACGGCATCCTCTTCCGAGCCTTCGCCGAAAGCGGAATGTCCCTTTTTACGAATGAAACGCCGCGCCTTTTCCACGTATTCCCAGTAAACGGTGTACATTTCCGAAAGCTTCACTTTTTTCCGGTGAATCCGGTACAGTTCAGATTCCAGAAAGGAGGTAGCGGAAAAACACCAGCAGGTTCCTGTAGTGTCCTGGCGAATAGGGGGAAAATGAAATACCTGCTGAAAGGCCTTTGGCGAAGCTGGTTTTTTGATTTTGGAAAAATCCATAGTGAGAACCGTGTCCGGTTTCCCCCAGAAATTTTTCGTGGGTTTGTAAAATGCCTTATCCTGAGCAAAAGCCAGACTGGTAAACAAGGCGATTGTCAGGACGACGCCGACAAATTTGGTAAAACGATGCATTTTGAATCCTCCTTGTTTTAAATGAAACGAACAACAACTTACCACAGGTGACAGGCGACCAATGAGCCGTCTCGATGCACCAACTGTCCTTCAACAAGTCTCGTGTAAAACCTCACGCAGGAACCAGCCAGCAATCGACAACCGGTTTTTTTGAGCCACTGAATAAGCGAACCAGCCAACAAACAAATTTTTTTAGACGCGTCGTTTTTATTCTGCTTCTGTCTTTGCGTGAAGAGAGTCCCAGTAAATAAAAGCACACAGAGCCAGAAAGAGAAGCAATCCCAGCCAGTTGCCAAAAGTTCCTGTATTGTGGAGATTCGGAATAAGCGTTGTGTGATATTTATCTTCAAAGAATTTTAACAGAGCAGCCACCACGCCAATAATCGCACCGCCGGCAATCAGGCCTGAAGCGACTAACAACCCGCGGTCGTGTCTGGCCTTGGAAAGCTTCTCGTCCTTGGTAGAGTTTTTTACCAGCCATGCCACAATGGCACCCACAAGAATGGGGGAATTTAATTCTATGGGCAGGTACATTCCTAATGCAAACGCCAGCCCAGAAACGCCAAGCATTTCCACAATAACCGCAATGACAACGCCCATTGAATAAAGAAACCATGGTGCCTGCTGGCCTGCTCTCATCAGACTGCCTAAAACGGCGGCCATGGCGTTCGCCTGTGGCGCTGGCATAGGATTGGGGTGAGTGGGTCCGGGTGAAAAACCGTATACCTTGGCCAGCAAAATAATCACCGCGGTTACCGTCACTGAAGCCACAGGCGCAGCAATGATGTTACTCCATTCGATGTATTTTGGCGTGGCTCCCAGCCAGTAGCCAATCTTGAATTGCGTCACCAGGCTGCCGGTCATGGAAAGAGCGGTACAAACCACGCCTCCCACCAACAGTGTCGTAATCATGCCCTCCTCGCTGTGAGCCCCCAACTGAGCCATAATGACAGCCGTAACAATGAGTGTCATCAGCGTCATTCCTGAAACGGGGGTCACGCTGATCATGGCCACCGCCCAGGCAGAAACAGCAGCAAAGAGAAAGGCAATCAAAAGCGTAAGAACAATCGCCACGAACGAAATCTGTGTTGCTCCTGCCAGGTGTTTTAATACGGAAAAACGGAAGTAGACCCAGAGGAGCAGCGAGATGGCCACAATCAGGCCCACAATTACGACCATACTAATATCCTTATCATATCGCGGGAGGGCAGTGGCTTCTTTTTTTTCACTTCTGGATTTGAAAATTTCTCCAAATGCCTGCTTGAGGGCGTTGCCAATGACACCGGACATTTTTAGGATGGAAATCAGCCCCGCCGTGAAGATTCCCCCAATTCCCACATAGCGGGCGTAGTTGAAGAAAATATCCTCGGCGGACATTTGTGAAATTGGCGGCAGTCCCTGAGTAATGCTGGCCGGAATGAAATTCCCCAAGTGTGCGAAAATTGGAACAAGTACAAAATAGGACATCATCGAACCTGCCAAAATAATAGCGGCATAACGTACACCAATCAGATATCCCAAACCTGCAATCGCAGCCGAGGTGTTGAGCGAGAAAACGGCTTTTACCTTCGTTGTTAGCGGTTGGAAAAGCCCGATCGTTGCCGTCGTAAAGTTTTCTGCCCAGGCATGCATCGAGGGGCCGACAAAATCAAATACGGCACCAATGCCCATCGCGTAAGCCAGGATTTTGGCATGAGAACCACCTTTCTCGCCGGTCATCAGGATTTCTGTTGTGGCGGTTGCTTCGGGAAAGGGGAGCTTCCCGTGCATGTCTGCCACAAAATAGCGGCGAAACGGAATTAGAAAAAGAACCCCCAGAATGGCTCCGAACAGAGGCACCAGAAAAATCTGAAAAAAACCGGACAGGTGCTCAATGTGCAGCACGTAAACAGCGGGCATCACGAAAACTGATCCACCTACAATAATGCCCGATGTGGCTCCGATGGCCAGAATATTAATGTTTTCCAGAAGCGTGCTTTTCCGCGCCAGCATGGCCGAGAAACCCACGGCCAAAATGGCAATGGGAATAGCTGTTTCGATACCCTGACCCAATTTTAAGGCAATGTAGGCGGCTGCCATGGAAAAAATAACCGTCATCAGAAAACCAAAGGTTACCGATCGAAGCGTAACTTCCAGGACACCTTTCTCTTGAGGAATAACGGGTGTGTAAATCTCACCCGGTTTCAATTCGCGCCGGGCATTTTCAGGCAAGCCAAGCTCATGTTCAGACATAATTACTCCTTTTTCAGTTTAAAGCCATTTCCGCCAAACAGCTAATAACCGTGCGAAAGTCCAGATCCTCGCAAAACTGATTGTAAACAAAATAGAAAAAATTAATAAAAAATCAAAGAAGAAAATAAGGAAAAGGCAAATGAAGCAAATTTGCACAAGGCTGAACGTTTTTGGGGAACCCGCAAAAATCTTATTGCAATTCTGAAAGAAACAGATATATTTTAATTAGTGTCTTAACAAGAACATCTGAAAAATGTGGCGTAGATATCTTATGCGTATTCGTTGGCTATTGGAAACAAAGAATTCGCCAAATCAAAGTTCATATTTTTATCGTCTGCGATCATTGCTGAAAATTGGCTAAAAAGGTATACATTTTTGCGAGGCACCTGAATTATTCATAATCAATTGGAGATCAAAATGCTGCGGAAATATTTTTATAAAAGTGGAATGGTTTTTTTGGGGTTGCTGGTCTTGCTGGTGAGTTCTCTTTGGGCACAAAATAACGGCCCTCTAAAGGGACGCCTGTTGCAAAATCCCGACATCGGATACGGAAAGATCGTTTTTACTTTTGAAGATGACCTCTGGCTGGTTTCGGAAACCGGCGGAATGGCCCGCCGATTGACGGATTTTCCCGGACTGGAACGCTTTGCTAAATTTTCCCCTGACGGCAAATGGATTGCTTTTACCGGCAATTACGATGGGGGAAGCGATGTGTACATTATTCCAGAAGAAGGCGGATCGCCCGTTCGGCTAACGTATCATCCGGCTGCTGATGTTGTGCTCGGTTGGACGCCCGACAGTCGCTTTGTGTTGTTTCGCTCCCGAAGGGGGCTCGGCACCGAGTTGTACAAAGTTTCGATTTTAGGTGGATTTCCTGAAAAGCTTCCGGTTGATCGCGTGCGGTACGCATCGCTTTCGCCGGACGGCACCCAAATCGCCTTCAATCGGAACGATGCTGACCGAATGAACTGGAAAGACTATCGGGGCGGCGATCAACAGGACATCTGGATTGGAAACCTCAAGACCAAAAAATTTCACAAAATCACTCACTGGGACGGGTACGACAATTTCCCGATGTGGGTTGGGGATGCCATCTATTTCAATTCGGATCGGCAGTTCGGGCGGATGAATCTCTACCGCTACTCATTAAAAACGAAACGGATTGAGCGGATGACCCATTTCAAAAACTGGGATGTTGAGTTTCCTTCCACAGATAACAGGAAAATTGTTTACGGCTGTAAAGGTTATTTATGGACCTACGACCTGACCACCCGGGAAAACAAGAAGCTTTCAATTCTGATTCCAACTGACAGGTGGCGTGTGCGAAATACTTACCTTGACCCCGACAATTATGTGCAATACGTTTCTCTTTCAGCCACGGGAGACACCGCCGTCGTTCAGTCGCGCGGCGACGTGTATTTGGTTCCGACGAAAAAAGGCCAACCGATTAATTTGACCCAATCCTCGGGAAGCAGGGAGATTTACCCGATACTTTCACCCAACGGTAAATGGGTGGCGTTTTTCTCGGACAAAACCGGTGAGTACGAATTGTACATTACGGAACCCAAACCCAACCACCCCTGGAAGCAGCTCACGCACCACTCCAAAACCTATTACTATCACCTGGTTTGGTCGCCAGACAGCAAAAAACTGCTCTTCGGCGATAAGGATTTTAAAACCTTTTACGCCGATATTTCATCTGGTAGGGTTGTAAAAATTGATCAGTGTTTTTATCAGAAGGATAATGAAATCTACTGGGAAATCAGCGATTACAATTGGTCACCAGACAGCAAGTGGGTGACCTATTCCAAGACGAACAAGAACATGAACAGCTCGATTTACTTATACAACTTAAACACAGAACAGAAAATCCAGCTGACTGACGACCGCTACGATGATTTTAGTCCTGCATTTGACCGAGCCGGAAAGTATCTCTATTTTCTTTCCAACCGCCATTTTCAGCCGGAGCTGGATCCGTTTATGGACAACAACATCAACGCGAACATGAGCCAGGTGATGGTAATCCAATTGCAATCGGGTGAAAAACCCCCCTTTGAAGAGGATGCCCAAGAAGATTCCAAAACGGAGAAAATCGACGTCAATCGAATCGATTTGAAGGGGATTTCCGATCGTTGTTACACGGCGCCTGTCTCAGCGGGAACGTACAAGAAGTTGCAGGCTGGCAAACACTGCGTGTTTTTTCTGTCGAAGAAGCGTTTTGGATTTCCCGGTATGGAAGAATTTTTTCATCCCAATTCGGTAACCTTTTACACGTTGAAGCGATTTGACATTTCTTCAAAGCATACAAAAACAGTGATTGCAGGAATTGGCAGCTACTCGGTTTCCTATGATTATTCTCACGTGTCTTATTTAAGTGGGAAGACGGCCGGAGTCGTTTCTTCGACAGACGAAAGTTTTGTTGGAGAAGGCACGTTGAACTGGAAGGGTCTCACGCAGTGGGTGGATTTTTCGCAGGAATACCGGCAAATTTATTGGGAAGCGTGGCGGCAGATCCGGGATTTCTTCTACGATCCCAACCTTCACGGGAAAGACTGGCCGGCAATTGGCAAAAAATATGCGTCGCTTATCCCTTTCGTGGGAACTCGAAATGATTTGAATTATCTTCTCGGACAAATGATTGGCGAGCTGACGGCGTCCCACGAGTATATTATTGGAAGAGGAAGTCCCCTTCGCGAGCGATACCAGCATGTGAGTGTGGGATTGTTGGGGGCTGACTTAATCCCGGACAAAAAGGCGAACGCGTATCGTTTTGGGCACATTATTAAAGGGGCGGAATGGAAATCGGGTGCACAAAATCCCTTGCTGAATCCCGATGTGCATGTTCAGGAAGGCGATTATTTGCTGGCGATTGATGGCAAACGACTATCCGTGAAAGAAAATTATTTTAAATATCTGGAGAATAAATCCGGAAAAAAGATTGCCATCACAGTCAATCGAAAACCGACATTGAAGGGCGCCCGCACATTTACGATTCGCGCGCTTTACAGCGATTGGAATTTGCGCTACTTTGATTGGGTTCAGAAAAATTATGCCTACGTCAAACAAAAAACAAAGGGGCATGTTGGGTACATCCATCTGACGGACATGGATGAAGAAGGCCTTAGGCAATTTGAACAGGGCTTTCGGGCGGAACGCTACCGCGACGGTCTGATTAT
>Ga0114934_10001650_pt1 | contig 14529 bp, 15 predicted proteins | sample 4SBtaG_2_FD_99695 | JGI IMG/M metagenome (GOLD analysis project Ga0114934, IMG submission 99695) | Deep subsurface microbial communities from Kolumbo volcano to uncover new lineages of life (NeLLi) - 4SBTROV10_white metaG | ecosystem: Environmental > Aquatic > Marine > Volcanic ... | reverse complement strand
GCCAGCCCGTTCCAAATCTAAAGAAATAGGCAACATGGTTTCCAAGCCCACAATACCAAATGCAGCACACGATAAACCACAACGCTTATCATCTTCATGGTGCGGCGCATGATCGGTAGCAATTACCTCAATCGTGCCATCTCTTAAACCCTCAATCACAGCAAGCCTGTCTTCTTCGGTGCGTAGCGGCGGACTCATTTTGGCATCGGCATTAAAATTGAGCACTTCATCTTCAGTCAAAGCAAAATGATGTGGCGCAGCTTCAGTGGTGATTTTCAAACCTTCTTGTTGCGCAAGACGAACTTGTTCCACAGCGCCTTTGGTAGAAATATGTGCCACATGATAGCGTGCTTGCACACGGCGAGTGAGCATAATATCCCGAGCAATCATACTATCTTCGCCCTCTACTGGCATGCCTAGCACGCCAAGCTGTGTAGAAACCCAGCCTTCGTTGATAGCGCCGCCTTCGGTCAGTTGTTTCTCTTCGGCATGTTGGATAATGAGATAATCAAAACTCGATGAATACTCCAAGGCTTTGCGCATCACACCCGCATGCCAAATGGGTTTACCATCATCAGAAAATGCCACTGCGCCCGAACGTGATAGCTCTCGCATTTCAGTCAGCTCTTTGCCTTTTAGGTTACGACTAACCGCAGCAATGGGGTGCAAGTTGCACAATCCAATCTCTTTGGCACGGGCAATCACCTGCAAAACAATACCTGCATGATCAATGCATGGTTCAGTGTTTGGCATGGTGCAAATACTGGTCACTCCACCTGCAATCGCCGCCCGTGAGCCTGATTCAATATCTTCTTTCCACTCTTCACCAGGCTCTCTTAAATGCACATGCATATCAATCAACCCTGGGCAAACAATCAAATCTTTGGCATCAATCGTTTGTGTCGCATCACCAGAAAACTTTCCCACTCCTGCGACTTTACCATCTGCAATCCAAACATCGCAGACTTCATCTATCTTGTTTGCAGGGTCAATCACCCGACCGTTCTGAATTAAAACATCTACCATACTCATTCCTCTGTCGCCCCACCACATAACGCAGTCAACGCAGCCATGCGCACTGCCACTCCGTGTTCCACCTGCTCTAAAATCAGGCTCTTCATGGAGTCTGCAACATCCGTAGCAATTTCCACACCGCGATTCATCGGCCCTGGATGCATGACCATGCAATGATCACCTGCCGCTTTGAGTCGCTTCATGTTTAAGCCGTAAGTCTCGTGGTATTCTCGGATGGATGGAAAACAGCAGTTCGTTGTTAGCCGCTCAGTTTGCACGCGCAGCATGTAAAGAATATCTGTGCCTTGCAGTGCCTCATCAAAATCATGAAAAATTTCACAATCATAGTTCTCCACAAAAGCTGGCAATAAAGTTTTGGGGGCAACGATGCGTACTTTATAACCCATAATTTTTGCTGCCAACATATGCGAACGCGCTACCCGTGAATGGGCAATATCACCAACAATGGTCATGGTTTTACCCGCAACATCTCCGATGTTATGTTTTAGGGTGAGTAAATCTGTCAGGATTTGAGTTGGGTGTTCATGTGAGCCATCGCCTGCATTAATCAGGGCTGTATTATCTAAGAACTCTGACAAAAACTCACATGTACCTGCAACAGAATGTCGTATCACCAACACATGCGGCTGCATGGCCGCCAATGTCTGCCCCGTGTCGAGCAACGTTTCGCCTTTTTTGGTCGCTGATGTAGATGCCGAGATATTAATGACGTCGGCAGATAGGCGTTTGCCCGCAATCTCAAAGCTTGTACGTGTACGTGTTGAGTTTTCAAAAAATAAATTAATCACCGTCCGCCCGCGCAACGTCGGCTCTTTTTTTACACTTCGGGTGTTAATATCAATAAAGTCATCACCCAAATTCACTAGCGATGTGATTTGTTCGCGGTTTAAATCAGCAATGCCAAAAATATGTTTAAGTCCAAATAGAGGTTTAAGCATGCTTTTTCTCCGTAAGTTCTTTGTGTGCGGCGATAAAATCTTCTAAAAACACAGCTGCTGCCGTTTGGTCAAGCTTGGCTCGCATACGTTTTTCATTCAAACCTTGCGCAAAAAGTCTCTCTTTAGCAGTCCATGTTGAAAGTCGTTCATCTTGAAAAAAAATGGGAAGGTTGGTCACTGCAGAAAGCTGTTTGGCTGCTTTACGACAATCCTCTGCCTGCGCACCTTCTGTACCATCCATGTTTTTGGGTAGCCCTACAACAATACCTTTACTACCGTATTCAAGCACAATTTTAAGTGTTTGTTTTGGCCAGCCTTGATCATTACGAAACAAACATGTCACACCGCGGCATGAGATGCCCAAACGGTCTGAAACCGCAACACCTATGCGTTTGCCGCCAATGTCTAAAGCAAGCAAAGGCAGGGAAATATCAGAAGTTTCGCAAGATGTGATCGTCATTAAATCCGAGATTGTGCAACGTTTGTGTGCAAGCGTCCACCATCACGCTCATTCCAGCCAAACATACCACCGTATTTTCGCCACTTGGCGCATCTTCCTCTAAGGCATGTTGCACATAACCAACAGGACCATCCCAATCCTCATGTCCCGTCGTTAAAGAAACACTCACATCAATATTATGCTCCGCCAAATCTTCCATTTCATCAGTTAAAAGGCGATGACATGCAGTTAAAAACCCTGCATAAACAGATATTTTACCATAATGCTCGCGCTCATGGGTCAATGATCGCCAAACACTTCGTAGCGGTGCAATACCAGTACCAACACCCATAAGAATCACATCTTTTCCTTTAAATGCCTGCAAGTTAAAACCCTTACCCATAGGACCTTCCACTTCCACTTCCGTACCCAAATCGAGCATCAAAAGCTTGTTCGCCATGCCAGAGACGCACTTGATGACAAATTCATAACAATGTTGGTCATAAGGTGATGAAGCAACTGCAAAATAAGCGGGTGCAGGATCACTAAGACCTCGAATTCCCATACGCACATATTGCCCTGTTACAAAGTCTCCAATAGCGCGTCCATCTGGGTGTGCAATGGTGATTTTAATAATTTGATCATCGCATGTGGCATCGGTCAGACACATGCGTTCTTTCAACTGCATACGATACGTGGAAGACTGCTGCAAAAAAACACCTCTCATCATCAATAGGGAGGCTGATTTTCAGGAAGGAATGAGAAGAATGCAAGCAACAACATGTTTAGAATTACGAATTGATGGTAATGCAGTCGATGAAACTGCCTTTACCCAGCTCGCAGAGTCTCAAAATACCTTGGGAACATCTATCGAAACCGACTACGATAGCAAAACGGAGACCCATGTCGCATGGTTTGCACTAAGTGATGAATGTAGTCTAGAAGAGCAACGTGCCCGCCTTGCGGCAGGCTCTTTGTTGATTGGTGCAAAGCCTGAGCATGTTAAAATTACACTTCTGGGCGATGATTGGGAAACAGCTTGGCAAAAATATTGGAAGGCGATGCCCGTTGGTGAGAAGTTGTGGGTTCGCCCTTCATTTTGTGATGCGCCGACAGATAATCGGATTGATATTGTACTTGACCCAGGCATGGCATTTGGCACTGGTACACACCCCACGACCTATTTGTGTTTGGAAGCCATTGAACGATATTGCTTGCAACAAGCTCCAAAAAGCGTGCTGGATATGGGCGCTGGTTCTGGTTTATTGGCCATTGTCGCAGGCAAGCTTGGTGCAACAGATATTCATGCCATTGACTATGATCCTATTTCTGTAGAAGCCAGTAGTGTGAATGCGGATATCAATCATATCGAACTCACATCCACACTGGGCGATACACCACCAACACGTATATTTGAGCTTGTGATTGCCAATATTCTTGCAGGACCATTGCTTGGCATGGCAGAAAAACTGGCTGGCTGTGTCGGAAAACGATTAATTTTGTCAGGATTATTAGAATCACAAGTTGCCCTTAATATCCGTTCCTATGAAGCAGAAGGTTTACGCCATGCACAAACCCATATCATGGGTGACTGGGCGTGTGTGGAATTCACATTACCTTAATCTTTAACTGATTATCATTACACAAAATAGTCTCCCCTACCTTGAAAATAATGAGGTAAGGAAGCATATATAACTTACGAATTTAACTCTGGAGGAACGAATACGATGAAATCACTCAAGGGCATTGGCCTACTTATCATTACTAATATTCTAATCATGGTAACACTCATGATTAGTGGTACGCTGATTGTAAATGTCATTCTACCGATGTTTGGCATTGATGTACGTGACTCTTTTGCATCCATGAACCTTACTTGGTCATTGGTATTTGGTTTTGGTGGTGCATTTATTTCTTTGTTTATGTCCAAAATGCTTGCCAAACGTGGCATGCAGATGCAACAAGTCACCAACCCAAGCACTGCCAAAGAAAAACTGGTGTTCGAAACAGTAGAAGCCTTGGCACAACGTGAAGGCATCAAAATGCCAGAGGTTTGGGTTTATTGGGATGATGTTCCCAATGCTTTTGCTACAGGTCCAACACGTAATAATGCTATGGTCGCAGTATCATCGGGCTTGGCAACAAACCTTAATGACAAAGAATTAAAAGCTGTGCTTGCCCATGAAATGGGGCACGTTGCCAATGGTGATATGCTTGCGACAACCTTATTGCAAGGCTTGATGAATACCTTTGTATATTTCATTGCGCGCATGATTTCCGAGCCTGTTCGCGAGCGTAATTTTTGGATGGGTTTTGCCTTGGATATTGCTTTGCAAATGATTCTGTCGGTATTGGCAATGATCCCAATCACATGGTTCTCACGTCGTCGCGAATTTGGTGCTGATGCTTATGCCGCAGATGCTGTAGGTGCTGATGCGATGATTTCAGCACTGCGTAAAATTGAGTATCTAAGCAACCAATCCGAGGCATATATCAATGCTCCCCAAGAAGATACGGAGCTAGCGACTATGAAAATTTATGCTGCTCATAGTAAGTTAACAGGATTATTTGCTACACATCCGCCTATTGAAGCACGCGTTGCAGCACTACAAGCTCGCAGGTAACGCGTACCTATAAAACATCACTCAACATTTTAAAAAACTAACTCCGATTCTTACGTGATGTATCATTATGGTAGTCGGCGAGATTTTTTCGCCTAAGGGGGATTTATTACATCTAGTTGCAACAATAGCACCATGATATTGTTGCAGTCGTTAATTACACGCAAGTGTAGTGACAACATTTGAGAGGAGGATATAATCCAATGAAAAAATTATTTCTAGTTGCAGCTATTGCTTCTGTTGGCATGACATCTGTGGCTACATACGCAAATGCTGGTGAGTTCAATACAAAAAAATGCAAGGCTTGCCATGCGATTGACAAGAAAAAGGTTGGCCCTGCATGGAAAGACGTCGTTGCCGCATATGGCGATGAAGCCACTTTGGCAGGCGTCTTTAAATCTGGTTTTGCTGTAGCTGATCGTAAGGTCGTTGCTGCTAACTCAAAGTGGAAAGGCAAAGCAGGCATGATGACAGGTCAGTATAAGAAACTGATTAAGAAGAACCCTGAGGGAGCTGCACACGCACTTTTCGAAACTGTTAAAAACGGTAAATTCGGTAAATACTAGGATTTATTCAGCTTGATGTTCATCAAGGGCGGCCATTGGCCGCCCTTTTTTTGTCCTACATTACTGACAGCCCCAGCCTGAAACAGGGGCAAGACGGGATCTAACCTCTATTTAGATTCATCAAGTTGACATATATCAAATGCCTTCAGACTTTTATGCTAATTTTAGAATAGCATACGTCATGATATCTTGGTTTACAGAAACAAATGCCCTGTTTTTACCCAAATAATGGTTTCTTCTTCAACAAAGGGAAAATGTTTACTCAAGTGCGGACTGCGTAACCATGAGCCAGCAGGATATTTTCCATACTCATCTTGAAATTGCCCCGAAAGAACAAAAATCTCTTCGCCGCCAAAATGACTGTGCGGGAGAAAGCGCTCGCCCTTTGGCCACTTCACCAGTGCTACATGCTCATGCTCGAACTCATGCAGCGACATCACTTGCAAGCCACCATAACCTTGCAACCACAGACTCGTATGGGTGTTTACATGCACAGATGCAAAATCTCTGGGGTCGAATTGATTCAGTTTTACAAAAATAGTACAGCCTTGCTTACTAAATGGCGCATGCGTGCTGCCGGGTGGGTTGCGAATGTATGTTCCTGCGGGGTAATCGCCAGATGCATCGGAGAATACACCATCAAGCACGAAGATTTCTTCACCCAAAGGATGCGCGTGCGGCGAAAATGAGGACCCTGCTTCATATTTTACAACACTACTGGCATGCCCTGATTCTTTGGCTTCGCGCTCCAAAGCTTTGCGCCATATACCTTCTTTAGGGCTTGCCACCCAATCTAGTTGATTGGTATCAAGCATCAGACGTTTTGCCAAATCTAAATTGAACAATTTTACCAAACCCCTATTTTTTATTTAATTGCGACCAAAACAAGGGCAGGCTTTTATAATTTGATATTGTACTTAGAGACAGCATACTTATTAAGTAGTGCACAGCCTCAAAATAGCTTAAATATAGCTCAACCAGTCCTCATGCTCAGGGCAACGACCATGCACCACATCAAAATACTTGCTTTGCAATTGTTTGGTGATGGGGCCACGTGTGCCCGTGCCAATACTACGCCCATCAAGCTCACGAATCGGTGTCACTTCTGCGGCAGTACCTGTAAAAAATGCTTCATCCGCCGTATACACTTCATCACGGGTGATGCGTTTTTCTTTCACTGTGAAACCAGCCTCTTCAGCCAACTGCATCACTGTTGCACGGGTAATGCCATCCAATGCGCTGGTCAATTCAGGCGTATAAATCACACCATCTCTCACCATAAAGAAATTCTCGCCTGAGCCTTCGCACACAAAACCATCCACATCGAGAAACAATGCTTCATCATAACCATCACGAATAGCATCAGACAATGCCAACATGGAACTGATATAATTGCCATTCGCCTTGGCTTTACACATGGCAATATTGACATGATGACGGGTAAATGATGTGGTGCGAATGCGGATGCCATTGTTAATGCCATCATCACCCATGTATGCACCCCATTTCCAAGCGGCAACAATGGCGTGTGTTTTTAAATTATCGGCACGCAAGCCCATGCCTTCGGAGCCGTAAAACACCATCGGACGCAGATAGGCTGAATCTAAATCGTTATCTTTTACTGATGCCAGTTGCGCAGCATTCAGCTCTTCTTTGCTAAATGGCATGGGCATATTCATGATTTTTGCCGAACGAAACAAGCGATCCGTATGTGCTTCCAAACGGAAAATCGCAGTGCCTTTTTCAGCATGATAAGCGCGCACACCTTCAAAAACACCCATACCATAGTGCAATGTATGTGTAAGCACATGCACCTTAGCATCACGCCACGGTACCATTTCACCGTCAAACCAAATTACACCATCCATATCCGCAAAATTCATCGTTATATCCTTATTATCCACATCAAAATGTTCTGAGCATACTGCCTATTATTATAATTTACGCCTTAGATGCAATATTCACCGCCAACAAAGCCTCTTTTGAAGGCTTACAAGGAACAGGAATTTTCACCCGATGTCCACTACCGGGAGCTACATTTGTTGGTATATTTTTACGTGCATCAATCATGCTAGAAACAATAAATTCAACATTGCCTGTAGGCTCAATCAATTCAACCGCATCGCCAACCGAAACTTTGTTTTTTACATCAAACTCTGCCAAGCCCGAAGCTTCGTCATAGCCAATCAATTCGCCCACAAAGCGCTGATTAAAAAGTAATGATGCGCCCTGCTCATAGTTTTGGTGCGCGGCAGTATGCCTACGTTGATAAAAACCATCGGTATAACCACGGTTTGCCAAAGAATCGAGTTTACGCATCAAGCTCCAATCAAAATCTTTGCCTGCAACGGCATCATTGATGGCTCGTTTATACAATTGCGTGGTGCGCCCAACATAATAATGGGATTTGGTGCGTCCTTCAATTTTGAGTGAGTCTACACCGATTTTTACCAAGCGTTCCACATGTTCAATCGCCCTTAAATCACGCGAGTTCATGATGTATGTACCATGTTCATCTTCCATCACTGGCATCAAATCACCCTGACGATTTTCTTCTTCAAGCAGATATATGTTATCGGCTTCAGGATGACGTTCCAAACCGCCACAACTTGAAAGTGATTCTGAAAAAGGCTGCGGATTCATCACTTCTTGCATGGTTGTTGCATCAAGTACATCACCGCTGACATCTTCTTTACCTTCCTGCATGCCATATTTCCAGCGACAAGCATTGGTACACGTTCCTTGATTTGCATCACGATGATTAAAATAACCTGACAGCAAGCAACGACCCGAATACGCAATGCATAATGCCCCATGCACAAACACTTCCAACTCCATATCAGGGCATTGTTGGCGAATTTCTTCCACCTCATCCAAAGAGATTTCACGCGATAAAATAATGCGCGAAATACCCACAGATTGCCAAAACTTCACAGCTGCATAGTTCATCGTATTGGCTTGCACTGATAAATGCACAGGGATTTCTGGCCAACGCTCACGCACCATCATAATTAAGCCTGGGTCAGCCATAATCAAGGCATCTGGTTTCATATCAATTACTGGCTGCATATGTTCGAGATAACGTTTTAATTTATTATTATGTGGCAATAAATTACTCGCTACAAAAAACTTACGCCCCAACGCATGGGCTTCATCAATACCTGTTTTTAGATTTTCTAATTGAAAATCATTGTTGCGCACCCGCAAAGAATAACGCGGTTGCCCTGCATACACCGCATCCGCGCCATAAGCGAAGGCATAACGCATATTTTTAATCGTTCCAGCGGGTGCAAGCAATTCGATGGACATCTTACTTCTCCAAAGCCTGCTCTAAATGTGCTACACGCACAGGTGCTGGCGGATGTGAATCATGCCATGCTGAATATAGAGAATCAGGCGTAAGCGTTGCAGCATTATCATCATACATCTTGACCAATGCAGAAATTAAATCCTCAGCATTGGCATGTTCTTTAGCATAATCATCGGCTTCAAACTCGTGTTTTCGCGAATACACGCTCATCAATGGTGATAGCGCAAAGGTAAATACAGGCATTGCCAACATAAACAAAATCAACAACATATAATCCGATGGCTGCGATACACCCAATCCCGCATAAAACCAGCTCTGCTCTGCCAACCAGCCCAAGATTGCAAAACCCGCTAATGACATCGAAAACATCAAAACCATACGCTTTTTAATATGATTGCGTTTAAAGTGACCTAGCTCATGCGCCAATACAGCCAACGTTTCATTGATACTTAGCTGCTCTAACAGAGTATCAAAAAATACAATGCGTTTGGATTTGCCAAAACCTGAGAAATACGCATTTCCATGACTCGAACGCTTCGAGCCATCCATCTTAAACAAACCATTACTCTCAAATCCGCACTTATTCAGAAGCCCTTCAATGGCAGTTTTCAATTCACCATCTTCCATCGGTTCGAATTTATTAAATAGCGGTGCAATAAAAGTGGGGTATGCCCACATCATCAAAATGGAGAAGCCCGTCCAAACAGCCCAAGCCCATAACCACCACATCTCACCTGCCGATTGCATCAGCCATAACACCACCCAAATCAAGGGTGCCCCGATAGCTATCATCAACAACCCCTGTTTCAACATGTCAGCAAAGTACAAACTCAAGGTCATTTTATTAAAACCAAAACTTTGCTCAACTTTAAATGTTGAATATAGTGAAAAAGGCAACTCCAGAAGCGAGCCAATCATCGAAAAAACAAGAAGTAATACCACGCCTGTCGTCAGAGGTGACCATTGCCATGCCCGCAACCATTGATCCAATATATCCAAGCCGCCACCAAGCGTCCAAAGCAATAAAAGCCCCAAGCCATACAAGCCACTCCATGTAGCAAGCTTCATTTTAGCCATGGTATAATCGGCAGCCTTTTGATGTGACTCAAGTGAAATCGCATCGGAAAAGCGTTCTGGAACCTCCCCACGATGGGTCAAAACCGAGCGTATATGGCGTTGGTCTAAATAAAAATCAATCGCTGTAGAAAGCAATAAAATGGCAAGAAAAATCCACGTAAACATTAACATGCCGCGTATAGTGCCATTGCCCTAGCAGAACTCAAAATACGATGACTTATATCATCATGTTTTGCCCTTAGTCACTACCAAAGATACTCGCACTTTCTTTTGAAAGCGTCGCTTTTATCCCCGCTTTTGTGCAAGACAATGTGACCACCGTAAAATCCATCGGAAATGAGACTTCCTTGCTTAAATCCAATGTTCCACTCAATGAACTCACGCCATCGGCAACAATATTATATGGAATTTTACTGCAATCCCCTGACCCTTTCACCACCAAACGCACCATTTTACTATCACTGGCAATCACCCCCGGTGTGCCGTGATCAATCATATAACTATACGTCGTCGCCGAAGCGCTCATTGCACCTAAAAACATCAACGGTAACAACAATATCAATAACCTTTGCATGTTTATCTCCTTTTTATTGTAACTATTCAGCATGGTAAAGTAACTGTTCAGATTGCAGCAATCAAACACCCAAAAGCCTGTAATACAAGACCTCAAAGGATAATTTGTTACAATGCGCCATGAGTTCTTCGCATTCGCCCTCAAACAAGCCGATTTTCTCCTACCCAAAATATTGGGCGGAGTGTTTTGGCATTGCCCCACAGTTGCCGATGAACCGAGCTGAAATGGAAGCATTGGGCTGGGACAGTTGCGATATTATTTTAGTCACTGGCGATGCTTATGTTGATTTGCCCAGCTTTGGCATGGCGGTGATTGGGCGAGTTCTGGAAGCTCAAGGGTTTCGTGTGGGTATTATCTCACAACCTGATTGGAAGTCAGCTCATGCATTTCGTTCTCTCGGTAAACCTAATTTATTTTGGGGTGTAACCGCAGGCAATATGGATTCCATGGTGAACCGTTACACATCCGAGCGTCGTATTCGCTCTGATGATGCCTATACCCCAGGTGACATTGGCGGAAAACGTCCTGATCGTGCTGTGACTGTGTATGCCCAACGTTGTCGTGAAGCATTTAAAGGTGTTCCAGTCATTATTGGTGGTATTGAAGCGAGTTTGCGCCGTATTGCTCATTATGATTATTGGTCAGATAAGGTTCGCCGCTCCGTGTTAATGGATTCCAAAGCTGATATGTTGATTTATGGTAATGGCGAGCGACAAATCATTGAAGTTGCGCACCGCTTGGCAAATGGTGAACCCATCAAAGATATGCAACATATTCGTGGCACGGCAGTGATGGTAAAAGGCGTGCCTGATGGCTGGTTGGAAAAAGTTTCGACAGAGATTGATACACCTGGTGCATTGATAGAGCATAAAAATCCTTATGCTATGACTGACCAAAAGGGTCATTGTGCTGAAAAAGAAAATCATCGCGAGCGTGAGAAAGTAAAACCCATTTCTATTTTAGACATCTCAAAGAAACGTGCCAAAACAGTGATTCGTTTGCCATCCTATGAAGCTGTTGCTAATGATGAGGTGCTATACGCGCATGCTTCTCGTTTGTTACATTTGGAAACCAATCCAGGCAATGCAAGGGCGCTGATTCAACAACATGGCTCGCGTGAAGTATGGATCAATCCGCCACCGATTCCGCTCACCACACAAGAGCTGGATGCTGTATTTGATTTGCCTTATTCACGCCTGCCCTATGTCGGCTATGGTGATATTCAAGCCAAAGAAACACGTATTCCTGCCTATGAAATGATTAAAACATCGGTGAATATTATGCGCGGTTGTTTTGGTGGCTGCACCTTTTGCTCCATCACCGAACATGAAGGGCGCATCATTCAAAGTCGTTCACAAACTTCAATTTTACGTGAAATTGAAGAAATTCGTGAGAAAACACCAAAGTTCACAGGCAACATCTCCGATTTAGGCGGTCCAACAGCAAATATGTACCGCTTAAAATGCAAATCTGCCGAAATCGAAGGCGCATGCCGTAAACCTTCCTGTGTCTTCCCAGATATATGCTCTAATCTGAATACAAACCATGACCCATTAATTCAATTATACCGCAAAGCTCGCAACTTAAAGGGCATCAAACGTGTGTTTATTGCATCAGGATTACGCTATGACTTAGCAGTGAAGTCACCCGCTTATATCAAAGAGCTGGTCACCCATCATGTCGGCGGATATTTAAAAATAGCTCCAGAACATACCGAAAATGCGCCCCTTGATAAGATGATGAAGCCAGGCATTGGAAGCTACGATGCCTTCAAAAAACTATTCGAAAAATTTTCCAAAGAAGCTGGTAAAAAACAATATCTTATTCCCTATTTCATCGCTGCTCATCCAGGCACCACCGATGAAGATATGCTCAACCTTGCCTTGTGGTTGAAGAAAAATAATTACAAAGCCGATCAAGTACAGGCATTTTTACCATCACCCATGTCTACAGCATCAGCGATGTATCGTTCAGGTCGAAATCCTTTGAAAAAGATTAGTCGTACACAGGCCAAGTATACAGAACAAGTGTTTATACCACGGCGTAAAAAACAGAGAGACTTACATAAAGCTTTTCTGCGTTATCATGACCCTAAAAACTGGGCTATCTTGCGCACCGCTTTAAAAGATATGGGGCGAACTGATTTAATCGGCAATGCTGAACATCAACTTGTTCCAAGTGGGAATAAGACGCAAACACAAACAAAACAAGGGCAAAGCTTTCGCACCCAACATGTGCGTCGTAAACCTTATACCAAACAACGTAAACGCCGCCCATAAAAAAAGGGGCTTCCTTTTTAAGACGGGACAAAACATTGAGTCGTAAATTTATAGTAAATAAGTCGTCATTCCCGCCTTCGCGGGAATGACGTGTATTTTATATTCTCCGTCTTAAAATAGAAACCAAAAAAGGGCTGTGATTACTCACAGCCCTTTTAATCTTAGCCCAACAACTTAATTATTTAATGCGTAATTCCACGCGACGGTTTTTTGCACGACCTTGCACAGTTGCATTATCTGCACGTGGTTGTGTTTCACCATAACCTTTAGAGCTTAGGCGAGATGCTGCCACACCATGCGCTACCAAATAATCCATCACACTTGCTGCACGACGGTTAGATAAATCAAGATTGTATGATGCTTTACCTCGACTATCGGTATGTGCCGCAACTTCAACATTGATGTTAGGACGTTTTTGCAATGTTTTCACAGCACGATCCAATGTTGCAGTTGATGATGCTGTCAAATCAGCTTTATTTGTTTCAAAGAATACACCTTCCAACGTGATTACTTCAGGAGCTGGTTTTTTACAGCCTTTTTTTGCTTTTGCATATGCTTTTTTAGCATTGCTTAATGCCGATGATATCAAATCATCATTTTCAGATGCAGGGTTTGCAGAACCTTCATCAAGTTCATGCGCAGCATGGTACATGCCCGCCACAGCCTTGGCTTGCAATGCTGGCGCACACTTTTCAGCACCGGCATCTTTGGCTTTTTGAATCATCGCACGAACGTCATCCAATGGACTGACTTGTGTTGATGCAATATGTCCAGAACATGCGGTAATAGACGCACATGCAGCTAATAATACAATCCGTTTCATTTTGAACCCCCAGCTTGCGCAGCATTCTCTTCTGCTTTTGCCATAAATGCCCGCGCAACACTTATATCATGTTGTGATTTTTCTTCCATCGCAACATCTGCAAGTTCACGTGCCAAATGTGCATGGTAACTATTGTTACCTTTCAATTGTGTAGCCAGAGCATCCGCTCGGTCATCCACACTATCCATCCAAGATGCAGCTGATGCCGTGCCGACACTCATCAACAGGGCAATAGCCAATAAACTAAATCTTTTCATACTTTCTCCCTTATTTAACTTAGCATCCTACTAATGTAAGACGCCTTCTTTTGCCAAGGTGAACACAGGAATATCCGCGTTGAAACGCTTCCCATCTTCACCCAACATTTGATAGCTCCCCTGCATACAACCCAAAGGGGTGCCCAAAACACAAAAACTACTGTACGCATGTTCAGCACCAGGCTTAATCATCGGCTGCTCACCAATCACACCATCACCTTGCACTTCCTCTACCTTGGCATTGGCATCAGTAATGAGCCAATGCCGCTGCATCAAACGCGCACTTTTACTACCAATATTACGGATGGTAATATGATAGGCAAATACATACTGCGATGCTTCGGGAGCTGAATGCTCACCCATATACTCAGGCAACACCGTTACCTCAAATTGATAGGAAACCGTCATGCAGTCACTTCCAATTTTAAGAATCGACGTTTGCCACATTTAATCAAATACGAGCCTACTGTCAGTGAAAAATCTTTATCACTCACTTTCTCACCATCCACAGACACCGCACCTTGTTTTACCAAACGCATACCTTCGCCGTTGGATTGGGTAAGCCCTGCTTCACTCAATGCTTTCACCAACCACAAACTGCCATCTTGCG
>Ga0114934_10001649_pt1 | contig 14548 bp, 14 predicted proteins | sample 4SBtaG_2_FD_99695 | JGI IMG/M metagenome (GOLD analysis project Ga0114934, IMG submission 99695) | Deep subsurface microbial communities from Kolumbo volcano to uncover new lineages of life (NeLLi) - 4SBTROV10_white metaG | ecosystem: Environmental > Aquatic > Marine > Volcanic ... | reverse complement strand
GCAGTAAGTTTATCAAGGTTTTTGTATATATTTTCGAGAGTTTCGTATTGTTGCAGTAATTTAACGGCTGTCTTCTCCCCTATTCCTTTTATTCCGGGTATATTGTCGGCTGTATCGCCTGCCATTGCGAGAATATCGATGAATTGTTTTGGAGAATTTAGCTTTGTTTTGTTCTTGAAGGCTTCGATGTTAATTATTTCAACATCATTTTTCTTAGTTCTTGGTTTATAAACAGAAATATGTTCATCAATCAACTGAAGATAGTCTTTGTCAGTTGTCATCAAATACACATTGAAATCATCCTTTGAAAATTTCTTTGCCAGACTGCCTGCAATATCATCAGCTTCGTAACCACCAATTTCCAAAATTGGAATTCTAAACGCTTTCAGCAGATTTTTTATATATGGTACAGATTTTATAATATCCTCAGGAGTAGCATCTCTGTTTGCTTTGTATTCCTTGAAAATCTCTTTTCTGAAGGATGGAACAGGAGCATCAAAACATACTGCGATATAATCTGGATTTTCTTTTTTTAAAATTTCATCCAAAGTATTTATAAATCCAAACATTGCCGATGTATTCAACCCTTTTGAATTGTATCTGGGATTATTAATAAAAGCGTAGTAAGACCTAAAAATCAATGCATAAGCATCTAATATAAAAAATTTGTTTGCCATAGTGTGCAGTGTGTTTATTAATTAGTTATCTTCTGCAAACCATTCTGCAAAAGAAGTAGGTGTTTCATAAAGTTTTAAAGAATACAATTTGACAGAATCTGGTAAATATTTTTTAATAATTTCCACGAATTCAATAACCATAAGTTCACAAGTTGGCTGATAATTTTTTCTTTGAACAAGCTCGATATTGAAATTTTCAAATTTTATTTCAGAATGAGGAGAATTTGCATTTACTGCTATATGATGATCGTGTGTATCATATATATATTTTTTTACAATTTTTTTCAAATCTCCAAAATCCATTACCATTCCGTTTTTAGGATTATTTTCATCGTTGATAGGTTCACCTATGACAGTTACAAACAATTTGTATGTATGACCGTGAATATTCTTACATTTTCCATCATAGTTCCACAAAGCGTGAGCCATGTCAAACTGAAATTCTTTTGTTAATCTAATTTTGGGCATATTTTTATTTTATTTTATTTTAACAAAATAAATATGTTTTTTTTAAGTTTAAAAAAAATGAGGTATTTTCATGAAAAAATCAAGACATAATTTCAATTTTAGAATAGGATTCTTTATCATTGCTCTAGCGATTGCCACATTATCTTTTATTTACACAAATAATCTTGTCAAAAAATTGAAAGCTCAGGAAAAATGGAAAATTGAATTATGGGCTGATTCATATTTAGAAATTCTAAACACTGATATTGATCAACCATTGAATCCCATTTCATTCAAAATTATCAATGAAAACAAGACTATTCCAGTTATTATGACAGATGAAAACAATAGAATTATTTCATTTGCCAATCTGGATTCTCTAAAAGCAAAAGATAGTGAATATTTGTATTCATTACTTGAAAAAATGAAATCTGAACACAAGCCGATAATTATTAAAATCTCAGATTCTCAAATTAATTACATCTATTATGAAAATTCTGCATTATTGTATGCACTTGAGAATTATCCAATTTTTCAAGCAATTTTGGTAATTTTATTTGTACTTGTAGCATACTTTCTTTCAATTTTTTCGCAAAGAGCAAAAGACAATCAGGTGCTGGTTGGTATGGCAAAAGAAACTGCACATCAGCTTGGCACACCAATTTCTTCACTTATGGCCTGGGTAGAATTTTTGAAAATAAAATCAGAATCTGACCCAATGATTGATGAAGTTGAAAAAGATGTAAAACGTCTTGTTGTAATAACAGAGCGCTTTTCAAGAATTGGTTCACTGCCAAAACGGGAAACGCATAATCTTGAAGAAGTAATTAATGAAGCCATAAATTATCTAAAACGAAGAACTTCTTCTCAAGTAAAATTTATTTTTGAACCCAAAACAATAAAAACTTATGTTTCTATTAACAACTCTCTCTTTCAATGGGTAATAGAGAATGTAGGAAAAAATGCTATTGATGCAATGGCAGGAAAAGGTGAAATAGTTTTTGATATTAAGACTGTCCAGAATAAAGTACTGATAGATATCTCTGACAATGGAAAAGGTATGAGTAAAAAAGAACAAAGAAAAGTTTTTTCTCCGGGTTTTTCTACAAAAAAATATGGTTGGGGAATGGGACTAACTCTTGTTAAAAGAATTGTTGAAGAATACCATAATGGAAAAATATTTATCCTACATTCTGCTCCAAATCAAGGAACAATTTTTAGAATTGAACTCCCATTATTGTTTAATTCTCTTAACTAAAACAAAAATTTCTAAGACAAGGAATAATCCGAAATAAATCAGTAAATAAATTAGCAAAATTTTTAGATTTTGTACTTTAATTATCATCATAGCAATAATGTATATAAAAAGCACAAACATCTTTAGAATTGAGCCAATCATAAATTTGTTTGTTACGGAAGTAGGACTTGTAGAATTTGAGCTTTTAGAAACAAGTAATACAATTATTGATGTGAGTATCCATAAGAGGATTATTGTAACAATATTTTGATTGGGTGCAAATTCTGGTAAAAAAAAATGAATAACAATATTCACCAAAACAAGAAAAACAGATATTGCTGCAATTGTAGCATAAATGTTATTAATAATTTTTTTCATTTTTTTAGTTCTTTAAAAACGTAGTATAGAGAAAGAAAAAGCCCAATAAAAATAAATAAGAGTAAAAAAATCGGGAAATTCATATTAAGCCAAAAATCAATTTTGTAACCTAAAAAAGTAAACAGCCCTATTATTGCAAACATTTGAAAAGGCAAGTATAGAAACTTGCCTATTTTTTTCCAATTCTTATTTGTTAGTTGCAACTGGTTGTGGTTTATTTTTATTAGACATTGTACAATTACCGTTCATAATTGCTCCCGGTTCAATTGCAAGCTTAGAAGTTATCAATTCTCCTTCGATTTGTGCAGTAGCTTCTAATTTTATCAATTCTGTAACAATAATTTTTCCTTCAATTTTACCTGAAATAACCGCATTTTTACACTTTACTTCTCCTTTTATATATCCTGTTTCTCCTAACACAAGTCTTTCTTCTGTAATAAGAGTACCTTCAAGTTTTCCATCAAATTTGATGTCATTAGTTGTTTTCAAATCACCTTTTAATTCAGTTGAATTTTGAATAAAATTGATTGAACTTGGACTACCTTTTTGTTGTTCTATTTTAGCCATTTTTATATGTTTAAATATTTAAATTAAAATTCAAAATCTTCAAGAAATTTTGTTGTATAATTTCCTTTTATAAAATCCTCATTTTCCATCAGTTTCTTATGAAAAGGAATAGTTGTATGAATACCTTCAATAATGAACTCATCCAAAGCTCTTTTCATTTTACTTATTGCCTCTTCTCTGGTTTGAGCCACAGCAATAAGTTTTGCAATCATAGAGTCATAATAAGGTTCAATCGTATATCCTGCATAAACGTGAGTATCAATTCTAATTCCGTGTCCTCCCGGAGGATGCCAAGTTGTTATTGTACCTGGTGCAGGTCTAAAATTATGATAAACATCTTCTGCATTAATACGACATTCTATAGCGTGAACTTTGGGATAATAATTTTTCCCCGAAATACTAATTCCTGCTGCAATTTTAATTTGCTCTTTTATCAAATCGTAATCAATAACTTCTTCTGTAATAGTGTGTTCTACCTGAATTCTTGTATTCATCTCCATAAAATAAAAATTACGGTGTTTGTCAACAAGAAATTCAACAGTTCCAACACTTTCGTATCCAATAGCTTCAGCAGCTTTCATTGCTGCTTGTCCCATTGCTTCTCTCAATTCTTCTGTGATAAATGGAGAAGGGGTTTCTTCAACAAGTTTTTGATGTCTTCTTTGTATAGAACAATCTCTCTCTGATAAATGACAAGCTCTGCCGTATTGGTCTCCTGCTATTTGTATCTCAATATGATGAGGATCTTCGATAAATTTTTCAATGTATAAACCACCATTACCAAAAGCTGCTATTGCTTCATTTTTAGCGTTATTCCAATTATGTTCAAATTCTTCTTCTTTCCAAACCAAACGCATTCCTTTTCCACCACCACCAGCAGTAGCTTTTATCATAACGGGAAATCCTATTTCTTTTGCTATTTTCTTTGCTTCTTCAATATCTTCTATTATTCCTTCAGAACCAGGAACAATTGGCACTCCAGCTGCTTTCATTGTTTCTCTTGCAGTAGCTTTGTCTCCCATTTTGTCTATATGTTCTGCTTTAGGTCCTATAAACTTTACCCCTGCATCCTGACATAATTTAGCAAATTTAGCATTCTCTGCTAAAAAACCGTAACCGGGATGTACTGCTTCTGCATTTGTTACTTCTATTGCTGCCATTATTTGTGGAATGTTCAAATATGATTTTGAACTATCTGCTGTCCCAATGCAAACAGCTTCATCAGCAAATTTAACGTGTAAAGATCTTTTATCTGCTGTGGAATAAACTGCAACAGTTTTAATTCCCATTTCTTTGCAAGTTCGTATTATCCTTAAAGCAATTTCGCCTCTATTTGCTATCAATATTTTCTTAAACATAAACGACTTATTACAATGGTTTTACTAAAAATAAAGGCTGATCAAATTCTACAGGAGTGGAATCACTTACAAGGATTTCAACTATTTCTCCATCAAAGTCAGAATCAATTTCATTGAAAAGTTTCATTGCTTCTATAATACATACTGTATCACCTTTTTTTATTTTTTGTCCTACCTCAACAAATGCAGGTTTGTCTGGAGCTGGTTTTCTGTAGAATGTTCCAACTATTGGTGCTTTTATTTTTAATAAATTGCTCGTGTCGTTTGTTGTTTCAACTGTTTGTGTTTGTGTTGCTGCTTGTTCATCCACAACATTTTGAACAGGTTGTTGAACTTCTTTTACAATACTTTGCTGTTGAGGTCTTTCAATGATTACAGGTGCTTCAGTTGCAACATCTGGTTTCAACTGAATAGACATTTCAATATCGTCTGTTTTTATTTTTATTTTATACAAATCTGTCTTAGAAATGTTTTTAATAAATTCCTGAATTTCTTTTAGTGATGCCATATTAAAATTTTTGATTGAACAAATGTAAAAAAAAATCTAAGAAAAAAAAGAAGAGACTTACTCTTCTTCTTTTAATATATTGTCATTGCTAATAGCTAACTGACCTTTGTAATATCCGCAACTTGGGCAAACTGTATGAGCTTTATGAACTGTTCCACAATTTGAGCAAGTAGTTAACTGTGGTTCTGAAATTTTGTAATGAGTGCGTCTTTTGTCTCTTCTTGTTTTAGATGTTTTTCTCTTTGGATGTGCCATTTTTGTATATTTTAATTATTAAAACTTTTTTTTATTTCTTCCCAATTGTCAAGATTCTCAAAATTTGATTTTTGTATTGAATCTTCATACAATTGCTTTATTATTTCTGGTTTACAAGTTCTGTTACCATTTTCATCCAATGGATGTTCTTTTTTTAAAGGAATTGATAAAACAATGTAATCAAAAATAATTTTTTTTAGATCAATTTTTTCATCTTCAGGTGAATAATATATCAACTCGTCGAAAGTATCTTCTGCTGGTAATTCATTTGTCATTTTAAAATTCAAATCAATTTCATTTTCTATTTCTTGAAAATAATACTCTCCACAAATGTCGCATTGTACCTCAACTTTACCTAAAATTCTCATTTGAGCATTTATCATAGATTGCTTGATATCATAATCAATGTCAATTTTTAAATCATGTCTTAAAATTTCTTCGTTTTCTAAAAAATTGAAAAAATCTTTATCGATAATGAATTCTGAGTTATATTTTCCAACTCCAAGCTTCTTATGCTCAATAAAATATTTATCTAAAAATTTATTCATTAAAAAAATTGTGTGCAAAGTTATAAATTTTTTTTATTTACAAAAGATTTTTAAGATTATTAAAACCTTAAATAAGATTGACAAAAATAATTTTATAAAAAAAATATAATTTTATAAAAAAATTTTTACTTTTGTTATTAGTTCTAACACAAAAATAATTTAATATGAAAAAGCTACTTTTAATCTTATTACCACTAATAATTTTTAGTGCTTGTAAAAAAGAGAAAAAAAATGATATTCAAAATCAAGATACAACTGTTGTAGAAGCGGATACAACTGTCAAAACATTTTATTTAGTTCCTTCTCCTGATGATATTTTTGGTTTTGCCGATGATCAAAATCTAACATACATAGAAGATTTATTAAATCCAATTGATAATGTTAGTAAATATAATAATACAAAATATCAGGAATTCAACTTTGGTGTTTATTCTGCTGATTTAGCATATTGTGCAGCAAATGGTAAAAATGAAGAAACAAAAAAATACTTACAAATTGTTCAGGATTTAAGTCAAAAAATTGGTTTAGCAAAAGTATTTAATGCTAGTCTAATCAATAGAATTGAACACATTTCGCCTCAGAAAGATTCCCTAATATCATTATCTAACGATACTTATTTTGATATTATAAGATATTTGGATAAATATCAAAGAAATTCAACATTATCTATAATGGCAGCAGGCGGATGGATTGAATGTATGTACATTGTCATTAATCAAGTTGATTATCAAGAAGGTAATCCAACAATTCAAAAAATTGCAGATCAAAAACTTGTTTTAACTAACCTTATAAAGTTTTTAGAACAGAACACTTCTGATTTGGGAGTAAAAGATATTTATGATAATTTTAATGAAATTTATGATTTCTATCAAAGTCTTAAAATTGAAGAAGTAAATTCTAATACAAAAAAAACAGATGATAATGTTTTTATTATAGGTAGCAACCACAAAATATTAATAAATAAAGCAGAATATTTAAAATTAAAAGAATTAATTATTCAAACACGAAATAATTTAACATTAAATAACGTTTCTCAATAAAATGTAAATAATTATGAAAAAAATTAAAACACTAATAGGCTTATTGTTTACTTTACCTGTATTATTATCAGCCCAACCTCTTGATTGTTCATCATTTTTGAGTACTTTAACACCTGAAGAGCCTTATGAGATTAATCCTATGTCGAAAAGCGCTTCTTGTGTATCAGGAAAAAAATACGAACTAGTTATACCTCTTCAATCAGATTATGAATACAGATTTGTATTTTATGCAAGCTCGGCTTTTAATAATGATATTAATTTTAAAATGCTAAATTTGAATTCAAATGATGTAATATTTGATGTTCCCGGACACTTAGGTGAATACGCAGAAGTTAAAAAAGGCATGACTGCTCTTCAGCCATACTGGGATCAAGAACAGAATAAATCAATGCACCCATATTTTATTATCAGACCAACTTCAGATATGAATGTAAAACTAATTTTAGATGTTTTAGCTAAAGATGATTTAATTCAGGGGTGTATAACGGTTGTAATTTTGGATAGGAAAATTGCAAATGGATCATTTTAAAAAAATAAAAAAGAAAAAAACGGTTTATAAACCGTTTTTTCTTTTTTATCTCAAACTATTAAAAAAGGACTAATCTTTATTACTTAACTCTTTTTTCCTTTGCTCTGCAGCTAATGCTATTTTTTCTAGTTCCTTCTCAAAATTAAGTTTTTCTTCTTCACTATTCCATTCCAAAAGACTTTTAATTCTTTCAATCTGTTTTTCTTTATTTACTTCTCGCAACTTATTCGCAGTTTCAGTAAAATATTGGTGTGAAGTTAAAAATTTGACCTGAAGCTTGTTCCACTCATTCAGAGAAGAAATTTTGTTTTGTGCTTTTAATTCTTCATATAAGGTATTTGAAACAGGAATAAAATCAATTCGACCTAAGTAATCTAAGTCTGAGTCACACATTATTTTTTCAAGTAAATTATTTGGTTTTGGAGGCATTTCGGTTGCCATTATCAATTCGCAAATTTTTTCAATTTGTTCATCAGTATAATTATATTTAGGCAAGATTTCTTTCGCAATTTGGCATCCGTAATATTCGTGATTTTGATAACTGATAATATGTCCTGAATCGTGAAACAATCCTGCTGTTTTCAACAATAATATTTCTTCGTCGGTAACTTTTTCGCCATACCCAATCAATTCTGCTTGATTAACAAAATCAATTGTGTGTTTATAGTTATGATAATATAAATAATCAGGTAATTCTTTTTCCAATTTATCAAGAATAAACTCCTGTAAATCTGCAAACTGCCTGAGTGCATATTTTACTTGGAATGTATGATTATATTCTGTTCCGTCTTCATTATCTGCATACTCTGGTTTTAGCCTTTCTACATAATACATTTCAATTGTACCTTCATATTTTACAGGCAATGTGCCATGAGATTCACACTCAAAATATTCATTGACAAGAACATAAGTATTTGCAGAGATATTCAATTTTCCAATATCTCCGGATGTAGCCATTCGTGTTGCTATGTTTACTGTTTCTCCTTTTAAATCATATGATATTCTCTTTTTACCTGAAGCAGTAGCACGTACTGCTCCAGTATTAATTCCTATTCTTAATTCCCAAAATTCTTTGTTATTTGACTTATATTCTTCTCTAAGTTCTATTATATATTTTGTCATTTCCAATCCAGCAAGAACAACATCAATAGGGTTTGTATTATTTTTTACTGGGACACCACCAGCGACCATAAATGTGTCACCAATAGTTTTTATTATTTGAAGTTTATATTTGTTAGCAATTTTTTTAAAATGAAAAAAGAGTTGATCTAGCTCATCTATAACATCCTGAGTATTTGCCCCTTCTGAAATCTTTTTAAATCCATGAATATCAATAAAAAGAACTGTTACCATGTTGAATCTTAAAGATTTTTCTCCAATAGATACATTTACATTGCTTGGCAATAAGTCTGCAGGTATTTGAGCTATAATTTTTTCAAGATTTTCTATTTTCTTTTCGAGTTTTTCTTTGTTTTTTTCTAATTTTGAAAGCGCTTGTTGAAGTTCTTTATTTTCCTTCATCAAGACATTTATTTTATAGATTAAATCTTTTTGATCTAGTTCATTCATCTGTTTTTTATTTAATTAATATTTTACAAATTTTATACCTATTTATGAATATTGACGAATATACTTTATCTATTTCCGATAATGAAGATGAAATTTTAAAAAACCTTCGTATCGAAACTTATCAAAAAACTTTGATGCCCAGAATGATATCAGGTCATCTTCAAGGTATTTTGCTAAAATTCATCAGTCATATGATAAAGCCCAATTACATTTTGGAAATTGGAACTTTTACCGGATATTCTACTCTTTGCCTTTGTGAAGGCCTAACTCCAGATGGTAAAATCATCACAATTGAAAAAAATGATGAACTTCAATTTATTTCCCAAAAATATTTTAAATTATCCGAAAAATACAAAAAAATTCAACAAGTTTTTGATGATGCAAAAAAAATCATACCAAAATTGGAATACGAATTTGACTTAGTATTCATTGATGGAGATAAACGTGAGTACCCTGAATATTTCGATTTAATTTTTCCCAAAGTTAAAAAAAATGGTTTTATTTTAATTGATAATATTTTTTGGTACAATAAAGTTTTAGAAAAACCATTACCTGACGACAAATATACTCAAGGAGTGATAAAACTTACTAAAAAAATAAAAGAAAACCTTGATATAGAGAAAGTTGCATTACCTATAAGAGATGGATTGTTGCTAGTAAGAAAAAAATAAATAAGTTTGCATTTGAAAATTTTTTAGAAATGAACAAAGATTCAAAAATATACATAGCAGGAAATAATGGTTTAGTCGGAAGTGCAATTATAAGAAACCTTAAACAAAAAGGCTACAATAATTTATGTTATACTCCTCACAAAGATTATGATTTAAAAAATCCACAGGTTGTTGCTGATTTTTTTAGGAAAGAACAACCAGAATATGTTTTTTTAGCTGCTGCAAAGGTTGGAGGTATCGTAGCAAATAATAAATACAGAGCTGAATTTATTTATGACAACATTATGATTCAGGCAAATGTGATTCATCAGGCATATTTGAGCAAAGTAAAAAAAATGTTGATACTTGGAAGTTCGTGTATTTATCCAAAATTATGCCCCCAACCTATTAAAGAAGAATATTTGCTCACAAACGAACTTGAATATACAAATGAACCATATGCTATTTCAAAAATAGCGGGTTTGAAAATGGCTGAAAGCTACAATCTGCAATATGGGACAAATTTTTTGACAGTAATGCCAACAAACTTGTATGGTAAAAACGATAATTTTGATCTTGAAAAATCTCATGTTTTGCCTGCAATTATAAGAAAAATGCACTTAGCAAAATGTCTTGAAAATAACGATTTAAATGCAATACGAAAAGACTTGAACAACAAGCCAATAGAAGGTATAAATGGAGAAGCTGACATAAAAAAAATATTGGAAATAATTGCTAAATACGGAGTAAAAAAGACCGCAAATGTTGAAGTGGAACTTTGGGGAAGCGGCGAACCAATGAGAGAATTTCTTCATTCTGATGATTTGGCTGATGCTTGCGTATATTTGATGAACTCTATTGATTTTAAGGATATTTTACAAAATGATTTTAATGTAAACGAAGAATTTCCTATTCATAAAACACAAGTCAGAAATACACATATCAATCTTGGAACAGGAAAAGATTTAAAAATAAAAGAATTGGCAGAATTGATAAAAAAAATTGTTGGCTTCAATGGAGAAATAAAATGGAATACAGACAAACCTGACGGAACACCAAGAAAATTGCTGGATGTAAGCAAACTAAAAAGCTATGGTTGGGAAGCAAAAATTAGTTTGACAGATGGAGTCAAAAAAGTTTATCAAGATTATATATCATCTCAAAAGTAGATAAACTAAAGAAAAACAACAGTTTTATTTGTATCTTTTATTTTCTTTAAGAAATTTTATAGTAAAAAAAACATATAAGTTTTTAAATTTGCGAAATTGAAATTCTAGTATAAAAAAAATATAAAATGACAAAATTCAAAAAGTATAATCTTATCATTGGATGGATAGTTTTTGCAATATCTGCATTTACATTCATTTCGACAATGGAACCAACAGCTAGTCTTTGGGATTGTGGAGAATTTATAGCAACATCGTACAAATTTGAAGTAGGTCACCCTCCTGGAGCTCCTTTTTTTATGATCATACAAAAAGTTGTTTCATTGTTAGCAGGAAATAATGTTGAAAAAGTGGCAATGATGATGAACCTTACATCAGCATTGGCAAGTGCTTTTACAATATTATTCCTATTTTGGTCTATTAGTTATATTGCAAAAAAAATATTATTAAAAATTAAATCATCTGACCAATTAACAGACGGTCAATTATTTGCAGTTTTAGGAAGTGCAGCAGTAGGCGCATTAGCATACACTTTTTCAGATTCATTCTGGTTTTCAGCAGTCGAAGCAGAAGTTTATGCTATGTCATCAATGTTTACAGCATTAGTGTTCTGGCTAGTACTCAAATGGGATGAACATGCCGATGAACCTCATGCCGACAAATGGTTGATACTAATTGCATATTTAATGGGATTGTCAATAGGTGTCCACTTATTGAACCTATTAGTAATTCCTGCAATATCTCTTATTTATTACTTTAGAAAATATAAACCAACTGTAGCTGGAAGTATTTTAGTGCTTGCAATTAGTTTTATTGTCTTGGCTGTAGTGATGTATGGAATTATTCAAGGTTTAATAGGCATAAGTTCAAAGTTTGAGTTATTCTTTGTAAATGTTCTAGGATTCCCATTCGACATTGGCTTCTTATTCTTTATACTGCTCCTGATTACAGCAATAATATTATTATTAAGATGGTCAAAAGTCAAAAACAAACCAGGATTACACAGTTCAGTATTAGCATTATTGATGATTATTATTGGTTATTCATCATTTGCATTATTAGTAATCAGATCATCAGTCGATCCTCCTATTGATGAAAACGACCCTGAAAATACATTTGCATTAAAATCATATCTAAACCGAGAACAGTATGGAGATAGACCTTTACTTTTTGGACAATATTATGATGCAGGTGTAGTTGATCAAGAAGAAGAATACACTTATTATAGAGGAGAAGTAAATGGTAAACCTAAATACATTAAAACACCTAAAACAAATCCTAAATATCATTATGATCCTCAAAGAAGCTGCTTTTTCCCAAGAATGTACAGCAACCAACAAGATCACATATCTGCTTATAAACAATGGGGAGGAGTTCCAGAAGGAAAAAATCCACAGTGGAGCAATAATATAAAATTCTTTTTCTCATATCAGATTGGTTTTATGTATATGAGGTACTTTATGTGGAACTTTGTTGGAAAACAAAACGATATTCAAGGACACGGAGGTCCATTACATGGAAATTGGCTAAGTGGTATCAAGTTTATAGATAATGCATTAATTGCTCCTCAAGACAAACTTCCTGATAAATGGAAAAATATGGCATCAAGGAACACTTATTTCTTCTTGCCACTTATTCTAGGTTTGATAGGTCTTGTTTTTCAATTTGACAAAGACAAAGAATCTTTTACTGTTATTTTGACTTTATTCATAATGACAGGATTGGCAATTGTTGTTTATCTGAACCAAACACCATATCAACCCAGAGAACGTGACTATGCCTATGTAGGTTCTTTTTATGCCTTTGCAATGTGGATTGGATTAGCAGTACTTGCATTATATGAGTGGCTTGAAAAATATCTAAAAAATGAAAAAATGAGAGCCATCATTATAAGCGTTGTTTTATTACTAGTTCCTATTCTTATGGGGGCACAAAACTGGGATGACCACAACAGAGCACATAGATTCCATACAAGAGATTTAGCCTCCGATTATCTCAACTCTTGTGCTAAAAATGCAATATTATTCACATTTGGAGATAATGATACATTTCCATTATGGTATGCTCAAGAAGTAGAAGGTATAAGAACAGATGTTAGAGATGTAAATCTTAGCCTTTTCAGTACAGATTGGTATACAAATCAGATGAAACGTAAAGCATACGAATCAGATCCATTACCAATACCTATAGGACAAGATAAATATAGAATGTCTGTAAGAGATGTTGTATTAGTTCACAATAATCCGAATGTATTGTTTAATGAAAAATACAAAGCTAATAAGAATAAGTTCGAAAAAACATACAAAAACCTTTATAATCGTTTACTAAATCAATTGAAATCATCAGAATTTCCAACTAGATATTCAAAAGATTACAAAATAATATCTAATTACGATAAATTGGATATTATGAAATTTATGGTTTACGTAGATGTATTGAGTGCTAATCCTAAAAAATTCGGATTAGATGCAGATTCATTACAACAATACAAAATAGAAGCTACTTTACTAAAAAATAAAATAGCTGACTCTTATGCTCTTTTAAAAGACGTAATGAAGTTTGTTTTATCAGATGATCCTGCAACTACAATACCAACTCAGGGTGGAAATTATCACTATATACCAACAACAAAAATAATGATTCCTGTTGATAAGGAACAAATCAAAAAACTTGGTTTTGTACCAGAAGATAAAATTAACAAAATTGAAAATGTAAAATTTGTTATCAAACAAAAATATTTGTTAAAAGCAAATTGGTTACTTCTTGAAATTCTAGCAGAAAATAATTGGGAAAGACCTATTTATTTTGCAACTAGTATAGGCAGTGACAATTATATGGGATTAACAGATTATTTCAGACTAGAAGGTTTTGCATACAGACTTGTACCTTATAAAGTTAAACCACTTGCAAAAGGAGAAATAGGAGATGTAAACACTGATATTCTTTATGATAATGTTATGAACAAATTCAAGTGGGGAAATATAAATAATGATAACTTTAATGTAGATCATTATGTATCAAGAACAATTGCGGTTATGGATATTAGAGATGTTTTTCATAGGTTAGCTGAAGCTTTGATAAATGAAAACAAAATTGACTCAGCTAAACTTGTTTTAGATAAATGTATTGAAGTTTTGCCAGACAAAAAAATACCTTATGATTTTTCAATTCTACCAATTATTGATGATTACTATCAAATTGGAGAAAATGAAAAAGCTAACAAAGTTGCATTACAATTAATTGAAAACTATAATCAACAGCTAGTCTATTTCAATTCATTCCCTGCTAAAAAAATGAAACTGTTATCTCAAAGAGATTTGCAAATTCCTGTACTTGTTTTCCAACAATTATATGGAACTGCTCTTAATTACAAACAAGATACAATTACAAATATGCTGCAACCAATACTGATGCAGTACATATAACCTAATTCATTACAATAAAAATTGAGATCAAATTAGAATGCCCCCAAAGATTTATTAAGAATTTTGGGGGCATTTTTTTATTCCCAATTTTTTACAGTATCTGTAAACTTGCAAGGTGTACTTCATAATCGTCTTTTTTTTTAAAATTAAATTTCAGATTTAATTATTTTTTTTTTTTTTTTTTTTTTTTTTTT
>Ga0114934_10001648_pt1 | contig 14548 bp, 6 predicted proteins | sample 4SBtaG_2_FD_99695 | JGI IMG/M metagenome (GOLD analysis project Ga0114934, IMG submission 99695) | Deep subsurface microbial communities from Kolumbo volcano to uncover new lineages of life (NeLLi) - 4SBTROV10_white metaG | ecosystem: Environmental > Aquatic > Marine > Volcanic ... | reverse complement strand
GTGTCATCCTTGCAGTTGATCCTGATGGATACCTTGAGAAGAATGGTCTTATTCCATCTTATGAATCTTTAAACGATCTTCCTACTAAAGATGAAAATGCTGAAATAGCTTTAGAAAGTCTTAGTGATATATTTAAAAAATATTGGAATAAAGTAATTAAGATAACAAAAGAAACTTGGAAAAAAATGAAAGGTATGCTTTCTCGTATAGAAAATATGCTTAATGCTTATCAAATAGTAATTGCAAAAAATAAAGAAGCTATTAAAAATAAAAAATTTAATGATGATAAAGTTAAAGAGAAAAAAATAAAAGTAATAACATTTGATGAATTTTATAGTGCTAAAGATTATTTTGAAGTTTTAGTCAAAAGAATGTTTGGTTCACTAGAAACTAATGTTGATAGTTTATTATCAGATATTCAAAAATATCCATCAGAATCTATTAAAGATGCAGCAATTGATTCATATAAAACACTAATAGAGCATAATAATGATCATATAAAATTTATTGGTATGAAAATAGAATTGAATAATGGTAAAGTTACATGGAAACATGTTGGAGGTTCTATTTTTGATAAAATTAAAGAAGGTACACTTATTGATCGTGGATATAAGAATATCAATGCTATAGATCGTATTCTTCAAGATACAACAAATTTAATAAAAGATAATAAAAAAATAAATGATCATATTAAAGAAATTGATAAAATTCAAGATGAATTCGAAAAGGCTGTTAATGTTTTAATCTCTAAAGTTAGAGATGATAAAAATAAAAAATATGCTAATGATCTTGATAAAAGTTTAAAAATTATGAAAACTTCTTTAGATTTTATTAAAATCTCTTATATTAAAATGAGTAATATTGCTATAAAACTTGTAAAAACAGCTATAATTGTTGGTAGTGCTGCAAAAGTTGTTTCTGAATAATTTAATATGAAGATCACTCCTTTTATATAAAGAGGAGTAATCTTTTTTTATTTATCTATATAAAACATTACATAGAAGATAACTATTTTAAATACATTTAAAGGAGTTTATTTACGATGAGTATATTTAATAATTTAGAACTAAAAAATCAAATAGATCAGGATAATCATGATGATAAATTTATTAATTATTTATTTGATACAATACTTGAAGAAGAACCACCACCTAATGCTGATCAAAGTCTTGAATTAGATATCGATATTGCAATGAATAATATCTTACTTTCAAATGGTGAAATAGATTTTGAAAACGATACAATAAAAAAGAGTATATCTATTGCATTTAATATCAGTGAAGATCAAGTATCAATGGAAGCATTGATAAAATCCGCACAAGCAGGTGTTGATAAAATTATTAAATTTGCAAGTAGAACATGGTTTTTTTTAAAGAGATATTATCTTACTTCTACTGCTAAATTAGAAAAACAAAAAGTTCAACTAAAAGAACTTGAATATAAAATTTATTCAGATGATGTATATAAAGATAATAAACATTTTTTAGAGAAAAAAGTAAAACTTATTACAAGAGAAAACTTTGAAAAAGGATTAGATCTTTATAGAGGAATATTATCTGAAATAAAACCTATTATGAGTGTAAATGATTTTGAAAAAAAAATAAATTCATCATTAGGTATAACTGATATAAATCAATCATATTCTCAGATTATAAAACTTGGATCTAATGGTAAATCAGCTAAAAATATTACAAAAAATCTTGAAGAAGCGTTTTCTAAATCACTTATAAATATTATTAGTATTATAAATAAACATGTTAAACCAAATGATTATGAAGAGCTATTTGGTTTAAAAGTAAGAAAAGGAACATCTACTACAACAGCAGATGTTCTTGAATATGGAATACCAACTATATTTAAAATGACTCATGGTTCTGCAACTATCGCTGGACTTGGATATAAAGATGATTCATTTGCAGTTTTAAGAAAAAAATTAGTAGATGTGTATCCTAATTATGGAACTATTAAAAGTGTTTATGAAGAACTTGAAAAAGAATATTATGCTTTATCTGATATTGCAAGAAAAGCAGCTAAACTTGGAAAAAACGATGGAAAACAAAAAGAAATTGCAGGAGTTATTGTTAAATATCTTCTATATAAGAAAATGATACTTGATGCAAAAAAGATGACAATCAGTAAACCAATTTCTAATTTAAAAAGATTAACTAAACATTTATTTAAATTAGGATATATTCAACTTCAAGCAAATAATATTGCTCATAATAATAAAAATGAATAAAAAAAATAAATATTAAATATCCATACTCTGATAAAAATTCAGAGTATGGATATTTAAATTATTATTATTTTACATTATTTAATCTTTTACTTTTTGTTTAGATAAAGATTTTGAATTAATAATTTCATTGATTAAACCAATAATGATTTTTAATTTATATTTTATTGAAAATTCTGATGTCCCTATTCCATCATCAAAGACATTTCTTGGTGGAATAAATTCACCAGTTTTAAGTTCATGCAAATTAGCATTTATGATATTTATAATAGATAACATAAGTATTGTAATGAAATCTTGAACATCTTTTTTACTAAAGATTTTTCTAATTAATTCAATAAATAAATCATATTTTCCATTAAGAATATTTACTTTTTCATCACTATCAATTGATTTATTTAATTCCATCTTTTCCTTGATATGATCATTAATGCTTTCACTTGCATCTTTTTTAATTTTATCCAGTTCTTCTTTAAATTCATCATCATTTAACGATAAAAGTTTTTCCATTTTTGTTTGAATTTTTTCTATTTTATTAATAACATTATCAGTGTTGATAAAATCATTAATATCTTGTTGATTTTCTTTATCAGCTGTAATTATGTTTAAATATTCTTCATCATCAGCTGTATTTACATTTAAATATTCTTCATCATCAGTTGAATCAGTTTGATCCATTTTCTTATGTATTTCATCTACTTTCTTTTGAACATCCAAAATTATTTTTCTTTCTTTTGCAATTTGATCATCTATATCTTCATTTGATAAAATTTGATGATCATTAAAATTTTCATTTTCTAATGTTTCAGAATCAATTACATCAGATTCTTCTAAAATCTGATGATCAATAAAAGTTTCATTGATCCCTGGAATAAATTCTTCTCCTACTAATTTTATTTCTTTTCCATTTACTTCGCTTACAGCCATTTTTTTCTCCTTATGTGTTTTAATTTTGATATTTAATAAATTATACTTTATAATAATAGTTATTTACTTATATAAAAATATAATTTATTTAGTATATTAATGAATACAATATAGTCTTATTACATTACATTTATTAAATAATATATATTTAAAATTTATTATAATAATTATTATTATATTTATAGAAAAAAAGATATATCACACCTGCACTCAAATGAATGCAGGTGTGATATTTATAAAATAAATCTTTTATTCTTTAACTTTTTTTTCAGCTTTTAAATATTCTTCTTTAGGAAGTTTAAGAAGATTATTTTCTTTAAGCATTTCTGAAAACTGCTTACCATCAACAATAACATCAGCAAGATATCGATTATATAATTCTGCTTTATATACTTTAATAACAACTGTTCTATTAAGTAATGTTTTCTTTGCAAATTCTGTTGCTGCTTCACCATGTTTAAGTTCTATTTCATTAATAGGATGAAAAGTTTCAGGTGTATCACCATCTTTTAACCTGATTGTAATTTTTATCTTTAACGTAAATCCAAGATCTAATTCTGCTTTATATGTATCACCATCGACAACTCTAATAATTTTTGCGTTATACATATATGGTGCTTTCATTGGATGATGCATTTTTATCCTCCTTATAAAATTAATAAAAAAAATATCGGTTAACCTATACACCGAAAGATATAAAATTTATATTAAACAAAAATCAGGATCAGGCATCTTGATCCTAACACATTTAATTTTAATAATACCAAGACATTTTGCCTTGATAATTCGATGCCAACCATCCATAATCTCATTTTCTTCATTGATTATGATTGGGTATGTTAAATTAGCATTATGAATTCTTTCGAAATGCCATAATGCATCTGCCATAGAGTTCTTACTTTTAGACCATTGATAATCATATTGATTTAAATCAATAGTCTCAAGATTTAATTCTTCGGATGGGATATTTTTAGAAGCTTCAAAAAGCTTCTCTACATCCCATCCGAATTTTTCATTTTCATAAGTTCCAAATTTATGTTCCATAACACCTCCTTTAATTATCATTATTATCGGTTTACAGTAATAATATATAACTTAAAAGAGGCTTGAAATACAATTATCCAAAATAAATATCAACTGCATTTTGTTCGATCTTTTTAACAACTCGATTTAATATTCCTGTTTTAATAACACTTAAAATGATTCGATTATTAACTCCAGTTGCATTAAATAATGCATCTATTTTTTTACCTGATTCAGTTTCATAAGCATTGTCAGATACATTACTTATAACTGTTTTAAGTGATGAATCAAATACTAATTTATCTCCTATACCACAATCTACTTCTTCTTCAATATAAAAACATATTAATATTGTATTCTCACCTAATTCTTGTCCTTTAATTCTAATATCAAGTGGAACTTTTCCAGGAGGGGTAAATTTATCTTCAGATATTGATCCTTTTGCAAACTTAGCAATTTTCTTTTTCTTATTTTCAAAAGATCTTATAATTTTTGCAGTTTGTGGATGCATTTCTTCTAATTCACATGTTCTAAATATATCAATACGCATAATTTTACCATTATGCTTTGCTTTAGTTCTAATCGATTTAAGATCATCAATGATATCATCGAAATCACCTTCACTATCAATATCATTGATATTCATCATTTCAATATCAGAAAATTCTAAAGTACATAAATTATCTTCAAATTTAATTTCTTGACCTTCTTTTACAATCTGTTTAATAACCATATCACTAGTTATTTTGATAGGTCTTAATTCAACTGCGTTAAAACTTAATTTTTTACTAAATTCTTTAGTGATATCACAACCATCTTCAAGTGTAACATCTTTCATCAAAAATGCAACATTACTTGTAACACCATGATTCCAAGATATTGCATCTGTAAAATTATTTTTATTAAAAAATCCAAGATGATAAGATAATATATCATCTTTCTTAAATTTAGAACCAATTTTAAAATCTTTATTTAATACAATTTTATGCTTAAAATATGATCCAGATACAGTCGCTAATGTTTCACCAAACTTAATTGTTTCTATATCTTTATTTTTATATTGTATTTTAAGTAATGAATTTTCTTTATCTATATCAATAACTTTTCCATCATCTTTAGCAACAAATGCAAATTCATTTGATGTTTTATATGGAATAACTTTTTCATATCCAGTACGAATACGTGATGGTTCTCCATAATCAGATGGAACATGATGAGACAATTGTATATTAATAAAATTAGCTCTTTTCGGATCATCATTTGTTGCACCGGGCATGAGTAATGCAGTAGTACTAAGTATATTTGCTGTTTCTTGATCAGGAGATTCTTCAAACATTCCCCTAAGATTTTTAATACCTGGATTACCTGAAGTAAAAGTATTAATACTAACATTTCCACTATCAGGTGTTGCTTCACTTAATATTCCTATTCCATCTTCAGGAAATTTACGATCTCTTGTAACAAATGATTCACTACTTCGACCACCAAACCCAACATAAGTTAATCTTTCATTCTCTTTAATAGAATGAACTGGATTAATATTTTCTGCTAATATGTTAGATTGATCTTGAATAATTCTTTGAAAAATTGCTTCAGTATTAATACTAAAGCTTTTTTCTCTATATTTACTACTAATAAAATTTGCATATTGTCTTGATATTTCATTATAAATCATACTATTCAATCTTTCAAATGAACGAATACGTAAATTTTTAGTTGATGATGCTTCTTCATGATCATCAGTAACTAACATTTCAACTGCTCGTATAAGTAGATTAATAGTATCAGTAGGTTCTCCCATTTGCTGTAAAACATCTCTTGTAATAGGATCTATAAAGAAATCAAAAAAGTTATTAATACCTTTAAGATAATTAATACTTTGACCTTTACTTAATAATAATTCATAAAAAACATCTTCACTATCAAATTCTTCAATATCATAGTTTTTAAGTGTTGGATATGAAAATAATCCATTTAATATTAAACTTTTCTTTAATGGATATTTATTAAAGATAAAATATTTATTCTTAAATCGAATAACATTTTCATTTTTTCCAATATTTAATTTTCCTCTTGTATCTCTATCAATAATTCGATATTTAACATTTAGAAGATCAAGTATCTTACTAAATCCAATTCTATATGCAAGTATAAAAACAACAGGAATATTTTGATCAAGTATTTTAAGAATACAGAATTCTCTTGATGTTTTTATAATAGAAGCATCTTCACCAAAAATAATATCATTTATTCGAATATCTTTATCTTTCTCATATTCTACACCTGAATTAATATCAATAATGCGAATTTTATTTGCATCAGTAATAAAGAGATGAGCATTTTTATATTTTTTAGACTTACCTATAAGTAAACCATATTTTTTTGATTTTTTAATATCATCTTTAGTTAATTTAAGATTATCTAATATTTTATCTCGATCAAAATATATTTTACCTTGATCACCATCAATTTCTCCAAAATGTCTACCTAATGTAGAATAATCATAAGGATATTTTTTAGTATAATTATTATTTTTATATGAGAATGGAATATTTCGTTTAATAAGCTCTTTTTCAGTTATAGCTTTAAATCCATTAGAACTTGATGAAACTCTATCAACTAATTCTTTATTATAATTTGATACCAAAGATACGCGACTTTCACTTATTTTAGAAATTGGTTTATTTACCAATTGTTTAGATAATTTTGTTTTTACACTATTGATTAAAAAGTATCCTTCATCATCAGGTATTGGTAATTTAAATTTAAGTGTGTGTCTTTTTCCTTCAGCAGTTTCATATGTAACTTTAATATGTTTTATTCGATTGATTTCATTGCGTTCATCTTTTTCATCATATTTTATTAAAAATAATCCATTACTTTGAAATGCTAAAAGATTTTGAAAAAGATCATAATAAAAAAATTTATCCATATATTGTTTATCATAATTTGTAATTTTAGATTTAATCATAGATTTATCAATCAATTTATCACTGATTGAATTAAATGAAATTTCTTCTATTTCATCATTTGGACGATTTTTAACAACTTCACTTATTGTTTTTGTTTTTCCATTAATATTAACTTTAATATTTTTATATGTTTTAGCTAATTTTAATGCACGAGTTTTTTGAGCAGGAGTTATTTCAGTTTGTCTATCTAAAAAATTATTAATACGTTGATCAAGATATTTATCAAATTCTTTTGGTTCTTCAGGTATTTTAAATTTATTTATTTTAACTTTTTCATTAGAAGTTATTTTATTTTTTGAATTAGTTGCTATTTTATTTAATACATCAGCTGTTGTATTACCAGCTAATTTATGAACACCTGCAACAGGTTTTTTATCAGTTGCATCAGTTGCAGTTGTTGTTATTTCGATCATTTTATCAGTATCTTCAATATTCATTTTAAAATATAATCCATTAAGTGCTGCTAAAAATTGCCACACTTTTTGAGGATTATGAACAATACTAATTAATGATTGAAGATTATAAATAATCGCTTCTTTTTCAGGTGTTTTGTCATTATAAAATATAATATTAATAAATGCAAATTGATCAGGATTTAATTTACTGAATATAGATAATTTATCTTTATTATCAACCAAGAACAAGATCATATGTAAAAGAAAATAATAATAATTATTTTGATCTCGAAGTGTTGATTGTGTAATTTTATGATTATTGAGTATTGTCATAAAACTATTTTTAAAATACTCTTTATTAACTTTTATTGAAATAAAATGATATTTACCAAAAACAGTATTTGCAATACTATCAAATACACTATTAATAACTGCATAAAATCTATCATATTCTTTCATTATTCCACGTGTTTTTATTCGGAATAATGGATTATGATTGATCATATATAGAATATTTTCTTGTTCAGTAATTTCATCTATATTAGATATTGGTTTTATAATATCTCGATATTTTTGAGTAAATCTGAATAATGTTGTTTGTAATCCAGATTTATAAAATCTTACTTTATCATCTAATGCAAAGATACCTTCAGTTGGAAATGATTTATTATGTAAAATACGTTTTCGAGGTATTTTATTTTGAAAATATTCATAATTATCAAGATTAGGTACATCAATATACCCATTGTTTATTGATATATTATCTAAAAAATGAAATACTGAATTTCTTGGAAAAATAAATGATTTTGTAAGTGTTATTCGTTTATTTAATAGCTCATTTATTTTATATACAATATTTCTTCGAAAAAAAGTTCGATAAACTGGCATTAATGTTTCAAGTGCAATATCCATTTGATATTATCTCCATTTTGTTATTTAGCAACTTTTCCAGTATTTTTTATTCGTGTTCCTTGATATGAAGTATCTTCACTTGGTATTCTACTGGATGGTCTTAATGCAGATACAAGTCTTCCAAGTCCTTTATTTGCTTCTGAAAACCCCCACATAGCAGGATTTAATTTATTTACTTTTAATATTTGAGTAAATATTTCTCTATTTCTATGAAATCTTGAAGTAAATAATATACGATCACGAATAGTTGATGCAGATAATGTAAGTAAATATTCTTGATACGTACTATTAGGACCAATGATTTCAGATAAATTCATTCCTTCAGCAACAGGAATATATAATGCTGGACTTAAATCTTTTATTGTAAAACTAACATCAACTGATGTAGGAAGATTATCAACATTCCAACCAAACTCAGCAGCTCCACGTTTAATAGTAATATTATCTATAATACCCATAGGAACTGCAAACATTCCTTTTGTATATGCTCTTACAATGAAAGGTGATGTATATGAATTCTTACCAACTGCTCTTGGTAATGCTGCACATAAAATCATTGCTAAAGGAATATAAATATAATAAAAAATAGATAATTTATCAGCTGCTGGTGCTCGAAGTTGCATAGTAAAATTATAACTACTTCGATTAAAACTACTTCCAGTCCATATCTCAGGAAAATCTATTAATCCATTTCCTTTTAATATCTCAGCAGTACCTACTCCTACTGAACTACCAAGAGAACCTAATGCATTTTCTATAATATCTCCTAATCCACCAGCTAAACTTGCTAACATTCCTGTTTTAGAATTACCACCAGTACTAAATTTTCGTTGTATAGATGAAGTTGCTTTTGAATTAATAGTAGAAGCAATATTCATTTCACCTGTACTATTAGAAGCAGACTCACTTACATCAGTTGATTTTTCAATTCTTAATCCTATAAAATTAAGTGAATCTAATGTTCCATAATTAAATCCATTACTAAATCCAGATAATACACTTCCAAACCAACCATCTCTATCATCATCATCGATTTTATGCTCAGTTTCTTTATCATCAGCTAATACATGTTCAAGCTCATCATCAAGTGAAGTGTTTTTCTTTAATTTTACATCTGGACCATCATCTCTTTTATCTTTTAACATTAATATTTTAAGAATATCTAATCCAGTATCTTTTACAAGATCTGGAAGTCCATCTTGATTAACTTCTGGTCCTTGACCATCATTATGAAGTTCAAGTATACCAAGATTAACAGCAATATGAGCAATCATTGTATTTACAGTTTTATAATACAATGGCATAGTTGCTCTAAAATCATAATATTTTGCAGCTTGTGATCGTGTTATACCACTAAAGATTTTACGAATATAAACAATTGGCATAACAGGTAATGCAATAATAAATCCAGCAGTTGCTCCAATAAAATGAAATATTTTATCTAATGCTGAAAAATCACCATTATTAACTAATTTAGCTGTTCTTGAATCAATAGCATTTGTATAAAAAGAAGTTAAATCTGTAAATTCAGGAACTCCCATAGTAAGATACATTATTTGTTGTTTATCATCAAAAGTCTCACTAAAAACACGACCCATACCAACACCATTAGCTTCATCAATAGCTGAATATTCAGTCATGATATCATCATTTTCATTAAATTGCCAATAACAATTTATTGCTTCATTTCCACCTAATCTAGTATCTCTATTTTTCTTTTTAAGCCTTTCAGGTGGAATAGGTCCATTATCACCTAATGCTTCTACTAATGCTGCTGGTAATACTGGTTTATTTTTTCCACTTTCATCAAAAACTTCATCACTTAATTGATATGACATTATATCTTTATATGTTAAAAATGGTTGATCTATCTCAACCTTTGAAAATCCAGCAATTACAGAAAATTCTTTATCAGATGTATTTAATAAAAATTCTGATGATGGATATTTGTTTGCCATGTTATACCTCCTATATTTAATTTAAATGAATACTATATTATTGCACTCTCATACTCTTCTCCATATATTCTGGAGAAGAGTATGAGTTGCATTTTACAATGATACTGTTTTTTTACCAACATCTATCTCAAATCCAGATTCATAAATCTTATTGATATCTCGATTTGTTTTTCTATTTTGACCATTATCAATAGGTTCTTTTTTCTCAGGTTCTTTAAACACTGAATTAATATGATCTTTCAAATGAACAACTGCAGATTTAACTGCATTTTCTACATTTGAATTATCTTTAATATGCGTAACATTACCAGAAATCATATTTAAATGATTATCAATTGAACTTAATAAATTTAATTGTTTCATCATGATCTTAGAAAGTTCATCTTTTTGCTTTTCAATAGGTCTAGCAGCAGATTCAAATTTATTTATAATATTATTTTTAGGTGATTCTTTTGATACAATATTAGGAAGTATTGTACTTTTAGTAATTGATTCTTTTGGTACAATATCAACTGATGCTCCAGATTTAACAAGTGCTTTAGATGGTGAAAACACTTTAGTTTCTTCTGGAATATTAGTTTTATTAAATGTATCTTTAGTAATATTTATTATTTTACCATTTTTCAAAATAGCAGCTGCACCTGGAGTAGATGTTTTATCAGTTATTGTCTTTGAATTATCTGATATTACTTTATCAAGCAATGATTTAATTCCAAATGACTGATCTTCTACTCCTCCAACCATAGATAATGCTTTTGCTTGTTCATTATTAAACCGAGAAAGAACACTTCTCTTTATATTTTCTTTACTTGAACTAAAATATTTACTACGTTCACTGTAAATATTTTTAATAAATTGCTTATCTGTAATTCTCTTTCTATAAGAATCACTAAATATTTTTGCTGCATTCTTTGGACCATGCTGTACAGCAGTTGACCAAAGTACATTTTGTATTGTTTTTGATCCATTAATTAAATTAATAATATCAGGATTTTTTATTTCTTTTAATGCTTTATCATAATGAGTTTCTTTAATAAATTCATAAGTAAGTTTATCAAGTTTACCTGTTTTAGCAAGCTTTTTCCATGCTTCAGGAACACTACCTGTTTTACTACCAGTATTTGGATTACCAGCTTGCCTTAATATTTTAGCAACTTCTTTTCCATCAGCACCATGTTTATCAGCCCATTCTAAGAATTCATCAAAAGTTCCAGTTTTAGAACTTAACTGATATTTACCGTATGATGTGCCACCTGTACTATCATAACCAATTGCAGCGTTTCCTTCAGAACCAGATTCATATTGTGCTGATAATGAATCTAATTTATCAAATTTTGAAATTAAAGGAATGACAGCTGTTCTCTTTTCAAGATCCTTAGATAAAGGAATAGGTTTAAAATTATCAAGACCAGAAGGCCTTTTAGGAAGTATCGATGCAACTACTTTTGTTTTATCGATTCCTTCAGTTTCTTCAACCTTCTTATCTTTAGATTTTTCATCTTCTTTAACAGATTTCTTTTTAATTCCTGTTTTTTCAGTTCCTTTAGTATTAATTGTTTTCTTTATAGCTTTCTTCTTTTTCTCTTCGGCTTTCTTTCCAGAAGCCTTAGTATATGCATCCATTGTAGGACTAAGATATTTGTAATCTTTAATAGTATCTTTTACAACATTTGGAAATTCTTTCATTATGAATTTCATATGTTTTTCATCAATATCACCTTCATCTTTAAAGTCTTTATTTATTACTTTTTTCAAGTAAATTTTATAAGCCATAAAGACAGGTGTAAATACTTTATTCATCCATTCAGAAAAGAAACCAACTTGATCTTTATTACTTGGATCAAATCCGAATTCTTTAGAATATGCAATAATTTCTTTTTCAGTAATCTTACCTTCATCATCAATTGAATCTAATCTATTTTCAAGATCTTCAATTTTATTCATTTTAACATTAGACGCATTATAAAGATTCATTCTCATACGTCTTAGTTTATCAACTTTCTTTCCTTTCTTATAATGCTTATATGCAAAATATCCAGCAGTACCAACAGCAGCAGCTGCTAATCCAGCTAATACAACAGGAGCAGATAATACACCTGCAACTGCTGTTCCAGCAGTAGCTAAACCTGTACCAATAGTACTTGCAGCAGATCCAATAAGACTAGCAGCTGTTCCAAGCCCACCAAGTATAGAACTACCAATTCCACCAAGTGTAGAAAGTATTCCACCACCACCGGCAATAGCACCAAGAGCGGTATCAGCAACAGCACTACCAACTGCATATTCTCCAGCATCTTCTGCAAAATTAAACGCACTTCCAAGTATACTACTACCTTCTTCTTTAGTAGCATTCTTAGCAACGTTATTAATCATAGATTCTTTCTTTTTACGATCACGCATTCTTTTAAATCTATCTTTTACATATTTTAATCCAGGAAGATGTTTATCTGCATTCTTAGATATTATATTTTTTAATTTTTCTTTAGCTGTAAGTTTTTTCTTCTTTTCTTCAGCTTTTTCTTCTTTCTCTTCTTCTTTCATTTCTTCTAATTTATCTTTACGATATATTTTTTCTGAATCAGGTTTTTTACCACCGATTCTATCTTCTTTACGTTTAACAAATGGTTTAGTTTTTATACCACGATCATATGCAATATCTTCAAGAATATCAGAAATAATATCTAATTTCTTTGTTACTAATGTGTATAAACTACCATTAGTAACTACATCAGTATTAACATATTGTTTATCTTTTATTTTTAAAGGATTCTTAATTTTTTCAATTAAAGATTCACCTTTCTTTTCTTTTTTCTCAAATTTTATACCTAATCGTTTTCCAATAGTTTTACCAAGACTTACTACTGGTTTAGATACTACTTTAGCAGCTGTTTTAGTAACTCCTTTACCAACATCTAATCCAACACCAGTAGCAAATTTACCAACATTTTTAATTGTTTTTCCATATGCTTTAATACTTTTTAATCCAAGATTAAGTGCTTTTTTACCAATAGCTTCTAAACTTATCTTTTTAACTAATGGTTTATTATTAATATCAACTAATCCATTCCTAAGATGATTTTCAGTTATTACAGTTTCTTTTGTTATCACATTTAAAACAGGTTTATCGATAGAATAACTATCTTTTATCATAGAACCGTCTGCAAAAGCAACAACTCCATCAACTTGCTGACGAGCTGTTATTAAAGGTTTCCCAGGTTCTACCATATCTTTAAGATATACATCAACATATTTAGGTCGTTCTTTTATTGTTATTCCGATTGTATTTATAGTTTTATGTATTCCAGTTAAAAGTTTTCTAGTATTATCAAATGCACCTTTTGCAGTGTCTTTATAAAAACCAAAAAGACTATCAAAAAGATTACCTACACCACCTAAAGCACCTTTAGCACCTTTTCCAAGCTTTGTAAGCAATCCTTCTTGATTTTTACCAAGTAATGTACCAGCTAAAATATCTGTCATTTTAACAGCAGATGTTGCAGCTGTTCCAACAGTTTTAAATAATCCAGAATAAAATTTACCAATAACATTACCAGTAGATTTAATAGCCTGTTTACCCATATCTGCTGTACCTTTAGCAAATTCACTCCAAAATGTTTTTATTTGAATCGGTGGGATTTTGAAACCAGCACCCATTAATTCTAATGCTTTTGTATCAGAAGAAACATTAAATGCTAAATTTGCTTTTTCAGCAGCATTTATTTCTTCTAATGTAGCATGTATTTTCTTTTGATAATCAACATTTTCAGCAAGTAATTTATCAGAACTACTTAATCCAAATTCTTTAGTCTTTTTAACAGCAGTATTTGCTGATTCAATTATACCAGATTTACGAAATTCATCAGCGATTGTTCCTAAAAGACTGTATAATTTAGCTTGTGTTTCATTGCCTTCTTCATCGACTGAACTTTTAAACCAAGGTGTAACATTAGATAATATAAATTCTTTACTTTTCTTAATTCTTTCATTTTCATTTAATTCTTTAAGTTTACGTTTCTTAAAGTCTTCTAAAGATTCACCTTTTTTTCTACCGATCATTTCAGTTGTTTTATTAATAGCTAAACCGGTTAAAGATGCATCTTCTGGAGTATCTTCATCTGATAAAGC
>Ga0114934_10001647_pt1 | contig 14548 bp, 11 predicted proteins | sample 4SBtaG_2_FD_99695 | JGI IMG/M metagenome (GOLD analysis project Ga0114934, IMG submission 99695) | Deep subsurface microbial communities from Kolumbo volcano to uncover new lineages of life (NeLLi) - 4SBTROV10_white metaG | ecosystem: Environmental > Aquatic > Marine > Volcanic ... | reverse complement strand
TTCTGCGGCGTGCAAAACTCAGGCTACAAGAGTTGAGCGGTCTGAGCGAAAATCTTTGTAGCCTGTTAGTTTTTGCCGCCGCAGACGAGGGGACTACAAGCGGATAGCCCGCCCGGCCGCCCTAATTATAAAAAAATTAAATTATGTATCTTGATCGCAGTTTGGTATTAGTATGAATCAACTTTGCCCGTAAAATTATTTTTTTAGTTTCTAAAATAAATATTTATTGAAATACAGGAAATCATTCAGAAACAAAGTTTAAGTAAGAGCCTTGATGGAGAAGTTATTCAAACAATTGTAAAATAATTGATTGTTCTTTATTCAAAATAAAAAAGAGGGGACAAAATCCTCTCTTTTTATTTGTAAAAGACTATTTTTATAAAACTGTCTTTTTTGATTATATTAAAGTTTATTAGTAAATTCAACAACTTCCATACCTTTATGAATTGCTTGTTCATTCAAAGGAATAAGATGATGGTGACGCTCAGGTAGTGATTTTTTCAAACCTTTGATCACATTATCGAATTCTACTATTGGTTTTACTTTTAGAAAAGCGCCAAGGATAATCATGTTTGCAATCTTTGTATTACCCATTGCAGCCGCTTCTTTTGCACCTCTAATAAGTGCAATATTTATGTCTTTTCTTTCAGGATGACGAATAATTCCATTGTCATCGTATAATAAGAGTCCACCCGGTTTGATAGTAGATTCAAATTTATCTAAAGATTGTTGATTTAATATAATCCCAGTATCATATGCGTTGAGAATAGGCGAACTGATACGTTGATCGCTTAATATAACAGTAACGTTTGCTGTTCCACCACGCATTTCAGGTCCGTATGAAGGCATCCAGGATACTTCTTGATCTTGCATAATTCCAGAGTATGCAAGTATTTTTCCCATTGAAAGTACTCCTTGTCCACCAAAACCTGCAATTATTATTTCTTCTGTCATTTTTTCTGATTTAAGTGTTAATAAAATTATTGGTCTAATCCAATGTCTTTCAATGTTCCTAATGGATAGAACGGTAACATATTTTCTTTCAACCATTCGACTGCTTCAAGAGGAGTCATTTTCCATCCTGAATTACAGTTTGATACTATTTCGATGAAAGAAGTACCTTTATTCTGCTTTTGATATTCAAATCCTTTACGAATTGCTTTTTTAGCTTTGCGAACAAGAGCAGGAGTATGAACTGCTTCACGAGTAACATAACAAGTACCGGGAAGTTGAGCAACAAGTTCAGTAATTTTCAAAGGGTGTCCCATTTGTTCAGGTCTTCTACCAAAAGGTGTTGTAGATGTTTTCATACCTTCAAGAGTTGTTGGAGCCATTTGTCCTCCAGTCATACCGTAAATACCATTATTGATGAAAATTATTGTAATATTTTCACCTCTGTTACAAGTATGAATTGTTTCTCCTGTACCAATAGCAGCTAAGTCGCCGTCACCTTGATAAGAGAATACAAACTTGTCGGGATATACTCTTTTGATACCTGTAGCCATTGCGCTTGCACGTCCGTGAGCAGCTTCTGCCATATCGATATTCATAAATTCATAAGCTAGAACAGAACAACCAACAGGTGCAATACCTATTACATTGTCTTCTATTCCCATTTCTTCGATTGTTTCAAGAACCAAACGATGAGCTACACCGTGTCCACAACCCGGACAATAGCTTAATGGTTTGTCTGTGAACAATTTAGTTTTTTCGAAGACCAGGTTTTCTGGTTTTATAATGTCTTCTAATTTTATATCTGCCATAATTTTATCCTCCAATTATTTTTGTTTTTAATGCATCAACTATTTCATCAGGTGAAGGAATCATTCCTCCGTAACGTCCGTAATGCTCAACTTTAACCTTACCTTCAGCAGCAAGTCTAACATCTTCAACCATTTGTCCGTGACTCATCTCAACAGTAAGAATACCTTTCAAATGAGGCAACATTTCTTTGATAACTTTGTAAGGGTAAGGCCATAAAGTTATAGGACGTAGAAGACCTACTTTTATTCCCTGTTCTCTAGCCAATTGCATTGATTTTTGACAAATACGAGCACTTGAGCCATAAGCTACAAATAAATAATCTGCATCATCACAGTTTATTTTTTCGAAACGGACTTCATTTTCACTAATTTTTTCGTATTTATCTTTCAATTTTTGATTGAATTTTTCCTGACGTTCAGGAACCAAATCAAGTGAAGTTACGATATTGTGTTCTCTGTTTTTTCTACCTGTTAGTGCCCAATCAGAGTATTTTTCTTCTATTTCTTCGTTTGTTATTCTTGGCATTTGGTCGAAAAGTTCAACTTTTTCCATCATTTGTCCGATAACACCGTCTGATTGAATCATAACAAGTATTCTGTATTTGAATGCTAATTCAAAAGCCAAAGGCACAAAATCAGACATTTCCTGAACTGATGAAGGTGCAAGTACTATTTGATGATAGTCACCGTGTCCACCTCCTTTTGTAGATTGAAAATAATCTGCTTGTGATGGCTGAATAGTTCCTAGTCCCGGACCTCCTCTAACTACATTAACAACAACACACGGTACTTCTGAACCTGCGATATAAGAAATTCCTTCTTGCATCAAGCTAATACCGGGACTTGAAGATGATGTAACTACTTTTTTTCCAGTACAAGCAGCACCATATACCATATTTATTGAAGCAACTTCGCTTTCTGCTTGTAAAACAACCATTCCTGTTCTTTCTTCAGGTTTTTGCAAAGTTAAATATTCTATAACTTCTGATTGTGGAGTAATAGGATAACCGTAGTAAGCATCTACTCCTGCGCGGATAAATGCTTCGGCTATTGCTTCATTACCCTTCATTAATTTTATTTCACCCATTTTTTAGTGTATTTTTTAGTTTAACATTAGCCTTCTACAGGCAGTTTTACTCTGTATACTGTTATAACTGTATCCGGACATACAACAGCACAATTCATACATCCTGTACAGGCTTCCGGATTTTTCATATACGCATAGTGATAGCCTTTAATGTTGACGTTTTCGTTCATTGCCAATACATTGGTTGGACAAGCTGCAGTACACAACTCGCATCCTTTACATCTGTCAACATTAACTACTACAGCGCCTCTTACTTTTGCCATAATTTTTAATTTTTATAGTTAATAAAAGATTTATTTATTTTTATTTTTAAGATTAAATTCTTTCAATCTCTGCTCTAAGTCTTCAAATTGTTCTGGTTTTACTTGTGATACACATGCTCTTACTCCTTCATGTCTATCACTTCCTGTTATTTTTAATGAAATGGCACTTATTCCATGATATAACATTTCTTTCATCAAAGTATTTCCATCCATTCCCGGATATGAAAGTGTAAAATAAAATCCGTCTGAAATTGGCTGATCTTCATCTTTATCGTAAACAAGTTTAAATCCGTTTTCAAAGAATAATCTTTTCATTACATTCGCTTTTTCTGCATAAGGTTTTACACCTTCAACAAAATTATATTCGCCATCATTTACAGCTTTCAATATTTTTGCATAAGCTATTTGTCCTGAGTGATTTACTCCTGCTGAAAGAGTATATAATGATCCGTAAATCAAAGAATAACCGAACTTTGGTATTTTAAAATTTCTTTTCAATCCGGGATAAACTTTGTCGAATATATAAGGTGAAACAATAATAGATGCAACACGTTCTCCTGCAAAATTAAAAATTTTTGATGATGACAGCATAAGAACATAGTTCTTTGTATAATTAGCAACTGTCGGATGAAATGGTTCTTTGCCCGGTTGTGAATAATCGTAACGAAAATCCATTCCAAAATATGCCAAATCTTCTAGGGCTATGACATCGTATTTTGTACAAAGCTCACCAATAATTTTCAACTCTTTTTCTGTGAAATTTATCCAAGACGGATTGTTTGGAGTTGAGTATATTACGGAGGAATAATCGCCTGTTTTCAAGTATGATTCTAATTTATCTTTTAACTTTTCTCCACGGAAATCGTAAATATCAAATGTTGTAAAATCTATGCCTAAAACATTGCATTGTTGCTTTTGTACTGGAAACCCAGGGTCAATAAACAATATTTTGTTTTGTTTTTCGTGTAATCTGTTTACTGTCAAAAAAAGAGCCATTGCTGATTGCATAGATCCAACTGCCGGAATACAATTTTCCTCGCTTACATCAAGATTAATGAAAAGTTTTGCAAAACGGGCAATTTCTTTTTTCAATTGAGCATCTCCTTCTATCATTGGATAAATAGACGTTACTCCAGATTTTATTGCTTCTATTTCTGCATTAATCATTATTTGTGGAGATGGCAATCCAGGAACCCCCATTTCCATCCTAATATACTTAATTCCTGTTTCTGCTTCAATGAGGTTTACTAATCTTACTATTTCCCTTATAGTTGAAGATTTTATATCCTCTCCAATGCCTAATTTTTCTATATATTTATCTACAACTTGTTTTAAGTTTGTCATTTTTTTTGTAAAAATATAAACCTATTACGAAAAAAAAAATGTTTTTAATCAATACAAAAAAAGCTTGTTATTGATAACAAGCTTTTTTTAATTATTTGTTTAGAATTATGGTTTGTACAAATGTTTGATTTTTAGTTTTTATTTTGAAAAAATAAACTCCATTTTTACAATTCTCCATATTTATATCTTCTGAAGAATTAGGATTATTTAACATAGTAATTAGTTTTCCATTTGCATCATAAACCTCTACTTTGTAATTATCTTTTAATCCAGTAATATGAACAAAATCACTTGTTGGATTTGGGTAAATTATGATTGGTTCACTATTTTCTTCAATAGAAGTAACCCCCATTATTACGATAATTGACATGTCCTTGTAAACAAAATCAATTGTTCCATTTGTAGTTGGTAAACCGTCTTTTGTGATAGTATAGTGATATGGTCCTCCATATTTTACATCATTAAAATAAGCTGTCCCAAACCCTGTATATGCTTGTTGTCCATCTAAATCGATTAAAGCTTGATGTACATTCGAATTATTTTCATCATAGACTCTGAATGTAATTTTAAAATATGCTTTTGCAATATCAAAACTACCTCTACCAAAGCCTTCGGAATATTTTGGCCTTACAGTATAATAATAATCATCAATCTCTGAAGGTGTATCTTCTGCTGAAAGAACTGATGGTGAAATATTTGCCTGAACAACACTACTATCTCGATATAAATAATATCCTGTTGGACTTCCGCTTGTCGGTGCTTCCCAAGTGATAATATTCTTATATGTGCTTAGATTGTTTGTATCTACACCAGCAACAACGTTTGTTACTGCAGGTAATGAGCCATTAATCTTATACGCATCATCGCCCGGCATAATATTTACGACAGCTGCTTGATCGTCACTGAATTCAAATGAAGAGCCGTTTATATCATAAAATCCATTATTATAGCCTCCCCATCCAAAATTGAAATGTAAATAGTCACTTGTATTATAACCATCACAAACAAAAGCGTGACCTCCTTCTGCACCTGAACCACTATAATATACCAATCGTGCATTATCTATTTCGGTTTTTATTAAATTAAACCACTCTGTATTTGAGTAGCTAGATTTATATGTATGATAAACTGAGGGATCATACCTAAAATAATATTCTAAAGCATCAGGGACATCATAACTATATGCTCCTGAGCCACCTTCTGTGTCTCCACCGTAATTCATTTCTACAGAAACACCTGCATGATACATCAATAAAGCAATCGCTAATGTAGGATCATCGGTTTCTGGCATTTGTTCCCACATATAATATGTAGTAGCAAAATTTGCACTTAAATCTCCGTGTCCATAATCTGTATATGTATGAGAATGATTTCCTCTTATTGGATATTCCCAATATTTCATAATAATAGACATTGCTGTTGCTACACATCCTGTATAAGCACGTCCATTAGGACCATCATCTACAGGACAATAATCATTGTAACCATTCCCTTGGTTCCAAAGTGCTGACGAGAGTGTAACATCTGTAGTTGCTTTTACAGGTGAAAAATCGGCATAATCTTTATTATATCTTTTCCATAATTCCGACTTTTCTGATTTTATATTCTGTGAAACAACATATTCAATGTCTTTTTCGTATAAAGAAATCAGCCATGCAACGTTTTCAGGCATATTTTCTGTATCAAATTTATTTACTAAAGAATATGCAATAACAGGTTTATATAAATCATCGGCAGATACTAAAACAAAACCTCCTCTGTCAATGTTAAAAACATATATTAATGGTGTTTTGTTTGTGCTCAAAACATCTGCTGATATTTTTATTTCATTTTGTGAAACACCTGTTTGCTCATAAAGGAAATTCTTAGCAACTAATTGTGCAACATCCTGAGGTATTTCTTTTGCATAAAAGACTAAACTCATAAGAGCTAAAATAGAAAGCAAAAATAATTTTTTCATCGTTTGTAATTTTTTATAATTAATTATTTCCCCAATTAATGAATAACTAAAGTTAAAATTTAGGTTTTATGATTAGATAAATAAAACGTCTAATAGTTGCAAATATAAAAAAATTTTTAAAAATTTAATTTTTACTTATCTTTATACAAAAAATGGAAAGATTATCTACTTTTTTATTCATAATGTTTATTTTCTTCATTGCCAATTGTAAATCTAATGGAAAAAAAGAAACAACAATTGAAAAAACAAAGACTAAAACAATATCAAATGTTGTTGACAGAAATATTGATATATCAACAATAAAGAAAGATAAAATAGAATTAAAATATCTACCTTCTATTGTAAACAATCAAGATAAAAGTTTTCAGGATAAATTTTATACGTATCTAAATAAATTAAATTCAAGGATGAAATCAGAGGAAGATATAATTGAGCTTATGGATATGAGAGACAGTTTACTTGGTGATTTTCAATCGGTAATAGAAAATTATTATTACGATAAAGGTGAATCTGATTATAAATTATGGGAAAAAGTTGAAAAAGAATGCGATACAATTGGATTCCATAGTATATATGCCGAAGGAATGTTTGTTGGTTTTGGTGTTTGCCCTATAATTACTCAAGAGGTTGACTTATTAGCTTCTGATGAACTTAAGAATTATTTAAAATTCAATTATGCTTATAGTTATTCTTTAGGTGGTGAATATCCTTATGCATCAATTACTGGATATTATCTAGCTTTGATTGCAGGTGAAAAAATTATAACAAAATACAGAAATACTAAATATTTTGACAAAATATTTGATGATTATATGTTTTGTCTCAATGTTTGTACAGATATTCATTCAGCAGATGGAGACCAATGCTTCTACGGGGGCTTTTCAAACGAATTTTATCCTTTTATGTCAACTTGTAGTGAATGGCCTACTTTATTGAAAGAACATCCAAAATCGTTATTTGCTCCAATTATTAAAAAATTAGAATTTAATCATTCAGATATTTCTGAAAATACTTCTACAGATTCAACTTCAAAAAACACTTCTGATGCCAATATTTATGCAGTAATAATAGACAAAGTGTCTGATAATAAAGAAGCTGATAAATTATTATTTGATTATATGGTAAAAGGTATTGATGTAGTTCATAAATTATCTCTAAAAAAAGATAATAAAATAGATTATTACACTTGTTATCGGTTTTATTCAAACGAAAAATTGGCAAAAGAAGCATATCAAACAATAATTGAAACTATTCCTAAGTGCAAAATCTATAAAATTAGAAATAATACAAAAGATTATTATCCAGATGGAATAATAGTTGGTGAAGTAAAAATGTAATCCTAGTTTTCAAGTTTTTGATAAAATTTGGTTTAATACATAAATATAATAGGGCTTACTTTTTTTAAAAAAAGGTTTATTTTTGCCCAAAATTTTAAAAAAGGAATAAATGAAAGCATACGTATTTCCGGGTCAAGGTGCTCAATATGTAGGAATGGGCAAAGAATTGTATGAAAAGTCTGAAAGAGCAAAGGATTTATTCGAACGTGCAAACAAAATACTAGGTTTTAGAATTACAGATATAATGTTTGAAGGAACAGCTGAGGATTTGAAACAAACAAAGGTAACTCAACCTGCTATTTTTCTACATTCTGTTATTTTAGCAGACTATTTAGGTGAAGAATTTCAACCTCAAATGGTTGCAGGCCATTCGCTTGGTGAATTTTCTGCATTAGTAGCAAACAAAACATTGAGCTTTGATGATGGGCTTGTTCTTGTTTCCAAACGAGCAATGGCTATGCAAAAAGCTTGCGATGCTGCTCCATCTACTATGGCTGCTATTTTAGGCTTGGATGACGATTTGGTTAGCAAAACCTGCGAAGAAATCAACAAAGAAAATATTTTAGTTGCAGCAAATTTTAACTGTCCCGGACAGCTTGTAATATCAGGCTCTGTTGAAGGAATAAAGATTGCAATTGAGAAATTCAAGGAATTGGGAGCAAAAAGAGCTTTACCTCTTCAGGTTAGCGGAGCCTTCCATTCACCTTTTATGATGCCTGCTCAGCAGGAACTGATGCAAGCTATAAATGAAACAACATTCAACAATCCAATTTGCCCTGTTTACCAGAATGCTACTGCTAAACCAAGCACCAATCCTGATGAAATAAAACAAAACCTTATAAATCAGCTTACTGCTCCTGTTCTATGGACACAGTCTGTTAAGAATATGATTGCTGATGGTGCTACTGATTTTATTGAACTCGGTCCCGGTAAAGTATTACAAGGTCTAATTAAGAAAATAGACAGAAGTGCAAAAGTTTCTGGATTTGATAAAGTTTAATATACGTCATAAATTAATCAAAAATCACTTAATATTTAACTTAAGTGATTTTTTTATTCTTCAACCAGAAATTTACCAAACAAATAATCAAATTTATCAAACTGAATTGAATAAAAATACATTCCTTTCTTAAAACCAGAAGTATTAATTGAAAATTGTTTAAATGTAGTTACCTCTTTTGTTAATAGTAATCTTCCTGATAAATCAGAAATCGATATTTTGATTGATTTTTCTGTATTGAAATTGAAATTTTGTAATTGAAAAAACAATTCATTGCCTGCTAAAACAGGATTTGGAAAAACTTTCACTAATAATTTTTTGAAGAAAAAATTTTCTTCAGAATCATTTGGATTATGTGAAAGCAAAAACATATTTACATCATTTCTATTTTCATAACAATTCCCTAGAATGTATAACTTTCCGTCTTTATCAACAATTAAATTTGCGGCATAGGTATATTTATTTAATTTAAATTCTTGGGTATCTATAACATTTCCATCTAAATCCAAATTGTATAAAACTGTTTTTACTTCTTTTGTTTTGGGGTTTGACTCTGAACTTAACAGATACAAATGTTGGTCAATATTGGAATATACTATTGATTTTCCGTAATCAAAACTTGTATCTCCAAATGTTTTGTACCATATTTCATTAAAATTATTATCTACTTTGAGCAACAATACATCAAAATTTCCATTTCCAAAAGATTGTGTACTACCAACTATATAGTAACCTGAATTATCGGGTGATTTTATAATTTCACTTGCAAAATCGTGTCCTTCACCTCCCCATAATATTCTTTCTAATTCGTTTGCATCTTCATCAATTTTTATAAATCCAATTTGAGAATCTTTTGTATATCGATAATCTGCTTGATTGGAATTTACAAAGCCACCAATATTTGTCAATAATACAATGTCTCTGTTTTGTAATTCAACAAAATCAGCACAATAATCATTCCCAGCAGAATAATATGCTTTGTGCCATAAAGTGTCAAAATTTGGACTTGTTTTAAGTATAAAAACATCTCCAATTGAGTGCAATCCAGTGTTAAAAGTCCTGGAATATCCAACAGATAATAAATCGCCATTAGATAGTTCTTTTGTTTTCAAAAAAGCATCTCTAGCTGTAAAATATGGAACTATTTTGTCTTTTATATAAAAATTTTGAGATAAATTTAGTACAAATCCATTTTCTCTTCCGTAAATATTTCCAAATCCACAAAATGACTCTCCTGAGATTATAATATTTTTATTTATCATTGATATACCATAAGCTCTGTCATTATACTTATAATTAAAGGTTTTGAAAATATATTTTCCTGAATTCAAATTAAGTTTTAGAATAAAAACATCATCTGAGTTTTGAATTTTATCCAACTTTGTGAAACCTGTAATAAAAATATTGTCATCTGATTTACATAAAGCAGTCCCAAAATCATTATTAGAATATCCCCAACTTTGCGCAAAAACATAAATGGGAAGCATTAAATATAATAAGCTTAAATATTTCAATTTTTATTTTTTTTGTTGCATTAATAATTCATCTAAAAGATAATAATTCCAAGTCAGTTCTCTTTTTTTAGGAATATGCTGAAAAATAAGCACATAATCTTCCGGAGAATTGTGATATAAGCCACAACCAAGGAATTTAATTCCGTCATCAGAAGTAAAATCCAATTTTTTGGCTGTTGCTCCCACATCTCCCATTATACAAATTACCTGTATTCCTCTGTTTTGAACTTCTATAAGCTTTGGATAAACAGAATTTACAAAATTACTATTAACATCATCACAATTTGAATTCCAATAAGGCAAACTACTATGTGCATAAGTTGATGGATTCGGTGGAATTCCGGGAACATTATTCCATATTCCGTGATGCATCAACAAAATAAGATGACTTGAACTAGAAATTGTATCACATACATTTTTAATTATTTCATACTGTTGGTCTAAAAGTTCGCAGTCATTTGGTAATATATTGGTATTTAGCACAATGTATGTAATACCTCGTTGCGTTGTTGTATAAAAAGTTTTTCTTTTTGTAAAATAACGAATCCATTCCCAATTGCCATTTCTTGTATCGTGATTTCCAAGTGCCCAAAATGTGAGGCTGTTTGACAAATCAAACAAACTGTCCATATACTTAACTGTAGAAAATTTCAATGTAGCTTCTGAACAGCAATCTCCACCCAGCCAGATTCCATCGTAATCTGAAAAATCAAAATCTTCGATTCTATAATCTACTTTATCTCCTACTGTTTCAGCTTGATAACAATGTCCGAAAAAAATATATTTCAGTGTATCCTTTTGCCCCCAAAGTGTGGTTGAGAACAATAGCAAAATAAATAATAATGATAATTTCACTTTTTAATGTTATTAAATTATGGAAATACTGCTAAATCCGCTATTTGTTTTCTCTAAAATGATTTTTGTTGATATTCGTTCTTTTATAAGCTGAACGTGAGATATTAATCCAATCGTTCTTTTAGTGTTTATGTGCAATTTCTCAAGATTTACCAATGCTCTATCAAGAGTATCTTCGTCGAGAGTTGCAAAACCTTCGTCTATAAAAAGAGATTCAAGTCTTGTGTTTCTGCTTGCCAAATCTGACAATGCCAATGCTAATGATAAACTTACAAGAAATGTTTCTCCACCTGATAATGTTTGAACAGAGCGTTTTGCCATTCCCATATCTCTATCATAAATAAAAAGATTATCCCTCTTGTCTCCTACTTTATCCAGCACATAGCGGTCTGTAAAATCTGATAAATGTTTATTTGCAAAACTAATTAGATAATTTAAAGTAAACTGCTGTGCTATTTTAGAAAATTTGTTGCCCTCTCTGTCTCCAATTATTTTATTGAGTCTATCCCAACGAGCTGCTTCTTTTTTCAATTTCTCAAGATGTTCAAACTGCTCTTTCAAGTTTTTCTTCAACTCCTCGTCCTTTTGCAATTTCTGCGATATACTTCCAATTTGCTTGCTTATTTCTTCAATTTTATCTTCTATTTCTTTTTGATTTATGCTGATTTGTTCATAAGTTCTTTCATCCTTATCCTGTTTTTTTTTGGCTTTCAATTCAAGTTCCAGTTTCTGTTTACTATCAATCAAAATGCTTTTGGCTTCTTCTAATTCCTTTTTTATCTTCTTTAGCGACTGATATTCAGCCTCATCCAGCATATAGCTCTTTGCTTTTTCAACTGATTCTATTCCTATATTCTGCAGTTTTTGTGTTAAATTAGCTTTTAGTTCTTCTCCATCTTGCTGATGATTCAAAAAATCCTCTTTTATTGATGAATAAAGTTTTGTTTTCTCATTGATACTAGTTTCAAGGCTTGTTTTATTATTTGAAAGTTTTGAGGAAATACTACGTAATTCATCGATTTTTGTTTCAATATTTTGTTTAAAAACAATTCTTTTTTTACCATCAAAATGTTCATTTTCAATAGTTTTCAGTTTTGTATTCAAATCATCAACAAAAGTATTAAGCTCTTGTTCTTGCTGATTCAATGATTGCAAATTTTTAGTTTTTTCCTCAATTTGAATCTTTATTTGCGAAAGTCCTTCTGTCAGAGATTTTAGTTCAGTATTTAGAGCATCGGTTTCCTTTTTTATCTTGTTGAATTCAGATAAATAATTTTCCAATAGTTCAGCAATTTCAGGAAATGAATTCTTTTTATTTTGCCAATAAGGCTTGTATAAATTTAGAATTTCTGCTAATTGTTTCCTATTCTTCTTTACAGTATTTATATTATCGGCAATATTCTCTAATTCTTGTTTTTGAGACAAAATCTTTTGATAATCGTCAATAAGTCTCAATTTTTCTTCAATTTCTTTCAAAGAATCTTTATTGTTTTCAGCAAATTGTTTTACCTCGTCTATTTTCAGACAATTTATTGACAAATCATTCTGTTTGCAGATTTGTAAAATATCTTCGGAATATTTCTTTTGCTTTTGTAGATTGCCTTGCAATTGTTCAGCTTTTAGTGCAAGTATTTGTGATAGTTGCACTAGTTCGTCATTATATTTTTTTATTTGTTCATCAAGCAGTTTTTTATTATTTTTTGTCTCTGTAAGTTGAATTTCTGTGTCTGACTTTTGAGATAAATTTTTGTGTGATGCATACGGATGATGCAAAGCCCCACAAAGAGGACAAGGAGAACCATCTGATAATTTCAGTCTGTCATTTTCGTATTTTGCTTCAAGATTTTCGCGTTCCAGTCTTTTTTGCAACTCTTCAATTTTCTTTTCAATTATCTCTGTTTCATTTTTTGTTTTTCGCTGTAAATCTTCTGTAGCTGCTTTTTTCTTTGTGCTTTCAGCAATTGACTTTTCAAATTTAGTTGATTCATTTTTCAATTCCGAATATGTTTCATTCAGAATAATCATCTTGTTCAAAGTGGTATTTAAAGTATTTGCTTTTTCAAATTGCTTTTTCAGATTTTCTTTATCTTCATTTTTTAATACAGATTCAAGTTTGTTGAGTTTTTCACTAATTTGATTTAAAGCTGCTTCTGTCATTTTGGAATAATCTTTCCAATCTTTATTTTCAAACTTATGAGCAAAAGCACTTTGACTGATTACAGATTCAGCTTGTTTCTTAGAATTTTCGTAAACTTCCACTAAATTGTTTATCAATTTTAGGTCAGAATTCAAATTTTCAAATTCTTTGTGATTATCAAGCCACTCAGTATTTTTTTTGAGCTTATCTTTGATTTGAGAAATCTTGGACTCATATTCTTGAATTTGTTTCTGAATTGCAAATTTTTCTCGATTAGTTTTATCTATGTTCTGTTTAAGAAGTTTCAGATTTTCGTTCTTTAGCTTTAGCTCATTTTCTAAATTTTCAGCCTCATCATAAAAGTTTTTTAGGCTTTGATTTTTTTGCTGATAATTATTTAGATTTGTTTCATTTTCAGTAAATTGCTTTTTCAATATTTCTAATTTCTCATTTTGTTCTTTTAGCTCCTTTTGCAAATTTCTCAACTTAGTATCATTTTCAGAAATTGATTTTTCAAGTAATTCAAGTTCCTTCAATTTTGGTTTAAAATCAATCAACTTTTCATATTGCGATAATTTTTCATCATTTTCCTTAAAATTTATAATTTTTTCTTCATTTATTTTTTGCTCTTCTAGTATTTTTGACAATTTTGCATTCAAATCAATAATATTCTTTTTCTATTCCAAGCTTTTTGCAATTTTCAATCTTTCTTTTTTAAGATTTTCAATTTCATCATTTTTATTTTTCAAATCCTCCTGCAATGCAATTCTGTCTTCATCTTGCAAAATGTCTTCTTTTATCGAATCCAGCAATAATTTTTTATTATCAACTTTTTCCCTATATTCCTTAGCTATTTCAAAAGCTTTTTTGCCAATCTCGCGGTAAATTTCTGTTCCTGTTAATTTTTCAAGCATTTCTGCTCTTTCATTTTCTCCAGCTTTTAGAAATTTAGAAAATTCACCTTGTGACAATACAATTGATTTTAGAAATTGCTCATAATTTAGTCCAATAATCTGCTCATTTATTTTTGGCACTTCGCTTTTTTTATCTTCTATTATTGTTTCTGACGGCAATTCAGCCAATTCCATATCATAATCTCTAAAATTACCTGTTCGAGCCTTTGAAATCGACCATTTAGAACGATAAATTTTGCCTTTTGCTCTATATTCAACAACAGCAAATGCCTCGTCACTACCTCTCGTCATAATAGTCCCCATATCAGCAACTTCCTTTTTTGATATTTTGCTGCTCATTCTTGGAATCTGGTCATACAAAGCAAGCATTATAA
>Ga0114934_10001645_pt1 | contig 14552 bp, 12 predicted proteins | sample 4SBtaG_2_FD_99695 | JGI IMG/M metagenome (GOLD analysis project Ga0114934, IMG submission 99695) | Deep subsurface microbial communities from Kolumbo volcano to uncover new lineages of life (NeLLi) - 4SBTROV10_white metaG | ecosystem: Environmental > Aquatic > Marine > Volcanic ... | reverse complement strand
TATGTAGGCACGGGTGGAAACCCGTGTTAAAAAATGATTTTATCATTTTTCAAAATTCCGTAGGAATGGACGTTAAGCGACCAAAGGTGAAAATATATGGAATTTCAAATGTTCATCCCTCCGGGATTTTTATTTTGTATTTGCATTTTAAAACCCCGCATTCCGCTTCTCTACATACGGGGCTACATAATGTTCACACCTACGGTGTTGTTTTTCACAAAAAAACATCAAAAAAAGAGTTTTTTAAAAATCAACCACCAACTAACACGAAGTTATTTCACCAAGTTTTTACTTTGTGCGACTTTGTGGTTAAAAAAAAGCCACGAATGCACGAATATTTTTCACTTTGTGTTTCTTTGTGGTAAAAAAATTTAGCCACGAATGCACGAATATTATCAAAAACTTTGAGTTTAGTTACATAAAAAATAAAATCCAAACAATCTACTCAATTCTTTAGCTTGCTTGGATTTACTTTTATTAGCTTGAACTAAACTTCTATTTATCAATAGGAAATTTATTTTTTAATCAATTGTCCTGAGTATATTCCTTTGCTTGTTTTTAGTCGGTATAGATACAGTCCAGAATTTAGGTTCTCAATGTTCAGCCTGATTTCATTTGCTTTATCAGTTTTTCCAGTTTTTGTAGTGATTTTCTGACCAGAAACATTGTAAATTTCAAGGATATAATCAGTTGGTCTTTCAAAATTTGTTCTGAAGTTTACAATTGTTTCGGAAGGCTGCGGATAAACTAATAAAGTGTTGATTTGTTTTGTTTCTTCTACAATAGAAGTTGCTCCTTCTACTATTTTTCCAAGCATAGGAAAAGTGATATTGTCAATATAAGCTAAATCGCTACCTTCGGATACTGAATAGTCTTTTGCATATTCCCATTTTACGGTATGAGTTCCAGCTGAAATTGCATATTCTTCGTATGACCAATCTATATCACCAGACCAATTTCCTTTTTCTACTCCGTCAATATAAAATCTAAGATAATCGTAGTTTTCTTCGGTTGAAACTTTTTTGTAGAATGAAATAGTTCCATTGTCCAAAACATCAATATTCAGTTGTAAAGTGCTAATCTGATTGTCATCAATATCACCGCATACAGCAGAATACGTTCCGTCATAAACTACTGTAGATTCAACATTCCAAGGAGCATCTCCAGTTGTTTCCCAGTCATATTTTAAAAGATCACCTGTTTCAAAATCTTCTGTTGGTTTTCCTGTAACAAATTGAATTATATTTGTCAATCCGTAGTCAGGTATATTCAAATTGCAATTTATTGAAACTTGGCTATTGTCTGGCAATTCGCTAGCTATTGTAACAGAAGATTCAAAAGTGTAAGTCTGGCTTGTAGCAAGAGGATTGACATTTTCATTTTCTAAAGAAAAGCTAACATTCGATGTTTCTGAAAAAATTGTCATATTACCACCTTGCGAAGTGCAATGACCATTATTTATGTATGTAATAGATAAATTGGCGGTTTCGCCTGCTTGAATATAGCCATCACCATTTCCTGTGGCTTCTACTAATGATATATCGCTGATTTCAATTTTAGGAGCATTGATAATAACAGGAATTGTTCTTGTGAAATTATATTGATCTGATGTTACAGTCAATGTCATTGTGGTTGAATACTGGTCTGGAACTTTTCCTGTTTTGAATTGTAACTCATTTTCGATAGATACAGAATCAAGAGCAGTAATACTTCCTATGTTATATGTTCCGTTCAGAATTGTGATATTTGAGTCAGAGCAAGTTACTGTTGCATTTACGTTAGTTGCATTTTGCTGTCCGATGTTTTTTATTTCCAAATCTAAATATAAAGCCTCATTATAGTCAGGTTCATTGTTGTTGGCATCAGAGAAAGAAAATGTTTTTAGATTTAATACAGCATCTGTTGCTGGTGTGATTTGAATATTATACTGTTGCGGAAGAATGTCATAGCCAGAGACTACTAATGTTGCATCGCCAATATCGCTATTGTTCAAATCTGGGTTAAGAATTGCTTGTCCTGTTGCGTCTGTAAATGCTTTAGCAATAATTTTATCATTCTGAATCAAAACGCAAGTGTAATTTTCTAAGGGATTACCATTAAAAGTTACAGTAACATCGTAATCAGCTCCTAAAGGAGTTTCTGTAGCGTATTGCACATTAGCATTAAAAGGATTTGAAGTCCATATTGGTAAAGCAGGGTCTGTAAGGACGTTGTGATCATAAAATACCCAACGCTGAGCACCAGGTTCGTATTCGTCAGGGTTTTCTACCCAAGGAGCAGTGCGGTATTTAGACAAAAGTTCGTCAATACCTGCAAAATTTATTTTATCGTGATACAAAGCATTTACAAATTCTCTATGTAAGTGAGTAGAAGGTCCTTCAGTTTGTCCTTCGTTGAACCAGCCGTAACGGGAGTTTGTAAAAACACCAACAGCACATTTATCAATTTTTACCATTGTTTCTGAAATACAATCATCATCATCAAAAGCACCGCAAATACATCCGTGGCTATAAACCAATGCATAGTTGTGAGTTGTGCCATCAAGGTTTGCAAAATTAGAAGAAGTAATGTCAGATGTGTATAATCCCATCATATATCCACTATTTGCGTGTCCAACGTGATGAACGAAAGAATGTCCACTATTCATTTCTGCCATAATAGCTGTTCCACTTCCATCCCAGCTTCCATCTCTTGCATACATTGTTGTGTATATGCTAGTATCAGGTATTCCATCTGTAGTGTATCCATTATCAGTGTGATATCCTATAAGTAGATCAAGATAATCAGCACCCCAAGTTTGTGGATTATTGTATAAATCTTCACCAGCGAGCAATGGATTGTTTAGTTCGCCAGTTGAAGTTACGGGATTATCAGAATATGAAACAATTTTATTTGAAATATTGGCTAATTCTGTCGCATTTGAGAATGGTAAACGGCCAACAGCAATATCTGGCAATAAGTCATCTTCGTCAGGTTCGCCCCATCGGTCATCGCCATCATCATTCCAAGTTCCGTCAAGAGCCGAGAAATAAACGTCAGCTGGTAAATTGTCAGAATATGTAGTTCCTCCTGATAATGCTTCACAATATAAAGCTCTGTATGGCACAACATCTGCATCTCCGCCAAGCATTACAAATTCGATGTTGTGATTTTGATATTCCTGAATAATGTAATTCCTCATTTTTTCTTGCAAGTCAACACCTGTCATTGATGAAGAAATAGTTGAAAGACTTACGATTTTTGATCTGATTCCTCTTAATAAGTGTGATTGAATAATTGTATCGAAGCTGTTTACATATTCATCTGTTGTGATAATAAGCATTTCGTAATCATCAAAATCGAAACTTTTTTGTGGATATTTGCTTATTTCCAGAGGATTATCTGCAAAGTTTTTAACTTTTTGTAAAACAGATGCTCTGTTGCTTATATTTTTTAATGCAGCATTTGATTTAGTTGTAGAATTGTAAAATACCTTAACTTCTACATCTCTGTAATATGTTACAGTTTGTTCAGAAGGATTGTATTCAATAGGAGAAAATTGAGACAAAGCAAAGCCAAATCCGTTCATATATTGAGTGCTGACAACTTCTGCCTTATTTTGAGGATAAAGTTTTGTTTTGTATGTAGCTCTGTTTATTTGTAATTGCTTAGAAGCTGGTTGATTAAGTGGTTTTACTTCCTGCATTGGATAAAGATTATATTTCCCGTCTAATTGAACAGGTGACTTGTAATTTATTTCAATTTTTGTTGCTTCAGTTCCGGGAGGGAGCAACAATTTTACTGCAATATAAGGTAAAGATGGATTGCCTACTTTTGCGTATTGCTTTGAATCAGTATAATGTAAAATTTGATAACTATCTATTTGTCTAATAGCAGGTTTTTCAAAATGATAGTTGAATGTTAGTGATTGAGCATAAATATTTAAAATATTTATAGTTAAAATAATAGAAAATAATAATTTTTTCATTTGTTTTCTTTTTAATGTAAGACGAAAAATTAGTAAAAAGTTGCATTAATTACCAAAGATATAGTCAATATTGTTTTTTGAATCTGTATCTGAAAATTTCATTTGATCTTTGAATAGCTAGGCAAAATGATATTTGTTCTGTTATTTTTTATAATGTTGACTAATGTCACTTAAATATATGTTTTTTTATTAATATTTATGTGATAAATTTAACCTTTTTTTTTGATAATCTTTGTGATTTTATACATTGATAAATATAAATAATAATATTGCAATTTTTAGTGATTAAGATTATATTTGCATAGAAAATAATCAAAAATAATATGAGCAAAATCACGCGAAGAAAATTTATCAAAATATCGGCAGCAGGTACTGCTACTCTTGCTATGTCTGGAGTTATTCTAGATTCTACACCTAAAATTGCCGATTGGTTTGATAAAACACCGGCAAAAGAATCGGAGGTAGAGAGAACTCCGACTATATGTGATGTATGTTTCTGGAAATGCTCTGCTTGGGTATATAAAAATAAAAAAGGTCATATTCAGAAAATTATAGGTAATGATCTTGATCCACATTCCAATGGACGCCTATGTCCAAGAGGAACCGGTGGTGTTGGAATGTATAATGACAATGATAGATTAAAGACACCTTTAATCAGAGTTGGAGAAGGAGATGATGCAACTTTCAAAGAAGCTACCTGGGATGAAGCATTAGATCTTGTAGTAAAAAAGATGAATGAAGTTATAGAAAAATATGGACCTGAAAGTATAGCATTGTTTAATCATGGTTCTACTGCTCCACATTTTGAACATTTATTCAATTCCTTTGGCTCTGAAACTACTGCAGAACCAGCAGTTGCTCAATGTCTCGGATCTAGACAGGCAGGATATTATGCAACATTTGGAGAAGGAATTACCACACCAGAACCTGTTGACTTTGTAAATTCAAAAGCAATAGTTCTGATAGGCAATCATATAGGTGAAAATATGCACAATGGTTTGGTGCAAGATTTTAGTCACGCTGTTGAAAACGGAGCATCAATTATAGTTGTTGATCCAAGATATTCAACTGCAGCTTCAAAAGCAAAAATATGGTTACCAATAAAACCTTCAACAGATATTGCACTACTTTTGGCTTGGATACATATTTTGATATATGAAGATTTGTATGACAAGAATTATGTTGAAAAATATACATATGGCTTTGAGCAATTAAAATCTCACGTAGCCAATTTCACACCTGAATGGGCAGCTAAAATCACAGAATTGGATATAAATCTGATCAAAAAAGCCGCTTATGAAATGGCAAAAGCTGCTCCAGCAGTAGCTGTTCACCCCGGACGTCATACTGCTTGGTACGGTGACGACACACAACGTGAAAGAGCTTCGGCAATTTTAAATGCATTGTTAGGAGCTTGGGGAAGAAAGGGAGGTTTTTATCTACCCGAAAAAATTAATGTGCCAAAATACCCATTACCTCATTATCCAGAGCCTGATTGGACTTGGCAAGATATCACTAAAGAAAAATACAGAGGAGCAATTGCTGGAGTTACAAATATTATCAGAGATGCCTCTTTACCAGATTCTGATGCAAAACACAAAGTAAAAGCTTGGTTTGTTACAGCAACAAATATACTACAATCAATTCCTGAAAGAGAAAAAACTCTTAAAGCAATTGATAATCTTGAATTTTTAGTAGTTGTAGATACAATGCCTGCTGACATTGTAGGATATGCAGATATAGTTTTGCCTGAATGTACATATCTTGAAAGATATGACGATTTGAGAGCTAGCAAACACAAAATTCCTACAGTTGCATTGAGAATGCCTGCAGCTGAACCTAAGAACGAAACAAAACCTGGATGGTGGATAGCACGTGAATTAGGTATTAGACTGGGATTGGAAAAGTATTATCCATGGAAAGATTACGAAGAATTGTTAGATTGGCAATTACGACAAATTGGAACTTCTTTGGAAGAAATGAGAAAAGAAGGTATTAAACAATTTGAAAGAAAAACACCTTTATATATACCAGAAGGAAGTGAATGGTACTTCCCAACAGCAACAGGAAAAATAGAATTATATTCTACTTGGTTGGCAAATATGGGGTATGATGCAATGCCAAAATACAAGTCGCACGAGGATAATCCCCCCGGATTTTACCGATTGATATATGGACGAGCACCAATGCATACTTTTGGCAGAACAATTAACAATCCTAATTTAAACGATTTGATGGATGAAAATGTATTATGGGTTAATCCCAAAGTTGCAAAAATTCATGGATTGAAAAACGGACAAGAAGTATGGCTGCAAAATCAAGACAATATTACATCAGATTTTCCAATAAAAGTAAGAATTACAGAAAGAATACGACACGACAGTGTATTTATGGTACACGGTTTTGGTCAACTTAATAAAAAAATGTACAGAGCATACGGAAAAGGAGCTGCTGATTATAAATTACTATCAAAAGTTGAACTAGATGATGTTACAGGAGGTACAGGAATGAGAGTTAATTTTGTGACAATATTAACAGAAAAACCACAAAAACAGGAGGTTGAGTCATGAGATACGCAATGGCATTAGATATTACTAAATGTGTTGGATGTGCAGACTGTGTGGTAGCATGTCAAACAGAGAATAATGTTCCAATAGGTTATTCAAGAGACTGGATTGTAGAAAAAGTATCAGGCGAATATCCTGAGTTAAAATTACATTTTGAATCACAAAGATGTAATCATTGCGACACACACCCTTGTGTTAGAGTTTGCCCAACAGGAGCAAGTCATGTAATCGAAGGTGGAATCGTAAAAGTAAAACACAACGACTGTATAGGATGTGGAGCCTGTATAGAGGCTTGTCCATACGAAGCAAGATACTTCCATCCTGACGGATATGTTGATAAATGTACATTCTGCGATCACAGAGTTGCCGATGGTTTAGACCCAGCTTGTGTCAGCGTTTGTCCGACACATTGTATGTTTTTTGGTGATTTGGATGATCCAGAAAGTCCAGTATCCAAAGTGCTTAGAGAAAATCCAGAAAATTTTGTTCTAGCTCCTGAATCTGGTACGAAACCACAAGTTTATTATTTCAAAGAGAGATTACATTTCTAAAAAAGAAAATATTTAATATCAACTTAAATAGTTGAAAAATATAAAATTCTGAAATATGGGTGAAAAACTAATAGTAAGCGGAAGGAATATCGAAGGGCTTTATCCTCACGTTGATGTATGGGGCTTTGGTATCCCATTATATTTGTTTATTGGAGGACTTGCTGCCGGCATATTAATCTTTGCCGCCTTCTTTTATTTAAAAGGTAAAGCAAATGAAATGCCAGTTACCGTTAAGATAAGTACAATAATACCTCCGATTATTATCGTATTAGGATTACTTTTTTTAATAGGCGATCTACATCACAAAATGTATTTTTGGCGTTTGATGACTACTTTTGAGGTTAAGTCACCAATGTCTTGGGGTGCTTGGATTTTAGTAATAGTATTAATCTTATCAATATTATGGCCTTTTACTTTTTTAAAAGAAATGCGTGAGTTTTTTGTACAAAACAATCGCAAACGATGGGTAAAATGGGTTAGCTGGTTAGAAAATTTGGTTGAAAAAATAGGTTTTATCAAAAAAATAGTTGACTATAGTGTAAAAAAACGTAAATATATAGCTATATTGTTAATTATCTTTGGAATAGCATTGGGGATTTACACAGGTATTCTTCTCTCTGCTTTCAATGCTCGACCATTGTGGAACAATTCTGTTTTGGGATTATTATTCCTTACTTCTGGTGTTTCTACCGGAGCTGCAGCAATTATGTGGTTGTCAAACAATCATGAAGAAAAACAACTTTTCAGCAAAATTGACCTTGGATTGATTGGAATAGAATTATTGCTGATTTTTCTAATGTTTTTAGGAATGAACTGGGGTAGTGATGCTCAACAAAAAGCAGCAGAAATGTTCTTAGGAGGCGAATTTACTGCTATCTTCTGGGGCATTTTTGTAATGCTCGGACTTATTACTCCTGGATTTTTAGAAGCTTTAGAACTAAAAGGATATAAAGTGCCTATTGCAGTACCGGCATTTTTAATTCTTTTCGGCGGACTTCTTTTCCGTGTTATAATGGTCGTTGCAGGACAAATTTCAACTTTCACATTTTAAATTAACTTGTTATGGATAAATCAAAAAAATATATGAATCCGTACTTAGCAGGCTTTATTATAGGTCTGATGATGATTGCGGCTTATTTCTTTTCTGGCGAAGGACTTGGATCTAGTGGAGCTTATAGAAATATTACACTTTGGGCAGCAAATGGTATAGCTCACAATGCAATTGCAAATGACGATTATTTTGGAAAATTTATTGGATCTGGAGTTAATCCACTCAATACTTGGTTGGTTTTTGAAATGCTAGGACTAATAGCAGGTGCTCTTATTTCTGCTGGATTTCATAATAGATTGAAATTTGAAATCGTGAAATCTCCTAAAATAACAAATAAAACTCGTCTTATTGCAGCTCTTATCGGGGGCGTTTTATGGGGAGTTGGTACTCAGTTAGGAAGAGGTTGTACTTCAGGCTTGATAATGTCAGGTATGGCCGTAAATTCACTTTCAGGGTATATTGGCCTAATAGCTGTTTTTGGCGGAGGTTATATGTTCGCTTATTTCGTAAGAAAACTTTGGATTTAAATTTAATTTACAATTGATAATTTATGAATAATAAATAAAAAAATAATTATGGGACCACTTTTTCCTCAAAATATTATAACAGAACCTGTAAATTTACTTATTGCAGTTCTCATTGGTACTGGGTTTGGATTTGCTCTCGAAGCTGCGGGTTTTACCAACACCCGCAAATTAGCAGGAGTATTTTACGGATATGACTTTGTTGTGCTGAAAGTATTTTTTACAGCTGCCATGACAGCTGCTATCGGTTTGTTTTTTATGAACTACTTCGGACTTATTGACCTGCAACTAATTTATTATCCATCTACTTACTGGCTTCCAACTATTGTTGGTGGGTTGATAATGGCTTTAGGATTTATAGTTGGTGGCTTTTGCCCAGGAACAAGTTTTTGTGCTGCTAGTACTGGAAAAATTGACGCTATTACATTTGTTGGAGGAGTATTTATTGGTATTATTGGATACGGGCTTGTTTATACTCCTGTATTCTCTAAACTTCGTGCTAGCGGAAAAATGGGGCGAGTTAATATTGCCGAATGGTTAGGAATTTCTGATGGCTTATTTATTTTTATTGTAACTATAATAGCACTTGTAGCTTTTGTTGTTGTTACAAAATTGCAAGCCAAATGGAATGCTAAACGTTCTGATGAATTCCTTGACGATTTAGGTTTAGATGATTAGTTAATTTCTTAAACTACTAAAACAGTAAAATGAAAAAGTTAGATAAATATATAATGGGATTATTGTTTGTTGGTGCTCTTATATTGGCTTTTCTTCCAAACAAACGTTATGCATACCATCAAATCAAATCAAAAGATTTGCTTTATAAGACAAATCTAAATTTGAGATATTATTCTACTGATGATATTGCTAAAGCAATTATCTCAAAAGATCCATCAATACTGCTTATTGATGTCAGAACACCAAAAGAATATGCAGACTTTACACTTCCTGGTGCTATAAATGTACCTTACGATAGTATTACAAATACAAAAAATCTATCATATTTTAAACAAGATGTTTATAATGTTGTAATGTTTTCTAATGGTTCTTCTTTAGCTGACGAAGTATGGTTGATGCTTTCTCGTATGGGATTTGAAAATAATTTTGTAATGAAAGGAGGACTAAACCAATGGATTGAGACTATTATTAGACCACCAAGACCCACAAACCTTGCAGGACAAAAAGAATGGGAACAGTACGAATTCCGCAAATCTGCTAGTGCATATTTTGGCGGGGCAGGTGGACAGGTTAATTCAAATCCAACAGCTCCAACTCCAACACCAGTTGTCGTTCCTCAGAAAAAAACAGGTAGCATTGGTGGCTGCGAATAACAAATTCTAAAATAAATTGCTATGAAGAAAATAAATTATATAAATTCAATTATTGTTATTGCTCTCGTATTAGTAATGAGCAGTTGCACTAAAAATAACTACAAATATCAGAAAACAGTTGAAGAATCTTTAGAAATTGTCAACAAGATAGACCTTCTTCCTGTTACAAAACTTGCAGAGATATTAATTACAGAAGATACTGTAAACTATCAATTTGTGGATATTAGAACTCCTCATGAATATGCGAATGGGCATTTGCAAAATGCAATTAGCTTACCTTTCAAAAGTCTCAATAAAGAGTTAGAAGATGTGTTTTGTAATAATAATAGAAAATTATTAGTATACGGAGAAAATGCTTCTCAGGCTAGATTGGCCTGTTTGTATCTAAAGCAGATAGGAATTGAAAATGTAACTCCTGTTGGCGGAGGTTATGAATTTATATATAAAAATATTATCAATAGTTTTGCTATTCATAAAGGAACTTACGATGACGAAATAGCTAAATACGATTATAAAAAAGTTATAGAAGAAACACCTGGCGTAGGAGATGTAAGCACTTCTCCAACAGCACCACCTCCAACAACTATCGTTGTTCCTCAGAAAAAAACTGGAAGTGTAGGCGGTTGTGAATAATATTTATAATTTAAAATAAAAAAAAATGAAAATAAACAAAATACTAATAGTATTAATATTAACATTGATCTTGGGCGCTTGTGCAAAAGAGATACCTTGTCGAAATTCAGTAGCAGTAAATGATTCTACTTTGATCGGAAACAAAATGCCGTTAGCCGAATTTTTGTACAAAAGCGGAAACATTATTACCAAAAGAGAATTTCCTTATTTAGTTCACGCTAACGACGTTTTTTACAATAATAATGAATTTTTATTGATTGACATAAGAGATTCTAATTTATACAAAACAGGTCATATTGATGGAGCGTACAATGTGAACACAAAAGATCTTATGTCGTTTTTGAAAGATAGTGTCAATCCTGTTTCTTTTAGCAAAATTATTATTATAGATTCTTATGGACCACAATCAGAATATATTGCAACTTTATTACGTTTTGACGGATACAATGCTTATGGTTTAAAATTTGGTATGGGAACCTGGAATAGAAAATTTGTTGGCAATATTCAGAAATATTTGTCAAACAATTATGCAAACAAAATAAATACAGAACCTGTTGCAACCCCACCCAAAGGGAAAATTCCTGTATTGGAATCAAACAATATCCTTGATTTGTTGGACAAACGTGTAAATAAACTCGTCGCCGAAGATCCAAAAAATTTTATTATATCTCCTGAAGAAGTATTTGCTAATCCCGACAAATATTTTATTTTAGCTTATTGGACAGAAGGAAAATATAAATTAGGTCACATTGCAGGTAGTATTCGTTATAATATACGTTCAGATCTTAGCTATAATAAACTGCTTAGTACATTACCTACAGATAAAAAAATTGTTGTTTATTGCAATACTGGTCATCATGCGATTGCAATAGTAGCTTATCTAAGACTATTGGGATATGATGCAAGTTCTTTTATGTATGGAATAAATTCAATAATGAATAAAAGATTTGCAACATTAGCTCCAGGAGCAGCAATACTAGATGCAAAGTTACTAACAGCAGATTATCCTCTTTTGGAAGGAAACCAACGTACTACAAAAAAAACAGAATCAACAGTAGTACAGAATACTCCACCACCTCCACCAACTGTTTTTGTGCCTAAAAAGAAAACAGGGTCTGTAGGAGGTTGTGAATAGTTGTAAAAAATTGTATATTTGTAAAGAATATTAAAAGAAAAAAAATGACTTTAAATTACATAATATTAGGAATAATCGGAGGCCAGGAAATAATAATTATTGCCTTGATTCTACTCGTACTCTTTGGAGGAAAAAAAATACCAGAATTAATGCGTGGAATGGGTAAAGGTGTAAAGGAATTCAAAGATGGTGTAAACGGCCTTGATACAGATTTAGACGAAACTCCTGAAAAAAAGGAAGAACCAAAAAAGAAAAATAAAGAATAAATGATTCTTTAATGGAAGAATTAAATAAAGTTACTAATCGTGAAACAAAGACAAAAAAAGAAAATGCCGAAATGACTTTTGTTGAGCATCTCGATGATTTGAGAGCTCATTTGATTAGAGCTATTTTGGCAATTCTTTTTTTTTCAATCATTGCTTTTTTTTTCAAAACTTTTATTTTTAACGAAATAATTCTAAAACCTAAGACAGCTGATTTTATCACCAATAAACTTTTGTGTCAATTTGCCGATTATGCCAAAACAAAAACTCTTTGTATCAATCAGCAAGAACTTGATATTGTAAATATCGAACTAGCAGGACAATTCAAAGCTCACCTGATTGTTTCTCTTATATTTGGTTTTATTTTGGCATTTCCATATATTATATACGAAATGTGGAGTTTTATAAAACCTGCACTCAAAAAAAGAGAATTTATTTACACCAAAAGAATGATTTTTTGGATCTCTCTATTATTCTTTATGGGCATATTATTTGGCTATCTTGTTATTGTTCCATTGGCAATAAACTTTTTAGCCAATTATAATATTTCTTCCGAAGTTAATAATACTATTAATTTCGCATCATATTTTTCAACAGTCACAACAAGTGCGTTAGGGACAGGATTGGTTTTTGAAATACCTGTTTTAGCTTATATACTAGCTAAAATAGGATTGATAAATCCTGTTATTATGAAAAAACACAGAAAGCACGCAGTAATATTATCATTTCTCCTTGCTGCAATTGTTACTCCTCCCGATGCATTTAGTATGGTATTGGTTGCTTTTCCTATTATGGCATTATATGAAATTAGCATCATTATTGTCAAGCGTGTATCAAAAAAACGAAGAGTTATTTTATAAATGATAACAGGAATTATTCTTGCCGGAGGTAAAAGTTCCAGAATGGGAACTGACAAATGTTTTCTGAAAACAAACAATCAGACATTTTTAGAAAAAACGATAAAAATTATTGAAGCATTTACGACCAACATCTTGATTAGCGGAGAAAATAAAAAATTTAAGCATTTGGGGTATGATATTATCACAGATGAATACAAAGATTGTGGCCCAATTGGGGGTATTTTCAGTGCATTGAAATATTCAAAATCAGAAGTCAATATTATTGCACCTTGTGATATGCCGTATTTGAATGCTGATTTGTTCAAATTCTTAATATCAAAACTTGATAATTATGATGCTGTTGTACCTATTTTTAAAGATAAAGTAGAACCATTAATAATTGTATTGAGAAAAAGAACTATAGATATTCTTGAAGAACAAATAAAATCTAGAAAGTTCAAAATATTAACTTTTATAGAGAAAATTAATACTCGTTTTGTTGAAATAAACTCTGATTTGTCTTTTTATTCAGATTACTTATTTGATAACATAAATAAACCTGATGATTTGGAACATTATCTAAAAAATAAAACTTAGATTCAAACAATAAACAATATTTTCGATTTATTCTTTTGTTTTTAGTTATTATTTTTCTATCATTGTAAAATAATAAAATGATTTTATGAAAAAATTATTTTTCGCAATATTTTTGATTTTAAATATTTCTCTTTATTCTCAGACTTTATCACCAAAACAGCAAAAACAGATAGATTATTTCATAGAAAATGCAGAAACTTTGAAGACAAATAACAAAATGTCACAAGCTGCAGAATACTATATTAAAAGTGGAAATTTGTACAAACAAGCCGGAATATCAGATAAAGCAATTGAAATGTATCAGTCTGCACTGCAAATGCTGGAATCTTCGCAAAATATTAACGCAAAAATACAACTAAATACTTATATTGCATATTTATATCGTAACAACAACGATTTTGCAAATGCCGAAAACTATTTCCTTAAAGCATACGAGTATCAGAAAACATCTGGTGACAGAACTGCTCAGGCCTCTATGTTATACAGTATTGCACAAATGCAATTTGAACAAAAAAAGTATGAAGAGGCAGTTGCAAGTTTTGACAATGCTCTTACTATATTTCTTGAATTAGACGATTGGGAAAATATCAAACAAACTTCTTTCAAAATGGCTCTTGTTTATCAGGAAATGGGAGATACAGAAAAATATGTAAAATACTACAATCTTTATACAACTTTTGACAGAAAAATAAAAGACGAAATAATACGTAAAAAAGAACAAGAAGCAATAATTCAATCACAGATTGCAAAGCAAAAAGATATGAAATTGCAGCTTCAGGTTTTTAAAAATAAAATGATTCAGGATTCATTATTAGCTATTGAACAAGTAAATAAACAGAAAACTGCACAAATAAAACTACAAGAACTACAGCTACAAAAAGAACAAACAGAAATAGAATATCAACAGAAATTAGCAAAAGCCAACAAGCGAATAATAATTGTTCTTAGCATTGGATTAGCTATTATATTACTAACATCAGTCTTTATTCTTTATCTTTTATTTGAAAATAAAAAGCGAAGAAAAGAAGTAGAAAAGAAAAATTTGCTAATAGAGGAACAAAAAGCACAATTACAGAAACATAATAAACAAATAC
>Ga0114934_10001644_pt1 | contig 14554 bp, 9 predicted proteins | sample 4SBtaG_2_FD_99695 | JGI IMG/M metagenome (GOLD analysis project Ga0114934, IMG submission 99695) | Deep subsurface microbial communities from Kolumbo volcano to uncover new lineages of life (NeLLi) - 4SBTROV10_white metaG | ecosystem: Environmental > Aquatic > Marine > Volcanic ... | reverse complement strand
CGCCAGTGACTGCAGGACCGGAGTATCCGCCTCCAAGTGGAACTCTCCATAGAATCGGCAATCCGTTTTCAGGAATATGCTCTATGATCCCCTGCTCATGCCAAATGCCATCACGATTTGGTCCTTGCCATTGTGGCCAGTCATCACCCTGGACACCGGTGTTATATGGCAATGCCGAAAGGGCTGTGGACAGAGCAACAAATATAAGAATTCTTTTCATGATGACATCTTTCTCCACTCGAGCGAGACCTGGTTCAAGGATTACGGCGTAGCATCTGCTGTGGGCAGGTCTACAGAAACGTCAATTCCATTAGGCCGCCAGTCTAGCAGTTCTATCTCGGCAGTTCTTCTTCCCCGAAATTCATTGATCTTTGGCTTGAAGGCAATGTTAAAAGGCTCGCCCGGTGGCGGCAGATGAGGAATCCACTCGGCACCACCGAAAGCCACTGCTCGAATCTGGACTCCATTTTGAACAAGCTTGACTGACATATGTTTATCGCCATTGCCCATGGTTCGTGGAGGCTCTGCACAGGCGACACCAGACGCACACAAATAGGGACGTTTGTTTCCTTGACCAAAGGGAGCAAGTCGTTCAAGTTCGCCGATGCTTTGGAGCGTGACACCTGCCAGAGTTGTTTCACCATCAAGTTGTATCTGGGCCTGTCGTAGTTCATTCGGCATTCGCTTTGTGACTTCCGCAAGAAACGCTTCTCGGAAGGCATCAATCTTTCCGTCTTCAATGCGAAGGCCCGCTGCCGCAGCATGTCCACCACAAGTTAGTAAGAGTTCCCGGCATGCTTGCAGAGCCGCATGGACATCAAAACCGGGAACACTACGAACACTTCCAATCGCTGGTTTCGCGAGCAGTTCATCGCGGGCCAGCATTACGACAGGACGATGCCATCGTTCAGCAAGCCGTCCCGCAACAATCCCTATAACACCAGCGTGCCACCCGCGGCCTGCAAGAACAAGTGCAGGATCAGTTTCAGGATGGAACTTTTCTTTTGCCTGTTTTGTCGCCGAAAGCTGAATGCTTCGCTCTTCGGTTTCACGTTGCCCATTTAATTCATGAAGATAGTTTGCCAGTGTCGTGGCACGGTCTTTGTCTGAAGTTGTTAATAACTCAATGCCGCACCCGGCCTGACCAAGGCGACCAGCAGCATTGAGTCGGGGGGCGAATCGAAAAGCGATATCCTCACTATCGAGGGAAGACTTTTGGCTGAGTTTGGCAAGTTCAAGAAGGCGCGAGACGCCAGGTCCACCCTTCTCACGCAGGCACTTCAAGCCATACTTTACATACACCCTATTTTCATCAAGCAGTGGGACAACGTCGGCAACCGTACCAACCGCAGCGAGCCCTACGCACTGAAGCAGCATTTCTCGTAAACGCGGCGTCACCTGCTTTGCTCCACATGATCGTGTGGCAATAGCCCATGCAAGTTTGAAAGCAACACCGGCCCCGCAAAGGTCCCCGAATGGGTATTCTGATCCAGGGAGTCGAGGGTGGACCAGAACATCTGCCGCAGGGAGGCGATCAGCAAAGTTGTGATGATCGGTGATAATTAATTCGAGGCCAATTTCACGTGCCACGTCAGCCTCAGCAACACTAGCGATACCACAATCGACGGTCACAACGAGTTCTGCACCGTCTTGTTTCAATCGTCGTAACGCATCTGAATTGAGGCCATAGCCTTCATCAAATCTGTCTGGCACATACCAGTGTGGTTCAACATGAATTGCTTTAAGGCAATGGCATAAAATTGCCGTCGATGACATGCCGTCTGCATCGTAGTCACCATAGATAACAATCTTTCGTCCAGCTTTTGCAGCAGCGAGAATACTGTCGGCGGCTTCTGCGATACCAAAAAGTTCTTCGGGTTCACGTAGGTTAGCCATTGAGGCATCAAGAAAGCCACGGACCTGCTTTGGGTCGGTGACACCTCGTGCGGCTAATAAGCGTGCAAGAATAGGGGATATTCCGGCAGACTTTTCCAGCGATGCAACCGTTGTCGGGTCGTGTGGTGCGATGTTCCAGCGTTTTGGCACGGTAGCCTCCCTGGCCAATAGCATTTCAGAAGTTCAGATTTTCTCAGTATAGCCGCTTCTTCACTAAACGTCGGTTATAGTGGCATGATCAGAAACTACTGACACTACGATTGCTTTTTGATTCTCATTTTTCGAGATATCGCAATGTCCTCAATTATTTCAAATTCTGGGAAAGGTAAAGAGCTTTCTCGCAGGCGAACAAAGCCACCTCGTGAGGAGTTAGGCAGAGGAGTGAATCTCTGTGAATACTGTACTGCGAAATGCTGTCGATACTTCACATTCCCATTAGAGAAGCCAACAACCAGGCAAGAATTTGATGCCTTGCGATGGTCCTTGCTCCATGAGCACGCCACCGCTTTTACTGAAGATGGAGAATGGTATATCTGTGTGCATACAGTTTGTAAGCACCTTCAGGAAGATAATCGTTGCGGTATCTATAATTCCCGCCCATCAATCTGTCGTGAATACACGACAGAACATTGTGAATATGAGGACGAGTGGGTGTATGACCAATATTTTGAAACCCCCGAGCAGGTTGTTGAATACATGGAGGCAGTGCTTGGCCCAGGTGGTGAAGATGTTGGTGATGGTAAAAAAAAGAAATATCGCCAGCGATCTATTCGAAGTCCAAAGCCAGCATTATTACAAATCCTATAGATTCAGCGTATGCTCGTATAAATAGTTGTTGTTCAGCAGTTACGAGAATGTTTTGAGGAGGCATCATTCTGTCACGAATCACACCACGAACGCTAAAAGGTTTTCGCGATCTACTGCCATCTCAGGCGCTCGCAAGGGAGCGTGTTCTTGAGATAGCTCGCCAGGTCTACCAGTCGTATGGCTTCTCACCGATTGAGACACCAGCTCTCGAGTATCTTGAGATTTTGACCGGTAAAGGAAGTGACGAAACGGATAAGCAACTTTATCGCTTCACCGATCATGGGAAGCGAGAGGTTGGCATGCGATTTGATCTCACTGTTCCCTTTGCACGTTTTGCTGCGCAACACATCTCGACACTCGGTACTCCATTCAAACGGTATCACATGGGCACAGTCTGGCGTGGTGAAAATACGCAGCGAGGTCGATATCGAGAATTCATGCAATGTGATTTTGATACGATTGGTACAACCAGCGCAATTTCAGATCTTGAAACAGTGTTGGTCGTGCATGACCTGTTAGCAGCGATTGGTATCGACAAGTTTACAATTCGCATTAACGACAGAAGAATTCTTTCAGGCATTCTCGAGGTGCTTGGGCTCACGAGCAAGACAACACATGTGCTTCGATGCCTGGATAAGACTGGGAAAATCCCTCGTGATACCTTAGCCAAGGAGCTTCAGGAACAGGGTGTTTCTGTGCCGTCTATCGATCGACTTCTTGGTCTTGGTGAACTTGCTGGATCGGCAACAGATGTTTTGAATGAACTTCAGGATTTGGTTGGCGAATCTGTCATCGGTACACGGGGGGTTGAAGCTGTTCGTGCACTTCTGAGCGGTTTATCTGAAGTTGGGGTTGGTGATGATCGCATCACACTTGATCCATCTATCGCAAGAGGTCTTGACTATTACACAGGCATCGTCCTCGAGAGCTTTCTTGATGAATTGCCCGATCTAGGAAGTGTCTGTTCCGGTGGCCGATATGACAACCTTGCAGAACTTTATACAAAACAATCTCTTCCAGGAGTTGGCGCATCACTTGGGATCGATCGCCTGCTGGCTGGCCTTGAAGAACTTGACAAACTGACGTCAGTCGAAACGCCAGCATCAATATTCCTGGTGTATTTCGATGAGTCCCATCTTGGTGATTACCTTCGGATTGCAGCGAGGCTTCGAGAGCACGGTCTGTCGGTCGATTTCTATCCAGAGCCCAAAAAGCTGGGGCAGCAACTCAAGTGGGCAGGCAAGAAGGGGTTTCAGAAGGGACTTGTAATAGGTAGTGAAGAATTCAAGTTGGGTACAGCGCAATTGAAAGATTTAGCTACTCAGCAATCAACGAACATTACGTGGCAAGGAGACTTGAACCTTCTGGCTGATGCCATCAAAAATGAACTGCGAAAGTAAAATTTGAATGCAAACGGTCAGTGCTTATTGTTTTTCAATAGCACGCAACCGTCTGACAACTTCAGTGGCATCGGCGGGGCGCTTGTCTCGTTCACTTGAGAGCAGTTGCATAATAAGATCAGCGAGATCTTGGGGTATGTCAGGAACAAGTGTATGAATGGTGGTTGGTTTGCCTCGAGAAATGGAGGCAAGAATGGAGACCATTGATTTTCCGTCAAACGGAAGCTTGCCGGAAATCATCTCATACAGAATAACCCCGAGCCCGAAGAGATCGCTTTTTGCATTTACTTCGTCAGTGCCAATACGCTCAGGAGACATGTAGGCGGGTGTGCCGATGACAGCATTGTCGATAGTTAATCGCCCTTCTTTATCTCCCGCTTCGTGAGCTAGGCCGAAGTCAATAATCTGGACATGTTGATTTGGGGATTCGAGGAGAATGTTGTCCGGCTTAATGTCGCGGTGGACAAGATCTTTTTCATGGGCTGCAGCAAGTCCTTCGCAGATTTCTCGCCCAATTCGTATAGCCTCGGGAATCGGGATCAGTCCACCGAGTTGTGTTCGATATTCAGAAAGATTGGGTCCATCAATATATTGCATAGCAATGTACGGAAGCTTGTTGTGTTCGCCGATCTGATAGATCGTCACGATTGATGGGTGATTAATTGATGCGGCAGTTTTGCTTTCATGAAGGAATCGCTTTTTCGAAACTTCGTCTTCAGCTCGGCTCGGATGCATGACCTTAATAGCAATGTCGCGATCGAGTTTGTTGTCAAAACCCCGGTAAACGTGTCCCATTCCACCGCGGCCAATTAAGCCCTTGATAGCGAAGTTGTCTATCGCCGAAGGGGTTGTTGAAGTGCTTGGCGGAGTCGAGTGCCAGTTTGTTGTTGGTGGTCTGAGCGACTCACCACTTTGTGGGTCAAAGGTAAGAGTTTCCGAGAGAGGTGAACTTGTTGAGTGCGTGTCGTTTGAGCCATCCTGAATCACAAGGCAACAGAAAGGGTCTCCTTTGTGCATGCAACTCGTCTCTTCAATGACAATGGTTTCACCGTAGTGGTCGGCAAGCCCTCGCGTAATGCCTTTCGCAAGTAGGCATAACTGACGGCCTGATGAGTAGACAAGGTGAAGTTCATTTGGTGAATGCCGTACGGTTTCAAGCACCGGTGGCTCAGCGCCAGGGTTTGCTGCCCGTACCATCTTGTGGATGATTTCCTCAGTGTTTTCTATGAGATCAAGTGTTCGCCACGTGGGATCAATATGTTGGCCAGCAACCTTGATCAGGTGAGGCGCGAGGAATTCACCGAATCGCTCAATGAGCGATGGTAATGGCTCCCCGCAGGTGTCAGCAATTTTCTGCAGAAGTTTGACAGCATCTTCGTCAGGGTACACCTCGTTTGGAAGATACCTGTTGTTACTTGCCGTAACCGTATCTCGAAGTTTGAGCCATGTGGTCTTGCCCGAAGTGGCTTCGTCAGCAAACTTCTGGATGTAGAAAAAGATAAGGCCGTGCACAAATAAATCTCAGTGTCATCGCCAACATATTTGTTGAGTATCAAAATATGTTTACGTAAATTAGTTTCGTTAAAAAATCGTAACATACTGAGGCACGATAAGAGAAGCCAGCAGCAGTCCCTTCAAGGATTTATAAATAAAACCGTTATGGTGACTGGCAGAGACGGTTGCGGTAGAGCAAAAGACCATGTGCAGCGTGGTAAAGAGCGCCACATTCAATATCGATATCTGCAGTCTGTTCAAGTGTGATTGCCAAACGGTCGGCTGCACGTAATACCCAGGGCTCACGAAGTCGCTCTGCAGGAAGCGCAACCGCAAGAAATTCAAATATATGTCCACTCGAACTAAGCTTTGCAAAAACATCAATAGACGAAGCAGGTCGCTCGAAAAATTGTGTGGAGAAACTGCCGTCTGCTTGCTGGAAGCGACGTGAAAGATCGATGCTTTCCAAGATTGTGTCCTCCGCTGCTTTCCATGGTTCGGGCAGTAATTCGGAGGCTTCTGGATGCCGACCCCGGTATATATTCACAGCGGTTGCCAATCCGTACAGGCGATGTGACCCACCACAGGCACTGGAGTACAGGTCAGTGTCAAGTTCCATCTCAATGACTCGTGAAAGGTTCCAGGTCTCTCCATTTGAGGCTTCCCATATTTCGTCTTCATGGAGATAGGTAGCGAATGCCATCAATGTCCATGTTGCTTCCTGGCCGGTATGAAGATCAGCCTGTGCTTGTCGCAGTAGGTCATCGACGGTTGCTGATGTTTCACCAACAATAAGTGGTGTTTCGAGTGGAATGCCCTCGTTGCCGCACTGTGAAAGATACCCAAGCCACTGATCTTGGTGTCCTTGTCCGAGGGCGCTTCCCTCCTCCACGAGAGCAATAATTCCGTTCTCGCCGGGCCGCAGTTTCCATCCTTGTAGCGTGCCGCCTTCAAGTAAGTAGTCAAGTGCGGGCACGGTGACGGATTCATGAAGGACAGTAAACTGCTCACCAAATGCGAGTATCCCATGAACAATCTGCCAAGCTCCCTGAAGTTCTGTTGATAGTTGTCGTCCATCTTGAGTTTGCTTCAGTATATTTGTGATTCGTTTGCATAAATCATCTGGGTTAATCGTGGTGAACGTACCCCGATGAGTTGCCTCTTGTTCGCTCTTTCTGCATCCAGCAGAGCCTAGGTAGATGGCCAGGCCGATAACGAAGAGGACCAGACGGAAATGGTTTAATTTGAAAAACATAGTGCTGTTGAGGTGTTTCTCGCTTAGAAGGCCCACACTACAGCATTGTTTCGCAGTCTGCCCGGTGCAAGTAGAAGTTCTTCATAGTGATCAAAAGAGCGATTTCCTCAGTCCTGCGGATGCACTTCATAGCTTGAGAAAGTGGTGCGCGGACACCCAATGATTGGTGTGGAACGTGAGCACAGTCCAGTAGGCCGTGGGTTCCATTGGCTTTTTGCTCTCGCTGCTACTGATTGAGCGAATAGAGAAGAATATTGAGTGCGATTTTTTCCGCATCCTCTCGGTCGTAGCCAGTGCATTCCATAGAATTCTGCTTTTCGAGCGCACAGGATATGTCGAAGGGCGAGAAGATGACTGCCCACCGATCACCCATACGAATGCCTTCTAATTGTGGCGGTACCTTTCGTTTCTCAGATGAAAGTGGCCCTCCTCCGGCAGCCGGTGCTCGCAGTGTTACTCGACGGAGGTCGAAGCCTCCATAGGTAGATGCTGAAAAGAGAGGGTCATCATTCGGGATTGACTCAATAGTGTGGTCAGGGAGACCGGCGGAAAACTCCTTTCGGAAAGCATTGGTAAAAGGTTGAGACGCACAGACGCTATCAGCAAGTAGCGTTCCACCTCGTTCCAAAAAGTCTCGAAGGTTTTTTCGCTGTGCATCGTCAAATACAAATGCTTGTCTGCCATGCATGAAAAGCATGTGATGTTTAAAAATTGCTGGATCAATGAGGTCGAGTTTTGTTGGCGTGTCGTCGACGAGTATCCCAAGTTCTCGCGCAGCAGCTCTGAGAATGTTTGCAAGTGCTTTCGGGGCAGCATCACAAAGTCCACCATGTCGCAATTTTCCAATAGTCAGTTGGCCGCGGCCAATTGAATCTTGTTGCGTATCTTCCGGCTGGCTCCGGGCGAATAATTCGTCCTTCTTTTTTAATTCACGATTTGTTGCATAAGCGATGACATTTGCCCCGATTGCCAGCGCTGCATCAATTTGCTTACGGATGGGTTCATCAAATTCGTTGTATGAAGGACCGGCAAGCTCCCAAAGGCAAGACAGGCTTGGGAGACGTGGGGATTCATTCTCCGGTTTATTTAAGGGTGCATAGATCAGGCAGGTGCGGCATCCGTAGTCAACGCCGAGTAACGGGCGCTGAAAGTCTGGGGCAACAGTCTTCTCGGCGTACCACGCAGGATGTTCCGGTGGTAGGAGGCTCAGTTGGTGTTCGGGTTCAGGGAAAATCTCACTCACCAATTGGCGGAAAGATTTGTCAAAGGCTGCTCCTTCAGTACAGGTCGCCTCAGCAAAAATAAATCCACCTTGGTCAATATATTCCCGCAATCGGCGACCGGGTTCTTTACCAAGATCTAAGCCAGCGGTACCTCCGATCCAGAGAACTGGTGACTGAGCAAGGTCCTGCGTGTTCGCTTCCTGTGTGTTGAGAACATGCCACGAGAGGCCGGCTGGATAATCATCACGCCATCTTTTTTCTATAAATTCAACAAGATGGGAAATGTCATGTCCGTGCTGATTCCAGTCATTTCGAGGTCCGTGACGGCTTTTGGCAATGACAACTGGCCGACGACCCTTTGCAAGAAACAACAGGGCAAAACTTGTCGCCACGACGGCATCCTCAGACCCCTTGCTTTGAAAGCTTCCCGAAAGAGGGTCTTGGGATGAGACAAACATTTTTGCCCCTTCCAAATACCAGTCATGATTACCGATGAATCGTCTGGCAGTAAATCGTCCTACTCTCTCCAATCCGTAGAGGTAGTACCGGAGCCATTGCTGCCCACCAGGTGGATTTCTCGTCACAGAGAAATTCTTGCCGAGCCACTGAAGTCCATTTTCAAGAGGTTTGGCCGAAGAGCCACCACCACAACATGAAATACTTGTTCCATTCACAAATGCGTCGGGCCGTTCGGTATGTTCTGCAGTTATCCACATGCTTGCAATTCCTGCGCAGGTCATGCTGCCAGTGCCGTTGCCACCCCCGGCGGTGTAACCCCATGAGCCATCTAGTCGCTGAGCAGCTTCCCAGTATTTCTGTGATAGCTTCCACACGTTGGGGTTTACCCGTACACCTGCTCGTTGGGCTTCATGTAATCCGAGAATTGCAAATTGGGAGTTCGAGTTGTCTGCGCCCGAACGGTTCGCTCCGTAAGACCAGCCTCCAGTCACTCCAGGGCCACTTGATTGACGATCTTCAAGCCATCTGGTATTTCGTTCGAGAATGGCTAGGTCCTGCTTCGGTGAAACCATCGCAAGGGCTTGTGTTTGAAGTGAAACCGAATAGGTGTCGGTAGGTGTCTGCTCCCTCAACCATGTAAGCGCCTTTTTCATTGCGGGCTTATCAGCATCGACGCCAGCGTTCGCGAGAGCAAGTACGACCAGTGCAGTTGCTCCTACGACAGTTTCATCTGTCCGCATCGCTGACTTCCATGTGCCGTTCGGGCTCTGCTGGCGTATAAGCCATTTTTTAGCTTGTTCTATCGCGTTGCTTATCTGCTCAGGCTGGAGTTCGTCAGCAGCAGAAAATGCAACTGGTGCGGACACGAGTTGAATGGCAGCAAGCAACGCAACGCATGAGATTTTCTTGTAACTGCTCAATAACACGTGATACATGGAGCCTTCCAGATAAGGGAGAGGTGCCTGTCTACTGAACCTGATTCTACGGCATTGTCATGGATAGAGACATGTCTCCCGTGCCTTCTTATCGCTGCGCCAACGTTTTTGTTTGCCTCTTGGTAGCACAAAGACCGATACTTTATGGAGAAGTGGTCAGGATTTTATCACTTCTGCCACCATGTCCATAATGATTCCCGTTAAGGAAGGAAACCGACTTCGTGTCGTCTGCTGGAAAACAAAAGTCACTGGATGATGTTCTGCAGGAATTTTCCCAGCATCGACTGCTCATGCAGGAGGAACTTCAAAAAATCATTGTCGGTCAAGAAGAAGTAATCGAGCAGTTGTTTGCTGCGATTTTCACTCGCGGCCACTGCTTGCTTGAAGGAGTGCCGGGTTTGGCGAAAACCCTTATGGTGTCAACGGTAGCAAGAATTCTGGATGTTGATTTCAAGCGAGTTCAGTTCACGCCTGATTTAATGCCTTCGGATATTACAGGGACGAACGTGCTCGATGAAGATGAGTCAGGTCGCCGTAATTTCAGGTTTGTCGAGGGGCCTATATTCACGAATGTTTTGCTCGCGGATGAAATTAATCGTACTCCACCGAAAACCCAGGCGGCTCTCCTGCAGGCGATGCAGGAGCGAGAGGTTTCCGTTGGTCAAGAAACATACTCGTTACCAGATCCGTTCTTTACAATCGCGACACAAAATCCAGTTGAGCAGGAAGGGACATATCCTCTTCCTGAAGCGCAGCTTGATCGATTTATGTTCAATATTAAAGTCGGGTATCCAACTGCAGACGAGGAAGAGCGGATATTGATGGCAACGACTCGACCAGAGCGTCCTGAAGTCAGAAAAGTGCTTTCTGGGAGAGCGATTACAAATATTCAAAAACTCGTTGCTGGTGTTGCCGTAAGTGAGTACATCATTAAGTACGTTGCTACGCTCGTCCGTTCGACTCGTCCAAAAGATCCTCAGTCTCCGAAGTATGTCTCAGAGTTAGTCGATTGGGGGGCAGGCCCGCGTGCTGGCCAGTTTTTAATACAAGGTGGCAAGGCAATGGCGGCGATGGATGGACGATTCAGCGTCTCTATCGATGACATTCGTCGGATTGCGGTGCCGGTGCTTAGGCATCGAATATCAACAAACTTTCAGGCTCAAGCAGAGGGCCTTACGAGTGAATCACTTGTTCAAAGATTGCTGCGAGAAGTTCCGGAACCCTCGGTTCCCCCGTTGGTGAAATGAGTGCTGCATGTCGCGCGCAGTAGAAGAATATCTCAAGCCAGATGTGGTTCAGCAGATTGCGAGGCTTGATCTGCGGGCCAAGTTTATCGTGAAAGGCTTTCTGCAGGGCCTTCACGCCAGTCCGTTTCAAGGATTTTCTGTCGAGTTTAGTGAGCATCGTCGGTATGCGGCCGGTGACGATCCGAAAGATATTGATTGGCTTGTCTATGCAAAGACTGATAAGCATTACATAAAAAAGTATGAAGCCGAGACAAACATTACAGGATATCTCGTAGTCGATACGAGTGGATCCATGGGGTACACCTATAGGCAGCAATTCACAAAACTGGACTATTCGATATCGCTGGCTTCAGCACTTTGCTGGCTGATGGTTCATCAGCAAGATCCCTGCGGTTTGATGGTTTTTGGTGAAAAAATTACCGCGAGCTTGCCAGCACGATCAAGGCGTAGCCAGATTTCAGAAGTCCTCTCCCTTTTGTCAAAGACTAAGGCTGCTGGTGCGTCTGAAATTTCTGCCAGTTTAGTACAGATCGGAGCAATGCTTCGTCATCGTTCACTGTTGATGATCTTTAGTGACTTGCTTGCGGAACCAGCAGCAATTCGTGACGCAATGCTTCGGCTTCGTCATCGAAATCATGACATTATATTATTTCATGTACTGGATGAAGCAGAGGTCCGATTTCCTTTTCAGGGAATGGTAGAACTTACAGATCCAGAAAGCAGCCAGAGCATGGTTGTTGATGCTGACGCTGCTCGTAGTGACTATGTGACTGGTGTCGAAGAGTTTCGTGATCACTACAGGCAAATTTGTCAGCAAGCGGGTATCGATTATGTGCCTCTTGATACAAGCATGCCGTTTGATGCTGCTCTCATGGAGTACTTAATTAATCGTCAGCAGCGAGCCTAGGCAAACACGCCCATTCTTCAGCGAGTACTATTGACACTATGGGCCTTTCTTTCCTGAACATTTTGTTGCTGAGTGGGATGGCGGTTGTCGCGATTCCTGTGCTGCTGCATCTTCTTATGCGACGGAAGCCCGTGCCGCACCGATTTCCGGCACTCCGGTTTCTACAAGCCCGATCTCAGGTAAAAAAGCGTCGGCTGAAACTGCAGCATTTGCTCCTCTTGTTGGTACGAGCCTTGGCCCTTTGCATGCTGGTTCTAGCACTCGCTCGACCGGTTCTTCGTGGTACCGGTTGGATTGTTGACCAGGAAGGACCAGTTGCTGTTGCATGCGTGGTGGATACCGCACCACGTATGTTGTTGCGACAAGAAAATCGTACGAGGCTCGATGAGGTTCAAGATATTGCCTCAAAGCTGTTTGAAAAGCTTCCACCAGAGAGCAAAATTGCGATTGTTGACACCGGTGACGGAGGAGTGAGTTTTTCACCATCTGCAGTTGTTGCAGCAAATAGGATTGAACGACTGAGAGCTGGTGCGTCCTCGGTCAATCTGGCGACAGCCATGAATGATGCAGTGCGCCTGCTTGAGAGTTCAGACATAGGGCGAAGAGAGCTCTATGTGTTTACGGATCTATCTCATGGTGGTTGGGAGCAGCCAGTGCAAGCCGACTGGGATACGCTCCACCCTAGTGTCAATCTTGTTTTTATTGACGTATCAGCAACGCATCCTCAGGATTTTATGCTCGAAAGTCTGGAGCTTTCTGCTGAGCGTCTTACTGTCGGTAGTCCACTCAATGTTTCGGTTACAACGCGACGGGTAGGTCCAGAGTCTGCCCGTTCAGTTGCTGTTGAGTTTCAGGACCAGGAAGGCGGCTTTGTTCGCCGGGGAGAAAAGCCCGTTGTCTGGAAAGACGGAGAAGAGCAAGAAGTACGTTTTGAAATTAATGGCTTAGAGCCTGGCGTCCACCAAGGACGAGTGCTTATTGAGGGAGGAGATGGACTGCCTGCAGATGATTCAATTGAATTCACTGTCGATGTCGGTCCACCAACACGAGTGTTGGTGGCTTCTCCAGAACCAGTTGGAACAACTGGCCTTATTTTTGTCGAAGCAGTAGCACCCTTTCCTCTTGTGAGTGCTGGACGCAGTAAGTTTACCGTCACGCTGGACTCCTTTGATCATCTAGAGAATGCATCATGGTCTGATTTTCGTAGCATCGTTCTGATTGATCCTCCACCACTCCCTCCGCGTATATGGGAAATGCTCCATGAGTGGATTAGTAAGGGAGGCGGGCTTGTTGTTTGGCTGGGGCCTTCAGCTGGCAAACCGGTCGATTTTAGTTCAACTGAAAGTGAGTCTGTCCTCGGCGGTCAAATCAAACGCGTATGGAGGTCCCCAGACCGTTCAAATTATTTTGCCCCTTCCTCGCTGGATCATCCTGTTCTGGCAGCTTTTCGTCGCGTCGGAGATTCGGTGCCATGGCAGGATTTTCCTGTGTTTCGTCACTGGGAGTTTCAGCCGACTTCAGAAAATGATGATGTAGAGTCGTCAGCTGCGATAGCTCTCGCAAGTTACCGGAACGGCTTACCTGCACTTTTTGAACGGATTTTGGGCAAGGGGAGAGTTGTGATTGTCACGACCCCAGTATCTCAGTCAGCAGATGATCCGCAGGCCTGGAATCAACTTGCCACGGGGTTTGAGCCGTGGCCATTTGTAATGCTCGCGAATGAGATTTTGGAATACGTTGTGGAAACTCCAGATTCTCTGAATATCAAGTCAGGTGAAGTTGCTAGGCTCCGCCTTCAACGCCATGACTTGCCAACGGCTACAGTTCGAACACCACTTGGAGACACGTTTCCAGTAGCCATTGATCAGCAGCAAGGAGCTATTGCTGTGTCTGCGACTCGGCAGCCCGGTAATTACCGAATTCGCTCCGGCGGAAAAACAGGCGGATTCGTAAAAGGATTCAGTGCACGGTTACCTAAATCATCGACTGATTTTTCACGGCTCAAAGATGATGAACTGCCGCTCATGCTTGGTGTTGATCGCCGTATTGTGCTCGACACTGAGAGCCTCGATCGTGATGTCATGAATTACAGGGTCGGGGCAGAGTTGTCCGGTTGGTTTTTTCTATTAGCCGCAGGCTTGCTTGCCTTGGATTGGTGGATGTCGAATAGGTTTTATGCGCCTCGTGAAGGGGCAGAACCTGAAGCAGGTGCGGCAGAGATATTTGCAGAGAGTATTCAGGCGGATGGAGACGCTGGGGACATACCTCCTCCACCAGTTCCATTATCGAAATCGAATGAAGAAAGCATGCCTCCTCCCCTACCTACAGGGATTGGTACTGAGACGGAGCATTCATCATGACCCTGAATGGTCTACTTACTACAACATCAATTCATTTTGATCCAACAGGTACATGGTTGGGTATTACATTATTGACTGGTGCCTTTGCCGGCCTCTTGTTTTTCTTGGCTCCTGATAAGAGCCGTTTGTCATCAGGCCGACGGCTGGCCCTGGTTTCATTACGAACAGCTGCATTTCTAGTGCTTTTGTTCTGCATGATGAAGCCAAGTATTGTTGCGATAAGACGGCTTCAGCAGCCTGCTACTGTGCTCGTGTTAGCAGATTCATCCGAGAGCATGAATGTGGCGGATGGTCTCAATGGAAAGACGCGGTGGGAGTATCTTAGAGAGACGCTGCGGTCCGCGATGGAGTCCACAGAAGAAGAAATTAAGAACGAAAGCATGCTCGTCCGGGCATGGCTTTTTGATCGTGAAGCAAGAGAAGCCTCTTTAGGTGCCGATACACTTGACATTGGTGAATGGAAACGATGTCCATCTTCTGACGAAACAGCAATTGGTTCGGCAATGGAATCGGCTATACGTGCAGTAGGTGAACAACCGCTGAGCGCGGTTGTTTTGCTTAGCGATGGAGG
>Ga0114934_10001643_pt1 | contig 14556 bp, 4 predicted proteins | sample 4SBtaG_2_FD_99695 | JGI IMG/M metagenome (GOLD analysis project Ga0114934, IMG submission 99695) | Deep subsurface microbial communities from Kolumbo volcano to uncover new lineages of life (NeLLi) - 4SBTROV10_white metaG | ecosystem: Environmental > Aquatic > Marine > Volcanic ... | reverse complement strand
GTTCCGATCCGCTTGTTGCCATCGGAAAAGGGATGATCCTTGATGACAAAATACAGGAGATGAGCGGCTTTTTCCTCCACTGAAGGATAAAGACTCCGGCCGCCGAAGGTCTGATAAATGGAACCGATAATGCCTTCGAGCCCGTGACCCCGTTCCTGCCCGAATAGGGCGGTCGCTTCCCCTTTTTCCGCCAGATCTCTTTTGAGCGAAGCAATGGCTGAACGGACAGATGCAATTTCAAAATCCTCCGTTGCGTCATGGCCCTCTTTAGGCTTGGCCAGGGTATCCTCGTCATACTGAAGAAGCAGCCGCCAGGTTCCGGCGTACCGATTGACAATATCCAAGACCGCTTGGCCTTCGTCGTTGACCAGTTCGTGACTTTCCAAAGTACGGGACAAAAGGGCCACCACATCCTGCAACTCCTTTGCCCCTTTCTCTGCTAGCCTCTTTCGATTAAGAGCGTACCCCTTGACAAGATAGTCTTTCAGAACCGAGTTCGCCCAGATGCGGAATTGGGTGCCGCGCTGGGATTTCACCCGGTAGCCGACCGAGATGATGACGTCGAGATTGTAGTATTCAACCTGGTATTTTTTCCCATCGCTTCCAGTTGTCGCAAATTTTGCGACAACTGAATTTTTACGCAATTCTCCATCTTTAAACACATTATTGATGTGTTTTGAGACAGTCTTGTAATCTCTGCCGAACAGTTCGGCCATCTGCTGCCGGGACAACCAGACGGTTTCCTTTTCAAGTTTAACCTCCAACTGGTTGAGGCCGTCCTCTGTTTGATAAATGATGATTTCGCCCCGAACACCTGTGGCCTTGCTTGTATAGCTCATTTCTTTAACCTTTTCTGATTTTCCGGCTCGGTAAGATAATTCTCTGGGCTTACCACCTTGTTGCCGGATATCTTCCCGCCCTTGAGTTCCGCTGTTTTGTTCTCGTCAAGGATGAAGCCACGAATATGTCTGATAGCATCAAATCGCGGGCAAACCATTGTGCTTAATAGAATACCGGGGATCTGGCGTTATTGACAGGAAACGATTCTGTACAGCGGATAAAATCGAAGATTGAATCTGGTAGAAATTCTCAACAAAACAGAATGGATACCGAAATGGCCACCAAAAGCCAAAGGCGGACTTGATCCCTTTTTTGATCCCTTTTTTGACCCCTTTTTTCTTTTCTTTTCTTTCCTTTTTACTTATCATGGATACCCCCAGTACTTCGGATTCCCGTTGCCATATCAAACACGGTGTTGTCATAACCCAAGTCTCCAGTTCCACGACTACGGCATATCGACAAGTTCAGGAATTTTTTCCAGGAACTTTTTCTGAGCAGTTTTTGAAAGCCCTCTGAACTTTTCAATAAACCATTCTAACGCAAGCGATTCAAGACGCTCTTCAATACGACTAACCACCTTTGATAATCGTATTCCGTGCTCATTCGTAAGTATTGCCGGTGGATTTACGACTTTTGAGTACAATCGATTAGCATCTCCAACAGACATTTTATTAATATCCAATACATTAGTTTCAATAGACTCAATCCAGGTTAAACTATCTTGATTCCGTTGTGTCGAGATATTACCGACAAAATTTTCGAACATATCGTCAACCAGCCACGGCAGCGCCTCTTCTTCCCCAAATGCAGCGTTAGCCTCTTGGCGTAACTTTTCGGCTAATGATTCAAATTCTCGCCAGGATAAGCTATTATCATGCAATTGATTATAATAGCGCTTGTATGCTTGCAGCGCTCGTTTCATAATGCGCAAATCATCGACATCTATTTCACAGCCCTCGAATGCATTTATCAGGGACGCTACTTCCTCAATATGTACGTCTAATTCTTCTTCTGTACTTATCTTAGAATTCCAGAGGCGTGAAGCGCGTTTCGTCAGACTAGATTCAGCCTCCTGCAGCTTGACTAAAAAATCCGAAAGGTTAATACGAAGATCAGAAATTTCATTCATCTCAATACGTCGAGACATCCCCTGAAGTTTGGCAGAGAAATTTTTCCCCACATCCCTTAATCCTCGAATCTCAGCGACACGCATTAGTCGAAAGGCATCAGCATGTTGATCGAGCCAGGAACGAATATCCCGAACTAATTGATTCGCCTCTGCAATCGTTTCCGCCTGCCGAATGACGTGTTTAGTGTGACGTTCAAGTTCTTCCGACAGCGCAGGCAGTCCCAGTTTATTTAAATTACCACCAAGCAGACGAAGCATTTTATGTTTAAAATCTCCAACCGCTTCCGGGGAGTCATTTGCAGGTCTTTGCCCAGTAAGCCAGTTTGGGAAAATCTGCACAACCATCTGGGTAGTCCGTTCGATATGAGGTTCCAACTCTTCAATCTGGTGTTTCTCCCAAATTGGCGACTCGGAAATCATTCGCTCTTTTAAATTTAGAAGTTCTGCAGCTCCCCAACTTAGCAAGTTTACATTCTTCTTGTTTTCTCCTGTTTCAAGTTTGCTGAAGGCAGCATCTTGCTTTTCCTCCATTTTTTTAAGTGCCTTGACTGCTTCATGGGACTGGTCTTCAAGGTGGAGGAAACGATAACTACATGTCGGTGGCACGGGAATACGTTCCTTAAGTTCCGAAGCCCTTCTAAGGAAAGAGAACTTGCCCATATAACTCTCTGCCTGCTCCCACTCATCCAGGAGATTTTCCCACTCTGACGAGGCCTCCCCTATAAAAGCCAACTCCACATTGGCAAGCGCGGCGATATCAAGAAACTTTCTCCTAAATACACCGTCCTGAAGCCACTGGGTAAGTGCATACTGCTGTCCATCACGTACTATGACAAGCTGTTCACTCCTTGGGGCCACAAAAACGCCCAATAGCAATCCTGCGGATGCGATATTTGCTCCGTAAGGGGGGAGACACAATTGCCTTAAAACTTCTCCTACGAGAAACTGTTTGTGGTCTGATTGAAGAATGTCATCCCATTTCTCGGTCACGTTTCGCGCGACAGGATGCGTTGGTCTTCTCGAAATCTTACCGGTTTTGGTAAAGACGGCCCATGAACTGTTTAGCGTTGTTAGCGCTCTATTCTTAACCTTGATCGGCTTTGAAATCACAGCATCGTAATCAAGACTTCCCCTCAGTAAATCGATAATCAACTCCTGACAACTGTCTGCCGCATTACCTCGAGCCGTTGAAAAACCATCAAAAGGAAAAGGCAACGACCGCTTATAAATACGCTCAAACAGTTCCGTGCCGATCCGACTTAATCGATTGGCTTCGAGTTCGTCTTTTAAAGCCGTTATATATCTTCGCTGTTTGGTTAGCTCTTCTATCTGGTTTCGGACTACCTGATGCATTTTCTCTTGGTGAGCTCCAATTAGATTGCCAAATCGGGCACGGTCTTCCGCACTGATGGAATCTTCTAGGACCGCTAATTCCGCTAATGCTTGGCCAAGTATTCCTTCCGCATCGAAAAGAAGAATGACAAGTATTGGCAGTGCGTTAACCCCAACACCAAGGTCACGAATCGTCGCACGAAGAGTTTTTTTTACATCAAATGTAACAGTTTGAGGATCACGGTTCTGTTCAACATAGCAATAAATAACTGTTCCGCGTGGCTCATTAACATCAATGGCCTTCATCCATCTATCTGCAGCGATTCTGATCTGGGGCTCAATGGTCTCTAAATTTGATGTTACACCTTGATAGTGCCACTCTGTCGTAGTAATTGAATTTCTTTCGGCAAAATCACACTCCAAATCGCCGAGCAGACCACACCACTCTGCCGCCTTGCTGGCAAACAATTTTGCCTTGCCGTTTTCATCGTAGGTGCTCGCTACCCGCTGCCTGATGAACGAAAGAAACTGCGCACGTGGAACCGCATCACCTAAGATATCAAACTGTTTGAAGCGCTCATCCCACTCAAGGATATTATATTCATCTTGAAGTAGGTCGATCCCTTCACGAGTACGATAGATTGACAAACCGGCAAACATGGCCAATGCGTTGATTGACTCATCACGAGATACAACCTGTAATCCCATTTTCGATGCCAAGACCACGGATCGCAAAATGCGGGTAACATCTTCAGGCAAGCGTGCGCCATATCGGGCGTATACCGATGCATAGGCGTGGGTGATTGAGCCTTGCTGACCGCTCTCCTCTGAAGAAATCAACTCTTGCTGGAGTTCGTCTGACCATAAACTCACCGGTGCTAGTACCCATGATCTCTCGCCCTCTGCCTCTAACTCCTGAGAACGTTGAAAAAAATCGCCGAGCAAGGTTAAAGCTGATCGTTCTTGCAGATGCTTCCCCGCAGCGGTCAAAGAAAAAAGAAACCATGTTGAAAGCGGTGAGAGAGGCCAACATCCTTTTCGGATAACTGTATGAAACGAATCAACATCCGTCCAAAGCCTGTAATTGCGGGACTGGGGGAACCAGCCATGCAGGTCTGCGGCGATAGTCTGCGATTCCTCGTAGGCTTGTTCGTCGTTAAACCAAGAATCAAAGCCTGCTGTCTGTTGCTTCTCAATGAGATGAGCGATAAGGGTCTCTAAATTGATTGAAAGATATACCTTGTTGGCAGACTGATAGCGGGTGATGTACCGAAGTATGTCATTTTTATATTCTGGTGCAACTCGTTGCACGTAAGCGTTAAGCTCAAACTGAATGAATCCGACAAAGGTTGTGGTATCGGCATGTGCCTGAACCCCTTCGAATAAATCCTGAAGAACGCCGCTACCCGCCACCTGGCTCCGGACTGTGGCAAATTCGGTATAGCGACCAAATTCATCGAACAGGATGAGAGCATGCCTAAAAGGTTTGTCTGTTCCACAATACTCACGGGACACAACATCAATTACGTCCCGTACAGATTCTCCGCCCAGTGCACGAATGGGCATTCCTTGGCTGGCAAAAAATTCCTGAACTTTGCCGTAAACGTGTTCATCCTGTTCTTCGAGTGCGCCTAATACCGTAACAATGTCAGCCATATCAAAGCTGTCAAGCAGTTCCTCGACCACACTTTCACCAGCCATGCGAATGAGAGTTGCTGCTTGCTTGAAGCGTGGGCGCAAATCATCAAGAGGACTGGTATCTAAGCTCTTTGCCCGCAGTTGCAGAATGACCTGCCGAGTGACTTCAGCCGTCAAATCGAAGTTTCGCATACCATTTAGTGCAACTATGAGGCAAGGCCGACTTTCCTCTTGCAGCATAGCCTGTATTTCGGCACCGATATTTGCGTCAGCGGCTTTCATGGCAGAAACAATTGACTCGGCCGTAACACCAGATGGCTGGGAAAGAAGCGTTGCCAGGGTAAGCGCTAAATGCGATTTTCCTGTTCCATAACCAGCAATTGCTAAAGTGAACGGTTGATCCTCAAGTCCAGAGCACCGCCGTACTATCTTACGAGCAAAACTGGCTGTGTCCTGAAGCTGATGACCATGAGCATGCCCGATATCATCCTGCGTCACGCCATGATATTTTGGCCCATGGAACACAAAGGACTCTGCGGCCTTTCGGCGTTTCTCTCTATCTGTCAGAAACCAATCAATACTGACGGCGCCATTAAAGAGTCGATCGCCTCGGAATTTTACTATGTCATGTAAAGTTAGTCGCATTCGCAGTTCCTTAGATTAAGTCTTCGTACATGCGTCCCCACGTCGCACCTGCAGCAGCCCTGGGGCGTATTATCCACGGATTCATTTGCCGGTCAATCGCGAGAACGCCTTTCCTTTCAAGTAGATCCATAGCACGATGTGACTCGCTTATATTCCAGCCCGGAATAGTTTTCCATCCCGCATTATGATCCAGGTCAGTGAGTGTTATCTGAGTTGCTTTGGGGAAATGATCGGCAATAAGTTGCAGTATCCATGCACCGTACGCAAATCCAAATTCATCAGCAATGGGTGCTGACTGCCGGACCACTACACCTGTATCCTCTGATAACACGCCGCAGGTATGGAAGGCCGCCTCGTCTTCATACATTCTTATAATCGGCCCTATAATCCCTCTGCGCTTGCTGTTGTAAACAAGAGACAAATGCTCTTCCAGCACGGAACGTGAGAAACGCATTCCGAGAACCTGATTCCCGGCGAAAAAAGTGTGATACCAGGCATCGGCACCAGTCAACACTCCACAGATATTGAGGTGAGCAATCCATTGTGTTACTCGTTCTTTGAGATGCGGATCCTCCAAAAACACAATACGCCCGAAAGTGGTCAACTCCGGACGTTTTATTGCTGAACGCGCATTTCCAGCCAATTGGATCAACCCCATCCCACGACAGTAATCTAAAATGGCGGGCACCTTGCCGCTGGATTTACCCGTAGGAATACCTGTAACGGCTGAGATGTCTTGATAATTACCAGCTTGTCCGGAAGCGGCAAAACGCAACATGGCATTAATATATTGCCGCTCCGGGATAAATGTCCTATGGAAGTTACGGGGAAGGCGCATAGGCTTATTCATTGAAATTTCGCTCATCTAAAGCCGTTATACGAATTTTCAAGGCTCTGGAAACAAGCCTTTCTCCGTCAGGAGAAAGGCTTTTACCTATCGAGTAGCATTCTCCTTTTGAAAGAGAAGATAGCTTTCGAATCCAATCATCAACTTTTTGCCGTGTTGCCAATGCAGCAATATCAGCAAATGCCTTCAACTCGGTATCAGCGGGTTTGAAAAAAAGCTTATGTTCAGCTTGGAACATTCGGTCGCGTTCATCCTTTTTCATATTGCTCATGGTTTGAGTGGCAAGAATGAGGGAAAGTCCAAACTTTCTTCCTTCACGTAAATATTTCGAGAGGGGGCTACCCTCCTTATGATCCAAATTCTGGACCTCATCGAGGACGATAACTTTCGGGTCTGTTTTTTTCCCCTTGGACTGTAGGTGGCCATATAGATCCCAAAGGATGAACTCTGTAATTAACCTGCCGGAATACATATCCATCCCTGCAAGCTGGAAAATATTGCACAGCGGATCCTGCTTCAGGAAAAGATGATCCCAGTCAAACCCTTCATTACCCGATGAGAATGGTTGATCCAAAATAAAAGGTCGCAACTTATTGTACAGGGACTGGGCGTAGGTTTTATACCTCTTATCCTCGGCCATCGACTCAATCAGGGAAAGCATGTGATCGAGATTCATTCCACTCTCCAACGAATCCACACCTTCCATAATTGCCCGGTGCAACACACTATACTGCTGACTACCAATATCGTACACCGAGTCAAACAAACCAGCGATCCGCTTGGCAATAGCATTCGAGTTCTCCGGTGGTACAATTCCGTCTTGATCTAAAATCTGGGGGAGGAATGGATTGATCGGCAATGGTTTTTGACGGACCACATGCTGTTGTGGATTCAACACATCTTTAGCAACATCTTCCAGTTGGTTGGGCAAAAAACCATTTGTGTAATCAATGATCAGGCTATTCTGCCTAAATTTACTCATTTCGCAAAGCATGCACTGAATGGCATAGGTCTTCCCTTGGCCGGATGATCCAAAAATAAGCAGATGTCGATTTACCAGGTCGGAATGGCCAAACTCCCAAAAGACCGGATGATCGCTACCGACGGTCCTCCCCAGCAATATTCTGCCTAACCGATTCAAATTGCTGGCCATCTCTACAGGCTGCTCGGGTGTAGTCTGAACAGCAGTAGACTCCACCGTACTGCCCATGCCGGCCGAAACTGGGGGTATTGTAGATTCCGGGGGGATATCATCTTTTCGATGAGAGAATGAACCTTGAGCCCCTGTATGTTCTTCAATCACAATATCCGAAGAAGGTGTGTCAACACCTACCGCCGTTTCGATGGGAGCCTCATGGTTATCATCCTCGGCATCCTCATCCTCCCAAGGGGTGTAGTCGTCATCAACTTCTGGCGGGATGATCTCCCCTTCCTCCGCAACAAATTCGTTCCCTTGATCGCTAAATGCAGTCCAATCAATGCCTCGAGCCTCGGGGTCAGTGATCAGCCGACGGACAAAGCCGCCACCGATGGAATAAACATTTGCAGTTACAAGCGGGGTACCTCCTGAGTTCCAATACCCTATGCGTTTAATTTCATCATCCCGGTTAATCCAAAACGCAAAGACTGAAGCATCCCAGGAAACCTCGAAATCACCTTCGGCCAATCGTTCCAGCGCAGTCAGAACATCAGGATATCGATTTTTGATTACCTCGGTTTTGCTCGCAATTAAACGGTGGAGTTGCATCCACCAATAGCGCCGATCTGGGCGCTCATCTTCAAGACTCACCCCATCGGTATCGCCCGGGAGCGGAGCAAATGCAGATGAGAGAACATTCAGTCCATTATCAATTTGGCTTTTGGCCTTGTTCACATGTTCAGGTGACTCGTGCCCCAGCTTGCATTCGATGAGATGCATTTTGATATGGAGACGATTACCAGGCCCAATTTCGACCCGCATCCACATCAGATCTGGTCTGCGCTTATTCTCCGACAGATCAAACCAATGCCGATAGGCATCCAGAGAAATCAAGGATTCACATAACGGGGAATCATTGGCCTGAAGCATTCTTCTGGATAATGCATAGGCCATGAAGTCCCTGATATATTCATCGCCCACTCCGGTTGCCCGCACCAATGATAAACCGGAAAGTTCAGGAGCAATGTTCAGGATGCCCTTGGCAACTGCCTCGCACTCTTCCGTACTCCATCCCGCACCGGATGCATAAAGCGACTTTATGGCAGCCTTTACGCGATAGAGAATGTCGGCAAAAGAAAACTGTTCGGTTGAAACCGTATAGTTATCTTCTCCATGGCTACCAACCCCCGAACCAAACCCAATAATTTCCCTTTCATTGCCGCTTTCCAGCAAAGGACTCTTTATAAGACGTTCATCCATGTTGGGATCAATGCAGATGATCCATTCTGCCTTCTTGTGCAGAGAATCAATCAGCCCACGCCATGGAGTAAAATCGCCTGCTCCGACAACAATGGTTCCTGTTTGATGTGTTCCTGACTGCAGGGAATGCAGCAGGTTGGCATGATAAGCTCCAAGAGCAAACTGCCTATTACTGACTACTCTTTTTCGGCGATACCTATCGGCTGGATTGCTAATGGTACAACATGCCTTTTCCAGAATCGGGAACTTGAGGTTCCTGCTCGTAACATCGAAGGTATCCACCTTCTCAAAGTTGTTCACGCCTTCCCCGGCGCCAATGAAATTGTAGAAAACTGCAATGTCGGCTTCGAACTGTTCATTGATCAGCTTTTGAAACGAACTCAAATCGCCCTTTACAATTTCAATAATCCGGTGGGCAATAGAAAACCGACAACGCCTATACAGATCATACTTGCTTTCGGTTTCAGCCGCCTCCCAGCGTTCACGCCACTGTTGAACCCATGAGGAAACATCAGTTTCATCGTTTGACTCCGTAAAAATTGTCACGCTAATGGCATACGGGCGATTCCGGTCCGGCTTAAGAACATATCGTTTGTTTGGTTGTTGGGCCGTCGGCTTTTTCGCCAATATTTTCAGATAGGCATGGACTGCAGCGAGCACCGGCTGGATATCCTTATTCCTAAAAACGGCAACGCTCAGGCCATCGCGGGCATGCGGATGCAGGTCGAAATAGTCCTGCATTAAACGTAGCAACAACTTGGACTCACTCGTTTCCCGGAACATTTCGCTATCGCTGAGGGAATTATCATCCTCCGTGCCCTCGTTATACTTAAGGAGCAAACGTGTCGATAAAGGCGTGTCCGTCGAATCCGAAGATCCGATTCGATGGATCAACTCCTGTCCCCTGACGTTTGCATCAAGATTATGTTGCTGGTTGAAGAGGAGTCCGGCCAAAGGCGACTGTATACTGGAAAGATCGACGTAGGCTCTCCAGATATGCGCCCTAAACGCATCCTTACCCGGTGTCTGCCCTAATTCCTTGTTAGCAGCATAATTGAAGCAGCGAGTGAGGTAGACCACCTGGGCTTCCAGCATTTCGATCACCGAAGGATGCAGGATGGTTGCTACGCCCGATTTCTCATGGAAATCAGCATGCCATGTATTTCCAAGGTGAAGCGGTCTTGGTTCAATGATCAGGAAAGCACGGGTCAACATTCCAACCAGCGATGATTGCCCGATATCTGTCATGGAGGAAGCTTTCTCAAAAACGTCTGCGTATGCTCTCCTCAGATCTGCCCATACCGAATGGGACACAAAGAGTGTCGCAAAAATACCATTGTCTGCCACATCTCCAATGAACGTATCATATTTCTCGGCAAGGGTTTTCAGTTTAGACGACAGGGGGTCGTTCTCCTGTGCCCACTCTCCGCTCAACAGATTCGTCAATACTTTCTTATTGTCCCGCTCATCTCGGATCGAATGAAGCAACACCCGTCTGATTTCTTCATCTGCGGTCGCCTGAAGCAACTCTTCATAATATGACATGTGATAAACGGGGAGTTTGTGAATACCAGTAAGCTCCCCGATGGCGGATTTTGCTCTATGCAACAAATCGACCGAAAGCCGGTACATGTGATGTTCAGGCAACCGCCACCCAAACTTCCTGCGTAGCGGATTGAATTGCGAAGATATGACAATGGAAAACTCCAGAACCGGTTCGGCACTCTTGCTGTAACGACAATTAATCGCAGGAGATAGAAGATCACTACTAAACTCGATTTCGGAGCCGTCCGAATTGCTTAAGTTGATATGTTGTGATATGAACGGATCAATTCCTCCGAGCAAACGAATCAGGTACCGACGGGCCAGCTCAGAGTTTTCTGCAATATTATCACCACTATCAACATCATGTTTGAACAAGTCGGGTGTGATTGAAATGGTCTCGATTGTCAGCTCGGTTTCGCCCTTATGTTCAAGATAAAAATCTCGCAGAGTTATCCAAGTGGCGGTTAGCAGCACTTCAACAGGACTGCCGGATAATTTGCGGACACTTTTCCGTTTCTCCTTCTTTTCCTGCACTTTAAATTTGAGAATTTTATCCCATATCACCACAAAATCACATTGCAGCAACGTGGTACGCTCAGTTTGATCGTCGGCTTCAATATATTTTTTCAGCCCTTCGAGAAACTGTTCTCCGGAGTCATATGAACCGCATACATCCTCATCATCCAATGGAATGCCAGGATCCCCTCCCTCTTGTATGACAGCAAGAATCTTATCGATTGCTTTGATCGCCTTGTCCCGTCGGCGTGCTTCAAGAAACATCGTGTAATTATAGAACTCGGCTGATTTGTTGATGTAGAGACTGAGCTGTTTTCGTTTTTGGCCCAGTGGGAAACGAGCCAACAATGGCAATCCGAACTCCTGTAGACTCCCTAACATGATGCGAGGAATATCCGCAACGTCAGTGGCATAATTAAGATCCAATGCCACCAACCAGTCACTAATCTGCAAAAGATCCCCGCGACCGCAGGTCAAAAGGGGTTTGATGATCCGATCAAAGGTAGCAAAATCATCGTTTGTGCAATCCTGAATCCCAATGTGATTCAATTTCTCCGTCATCCAGTTTTTGAAACTTTGTCGCATGTCGATACGCCATATCATATCGGGCTCACAGGTGTGAAAATCTGCCAATCCACTTGCATCCATGACTCGGTCGGCACCGCATAATACAATCAACGTAAACTTGTCCCGCCTCTCCGGCATGTTGCGATAGTAGGTCAGGTTTCCGCGCTCATCTTTCCAACCTTTTTCCCGCACAACCTGCTGTCCCTCCGAACTCCAGGCATCCGTAAGGGTTGCCGCAATTTTCAGCGTCAGCAATACCCCATCATCCTGCAGGCAAAAACTAGCAATGGCATCGGCAACCGACAACATCATTGCTTCGGGCATTGCAGACACCATGAAAATCATTTTCCGCCCCTTGGAAGATTCGGAACGAAACCGATCAATCTGCTCTCCTATATGGTTTCGAATTGTGCTGGCAAAATAATTCATTTGTCATCCTTTCCGGTATCAGCCGGATTATGCACCAGGGCGCAGGAATCGGACAGGTGAATTAAGAATCCGGCCGCTTCAAGCATATCCTGCAGCCATCTATCGGTGTCTGCCGGTAAATAGATCCCTTCCCCGCTAAGCCATTGGCTCGCCCGATCTAGCCCATTGGCATCGAAAACCAAGCCATGACGTTGCTCCAGCAAGGCTTTAAACGTATCAAACGTCAGGCGACCTCCCAGTGGAACAGTTGTCACCACAAGCAGGCGCAGCAGTTGTTCGTTAAGAATAAAACGAGCTCCTGCACTTCGTTTTGGCACCACAAAACCGATGCGTTTGGCCAATCCAACAAATAGTTTGCTGCCAGAGAACTTATCCGCCCGTTTGAGAATTTTATTGCGCCCGGTTTCATCCTCGGGAAGTTGAATCCCCGAACCACGCAAGGCCTGGAAAATCCCTTTTTCAACTATCTTGACCGAATGCTGGGACAAACGACGAATCACGGGACGCTTCTCCTCCGGGGCGGACACAGCAAAGCGATAACCTGGCCCGGACATCCCCGTGTTATCGTCTATCGCGCGCGCACTTTGCATTGCCAGGGTTCGCAGCACCTGCATGGCACAGGCGGATTCCAACAGATAAATACGGTCAACCATATCGAGATTTGTCTTCATGAGCCGAAGAAGATCAACCGCGAAAAGGTAGCCCTCCCGCCAACTGTCAGCATTGCACCAGCCTGCTGCAACAAAACGGCGATCATCTTCGGGCCCATCTGTTTGCTTCGGCGTCTCGGGATCGAGTCGGGAATCAACAAACTCAGCCAAATCGATCAGGGTGCCGGGACAATATCCCATCAAGCCACCCAGCGCCTTTTCCAATTCAGCATGCAGCCATGCTGGATGCTGCTCATTTTGACTAAGGCCCAAATCTCCTTTATCACACCATTCAACAATCTGCTCTTGCGGTTGTCGCAGGGCATTGCAGACCTGTAAATAGAGCAACTCCCCACCGCGGGCGAGGAAAAGATGCTGGTTCATATCAAAAAAGGACGAGCGATTTTCAATCAGGTCAAACCAGTCTTCTATTTTCGCATTCCTCGCTTTTGTTTCTTTCCAAATCGATTCCCCGGCCAACAAGCTGGAAGAGACCGGCAAAAAACTTTGCGCACACCAGGTACGACCGCTCCCTGCCCCCTGGAAACCGAGAAACAGGTTCTCAATGGTACGGATAATATCTTCCTTGTCACCAGCCCCGGCAATATGGATACGTTCCCGAAGTTGCGTTAACAACGCCTCGTGATGGGCACGATGAGTTTTATGGCGCGAGTCCAGCCGGGATGCCCCAAGAAAGGAGAAAAGTTTCAGGTTCAACCGGGCCTTGGGTGCATATTTAAGCTGTTCATTGTTCCAGTCAGTCATCTGGGACGGCGAAGGCAAGGCGAGATCAAACACGCCCGACCCGCCGATCTGCTTGGGAGAGAAAACAACCAATAGAAATTCAACCAGCAATTCACTGACGGTTTGATCCGAAAAAAGCCGCTTGCCATAGAGTTGGATGGCCGGGTTTTTCAGGTCCTTTGCTTCATCCGGGTTGTAGGGGAAATAGCTAAAGGACATCGGTCACCTCCAGACGTCCATCATTGACGGAAAAATGTTGTCTTCGAAATGTGTGGTCTGTCCTCAAACGAACCAGCATGATGCGGTCATCGTCCGCCGGGATTGCACGCTCAAGAACCTGAGCCTTAAAGCGATCCAGACGTTGAAGATAGGAGGCCTCCAGCACTTCGCCCAATTCACCAAAATGGCGCATCATGACATAATCAAGAAAAGGCACCTTCAAGGGCAGATTCACACCATCAATTCGGTCTTTCCCGCACAAGACCAGATCCTGGCGCTGCTCGCCCGCGGCGCTTTTGGTCACGTGAAGCTTCAGGGCTGTTGATGTACTCCAATCCACTTGCGCCAGGACGACCTGGGCGCTCTGACGCACCTCGCTTCGACGCCGGCTCAAGGTCACATAAAGCCTGCGGTCATTCTGCATTGATCCTTCCGGCAGCCGCACCCCGGTAAAATGCTCCTGCAGTACATGGTAGATCTTCCGTTCCAGTGTCGTCTTTTCGCTGAACGCCAGTTTAACCCCATCATTTTGCCATGTCTGCCAATCCAGCAAGGTCGGTGAATTCAGATACTGACCCAGATAGTTTCTATCCTCCGCTTTGAATTCATACATAAAAAAGAGCATGCGGCGAACCTGCTCACGCGCCTGATTAGGTGTCATATCGCCATACACCGTCTCGCGGGAACCGTGCCTACGCAACTTTTCAAACTCTTCGTCCAATGTTTCAATACCCAGCTTAATGGACGATCCATAACTACGCAGCCAGAGCCGATGCTCCCAGTTGGGAGACGGCCGTTCTCCGAAACCCTGTTCGAAAACTTCCTGCACTGCCTTCATTTCCCAGGCGGAAGTATCCGGATAGCAGCCATTGTCCCCAAAAAAACGATTAAAAAATAGATGCTTCGTAATGAGAGGACGAGGGCTTTGTTGCTGCAGGACTTGTATGTCGGCCTCTTCCAGCCCCGCTGTCACCAAGTAGGATAGATGTTCTGTAAATTGGCGAATCGTAAGACGGGTGCCATATTCATACATCCTGCGGTAGGCGAGAAAAATCCG
>Ga0114934_10001642_pt1 | contig 14561 bp, 20 predicted proteins | sample 4SBtaG_2_FD_99695 | JGI IMG/M metagenome (GOLD analysis project Ga0114934, IMG submission 99695) | Deep subsurface microbial communities from Kolumbo volcano to uncover new lineages of life (NeLLi) - 4SBTROV10_white metaG | ecosystem: Environmental > Aquatic > Marine > Volcanic ... | reverse complement strand
TATATCGGGTCAGAGTCTTTGTGTGAGTTCTTCATCCCACGGGATACAGAAGGGCGGTATTGGATGATTCCGAACAGTATCAAGGATTGGTTTGACTGGTTCGGCCTGGCTGTTGCCAATCACAATGATACAGCGACCAATGTGACTTTTGATGCTTACAAAGGTGGGGTGCTGGTGGCCACGAGTTCGCAAGCGATACAGCCGAATACGAAGGTTGTGGATGTGTCGAGCGGGATATGGGAAGGTGTGGATTATCGGGATGTGGATATGGTGATAATTTCATCTGATCAGGCGATTGCGTCGCCATTGTCGATTACCGGGAATAGTGAGCAGGATCGGCATGTGTTCTTTTTGGGACAGGGATTTGGGGAGTGAGGGAGTTTCGCATTTGTTGCAGAAAACAGATAAGGCCAGGAGGTAATAACGATGTGGAAGACTGTGGAACTCCAGATTGAAGCACTTGTTCCAGGTGTCTTAATCATAGTGGAAGCCTATTCGCTTTCCAAAGGTCACCTTGGACAATTCCTATCCTCTCTGCCACGAGATGAGTTTGTGAGGGGAGTGTTTTTTATATCGGCTGCTTATGCGGTGGGATTGGTTTCATCGTACATTTCTCGGCTTGTCCTTGACTTTATAAGTGAACGCGGACCAAGAGCCCTCATTTTTTCTATTTTCGCCCATGGAACATTGGAAGACATTGAAGCTCAATGCGAAAATAGAGACAGGGATTTTTCGGCAAGAAAAGAAAACAGCAAATTCAATTGGAATCTGGCAATTGGATGGAACGCAGTCTATCGTTCGGCCCTTGCAGTTACAAAGCGCAAAGAAGAGGTGGTCCGGCGTCGAGGACAAGGCCGCTTATTGAGAAATTTATTGATACCATCAATTCTTGCAATAACGTTACTTGCCAAGTATGCGCATTGGGCCTTGTGGATGGAGCTCCCAAATATTATCCTTATAGTTCTTCTGTACGGTTATTGTGAGTACGTAAATTTTGCAGAAGCATATGACATTTATGAAACCCCCGCCACTGGACAAGAGCACGCACCGGGGCAAACACTAAAGGAAAAATGAAGTATCGGGCTTTAGACGAAGACTTTATCATCTCTCCAGACAGCTTATTCTTTGACAGCATAAGTAGTGTTTGTGCAGCAATTGTCTCATTGGAAGCAATCATTAACCCTAGAAATTTGTGCAGTTTTGAGAAAGGGCAGAAGATTACGCTGGATGGTCGGATCCAGCCTGGCGTATTTCTCTACCCTCATATGGTGTTTCAACAGTATCAAGCCCGAAAAATTGAAGCAAGGACCATCACAAGGGAATTACTTAGAATAATGATTCTTGGATGTTACGAAAAAGTGAAACACAAAAATGATCAATCCTCTCTGTTTGAATTTTTCCGGCACGTGAGAAACGGGTGTGCACATGATAACAGATTCCGTTTCAATGAGGATCAGCCTAGCGTCCCAGGAATTTGGAGAACGTTGCGCATAGGCGCAAAACTGAAAGGAAGCAAAAACCCTCTTTCTGGTAAACCCGTTCTCTTTGATTTCTTGGCGCCTGGTGACGTTATCGGATTCCTAGGTGACATGGACTTGTACATACAGCATAAGTTGAACGACACGCAAATATGAGCGTTCATAACCAAATTGATTGAGTTTGGATTTGAAGATTAGGATTACCTCTCTTCTTCTCTTCAGGTAGAGGTAGAGAGTGGATTCTTTGATGCCAACGGCGGTTGGCATATCCGATTTCCATAGTTCCTTCAATACCGCACTTTCTTAACTTGGGGATTAATATATGTAGTTTGAAATTTCAATGGGTTATTAGAATATGGGAAGGCTTGTTTGGTGGGGGAATGGGGAAGGGTGGGAAAGGGAGACTCTAATAAACAAACGTTTGATAGAATCCGTTCCAATCCATACATGCGTGGAGGTGGCCCCGCTCCTACGCCCTATAGACTGAGAAGGAGATCGGGGAATACATGGCCATTAATTGGCCGGACTCAGGAGATGGTGATTGAAAAATCGTTTTCTGAATTGCAATGAGATTTTTAGCTCAGTCTTGTTCAGTCAAACCGGCTACACACTTCCCTTGATTGTCATGGCCATTCCGCCAAATCGGGAGGCAAAGAACTCCAAGATATACATTAAAAAAACCTTGACAGGCCGAGTGGCTAGTTTATATAATATTCTGTAACAGTTACAAGACCTTTGACAATGGACGGTGGCAGACAATGATCGACATGAAAAAGCAATGCCAAAGACCAAGGAGAACGATTTGACAAAGGAGATCATGGAATTACGTTCTAGGTTGGGTCTGGTCCTTGAGCAGTTCGTTGCCAATAGTTGTGTAACGTTCTTCGAAGCCAATCATGGCTTGAACGCAAGTGGAGATTGCCGCTCCTGAAAATATTGCAGATTGTGGAGCTGGTGGAGTATACCGAGGATTCTTATAAAATCCTCTTGAAAGGAGTGATGAGATCATGAACAAGAAAGCATGGATTTCAATTGTTGTAGCCGTATTTATCATTGTGGTGGTTACTGCAATAACTTGGATGACCAAACAGAACGAGGAAGCCAAAGGTATTGTTGCTATTGGTTCCATTTTACCCATGTCAGGTGAAGGCGCAAAGTACGGTGCATTAGCGAGAGATGCGATCGAGCTTGTCATCTCAGACGTAAACAAGGAAGGCGGGATACAGGGTAAAACAATAACCGTGCAATATGAAGACTCAAAGGGCAATGGCAGAGACGGTGTTTCTGCTCTGCAAAAGCTCATCACGGTGAATCACGTTCCTGCCGTGATCGGTGGACTTTTTAGCTCCGTAACACTTGCAATGGCCCCAGTGGCGGAGAGAAACCACATCGTCGTGTTGTCTCCTACATCGTCCGCTCCGAGTATCACCAATGCCGGTGATTACATATTTCGGAACTGCGCTTCCGACGTTTTCGAAGGCAAAGTTATGGCCGACGCTGCGTATGAGAAGCTGGGCATTCGGAATGTGGCGATCGTCTATATTAACAATGATTATGGTGTCGGAATAGTGGAAACCTTCAAGAAAGCGTTTACTGGTCTCGGCGGCAAGATTCTTGCAGCTGAAGCATTTTCACAAGGTGCGGTGGATTTTAGAGCACAGCTTACAAAAATCGTCGCACTCCATCCCGAGGGTGTTTACATCGTAGGGTACAAGGAGCTCGGTAACCTCCTGAAGCAGGCATATGAAATGGGTGTGAAGACGCAGTTTATGAGCACGGTCATGTTTGAGGATCCTGATATCCTTGCGGTAGCGGGAAAGGCGGCGGACGGCGTCATTTATTCCGCCAGAGCATACGATCCGAACAGCAAGAACCCGGTTGTGCAGAAGTTTGTGGCCGATTTTAATAAACAATATGGAAGCATTCCCGACATCTTCGCGGCGTATGCTTACGACGCCGCACGCATCATGGTCCATGCTATGAGGCACGGCGGGCCGAACGCCGATGAAATAAAGAACGCGCTCTATGCCACGCGTGACTTTCCAGGGGTAACGGGAACCACAACCTTTGATAAAAATGGCGACGTTAGCCAGCCGGCCTACCTCAAGACGGTTAGAAATGGTCAGTTTGAATGGTACATTTCAGACAAGAAATAAGGAGTATAACGATGGCACAGATGCACATTAGATACCTGGCTCGGCATGTCGAGAAGGAACCGGACGATGAGATGGGTACTTTAACCTACCCCGAACACGATCCTGTAAAGATCCGCTCACTTTCGCTGCAGTCTACTACGAAATTTGCGAAGAGAGGAAGACATATATATGAAAATCGAACAACGGTCGAAAGCTGCAAATCTGGAGCTCATTGAGTATCTTGACAAATACCTTGTGAATTCCCCTCTGAATTTCCGAAATGACGTTCTGTACGCGATTCGCCTCGCCGCTCCGTTACGCGAGCGCACTTCTCTGGTTCGCCTCGCTGCGGACATGGCGGGAGTCGGCTGGTCTGTAGTAAAGCCTTTCGCTTTTGCGGCGGAATTTTTTATGATTTCAGCACTGACTGCCGACGACGTAATCGACGGTGCTGACCAGCGAAGCGGCGAGCCATCACTTTTCAAACTGAAGGGGGAATCGCGCTCATTTCTCATTGCTGAATGGCTCCATGCAATGGCCAATGGGTGTCTTTCTCAAAAGCATCCAACTGCCAACGACGCACAGTGGCGAGAAGCAGTAATGGAGTTTCGGTCAGCATACTCTTTTCTTATAATGAATCAGTACGTTGAATCGGATGAGGAAGGTAATCCGGATGTGACATTGGAAAAAATCGACGAGCTGGCCGAAGGGCGTACGGGCGGTCTCCTCAAGGTGTGTCTGACGGTTCCAGCAACCATAGCCGGCTTGGCTGATCTAAAAACAAATCTGGATGATTGCGGACGGTGGTTGGGAATCGCCTTCCAACACAGGGACGACATCCTGGATTTTATATGTTCACCGGAGGTTATCGGTAAACCTGTTCTGCTTGACCTTCTCAACGGCCAACCAAATATAGTGCTTTCCCATGCCCTTACGATATCCACCGACCAGACTGCTCGAGAAATTATCCTCAAATACTTTGGAGCGGGATTAACCAATAAAGGAATTCTTGAACACGGCCGTGATATGCAAGAGGACGTGCTTTCGACACTTCGAAAGTGTGGATCGCTGGAATATGCCTCTCAAGTGGTTCGTGATTATTGCTCCCGTGCGGGAGATGCGCTTTCCGGAGTACCGGCATCCAGAGCAAAGAATGAACTTCGAAATATCATTGACCTCGTGTCCGAAATCGAGTTTCCGTGGGAGAATCTCTAATGGTGAAGGGAACGGGAAAATGGGCTTATTCCGACCTTGCAAAGATGGAGGTCGTTGCTTACGGTTGTCACCGCAAGTTGAATGACGAGTTGTCTCAATTGTTTGCCGATGAAGGCATAGAAACGTTTCAACTCGTTGAGTATTTCTTTCTCGAACCAGTATATCGCAACGGCAACGAGAGACCCGTTTCACTCTTTTTTCCATTTATTCGCAGGCTCTTTGACCAATCGCCTTTCCGTATTAGTGGACAGAATAGCTTGGATGGTGGTTTGGTACCCCGTACGAAAGAGCTGCGGAAAAGAATCGAACAGGAAGAGCATGAAGGCAGAATGGAGCCCCGGCAATACTTATTGCCCTTTGATAGCTCAGTAGCCGGTCAAAAGTGTTTTAAGTTATGGACGGAGTGTACGAAAGAGACACGTATTGACCCTGAGTATTGGTTTGAGATTTATTCAGACACAGCTTGGAAAAAGCACGAAGATAAGGTCATCTGTAGCCCGAAAGACATTAGGGAAATGTATCGTATCGAGTTCGACTTAGTTGGCAAATGGTGGATGAATTGCGCTCATGCCGTGAATACAGTGGTAGGTGGTTATCCGATTGCATCTAATGGCATAATGTATGGCTACTTCGTAATCGTATGGCCGGAGCCAAAAGGAACTCTCAATCAGAATCAACAGCCGGATTGGGGCAACATTAAATACGAAGATATCGTTGATCTGTTTGATAAACACTCAAAGGATTCTTATGTTCCTACGTTGGCGTTGCTCCACAATAGCATCGCAGAAGATAGAGTGTATTACGCCATAAAGGAAGTTGAAGACAATGAGAGACCAGCCAAGGAAATCCCCCCGCTTATCAGAAACCTGCCTATCGTTGGTTGGCCCCTGGCCGCAGAAGACGTGATTGAAAGAGGCATTGCAAGCTTGTGGCAAAACCGGATCGGCTTGCTCAGTCGGCTGGAGGGTGAAGATACTCTGAAACAAATGAAGGATACTCTCCTCTTCCGGAAGTATAACGTGGCGTCTCCAGGGATGGTCAAGCAAATCCAGGAGATCATTCAGCGTGCCCCTCACCTGCACAGACCCAAGGAAGAAGGGGACAATCTGCCAACAGCACTTGTATACGGAGAGGCCGGATCCGGCAAAGATACCATGGCCCAATTGATTCCACTCTTTACGGCGCCCTATTGGGAGGTGGAGAAAAAAACAGACAGTAAGGAGAAGAGCCGGCAAGGCTACTTCGGCAGCAAGCCTCATATCATCAATATGTCGGCGTTGAAGCCGAACATGCTCTTTGGCCCACTGTTTCTGGGAATGACTATTTCCGACCCGCGATTTCAGATTCCGAGTATTTTGCTTCAATCAGGAGAGGGAGAAGGCAAACATAACGCAACCGGCGTGTTCATCCTGGATGAACTCAACAGCCTCGACGCGGATCTTCAGGGAGTGCTGCTGCGCGTGTTGGAAAATGGAGAGGTAAGGCCACTATTCGGCATCGAAGCGAAACACGTAGCGCACCTAATCATTGGCATTGTCAACGAAAACCCCAAAATTCTCACAAAGGAAAGTGAAACGAAAAAGCTTGAGCAAATTAAGGATTTTACCGGCGAATTTCTGGGCAGTACCCTGTATGAGTTCTTCATTAAGGGGCGCCGTTTGCGTCCCGATCTCTTTTACAGACTATCCCGCGGCCTATATCTCGAGCTTCCTCCGCTGAGAGACCGCAGAGAGGACATCCCCATCCTCTTCTATTTTGAATGTCGGAATGCCGTTCTTCAGGAACTGAAGAACGGAAGGTCTGATTCTTATATGCCGAAAGATGTGTACGTTGAACTCAAGGCATATGAATCGCTCATGCACCCGTCCCTCGATTGGTCGGGCAATGTACGGCAATTACAGGCACTTGCGACACAAGTGGCCATAGAGGCTGTCAAGAGCTATGAAAGCAGCAAAGACAAGCAGCAACTCGGATTTGTTCGCGTATCTGATAAAACGGTTAGAGAGGTTCTGGCGGAAGAATCCCCCAAAATATTCCCGGAAACGCCAGACCAAAAGAACCACAACAAACCAAACAAAAAAGGGAGGCAAAATGGCTGACAAGGACATGTGTCAAGAAATTGAAGCGTGTAGAAGCCTTATCAAGGAATTAGAAGAAGAAGCAAGGAAACGTTCACCCTTTAGCGAAGAGTTCGTAGAGCTTGAGAAGCTGAAAAATTACATCGAATTGTTGGGGAAACTTAAGGCGCTCAAGGATAAAGAAAAGGATCTTCTGGAAACATTCGCACCGAAATTGTACCCATCACCTGAGAAATGAGGAATAATGATTGTTGGATTTGCTGAATGGAGCCAAGTGCCTGAAATGCACGGAAGAAGTGAAGCCATTGAGAAGTTGGTGGACTGGTTAGACAAGACAGACCAACGCAAGGGAATTCTACCGTGAGCCAATATATCATAAACGCTGTCATCACCGCGAGTGTCTGGACCTTGGTGGGCCTTGGCTTCGCGTTGGTATTCCGCGCTGGACGCTTCTTCAATTTCGCCCATGGTATCGTCTTCAGTTCGGGTGCCTATTTCGCCTTCCTGTTCAAGGTGTGGCTTGGCTTTCCGCTGACTGTTTCGGTATTCATAGCCATTCTATGCAGCACCGCCCTTGGATGTCTGATGGAGTTTTTTCCTTATCTACCGCTTCGCCGTAAAGGAGCTTCCCCTCTCGTCCTGCTGTTGGCTTCTCTCGGCATATACGTTGTCCTCCAGAATATAATTTCAATGACCTTCGGCGACGACATAAAGAGCATTCGTTCCGGGCCGGTGAAGGAGGGACTGAACGTGTTCGGCGCAAGGATCACGCCCATTCAAGTCTTTACGATTGTGGTCAGCGTCGTTCTTGTAATCGCCGTTGCGGTTCTTTTGAAGAAGATGAAGATGGGTAAGGCCATGCGGGCGGTTGCAAGTGACCCCAAACTGGCGAACGTGTGCGGCTTGGATAGTGACAGAGTAATCCTCCTGGCTTTTGCCATTGGTTCGGTGTTGGCGGGTGTGGCCGGGATTCTTGTTGCGCTTGATGTGGATATGACACCGACCATGGGGATGAATGCCCTCATGATGGGGATCGTCGCCGTCATCATCGGGGGAGTGGACAGTATCATCGGAATTATACTGGGAGCATTGTTGCTCGGACTGGCCCAGAATCTTGGAGTGTGGTACATCAGTTCCCAATGGCAGGATGCTATCGCCTTTGCCATTCTCTTGATTTTCCTGCTCTTCAGGCCGCAGGGGTTCATGGGGAAACGAGTCGTGAAGGCGACGGTTTAGGGGCGCTAGCGCATGGAATACTTTCTACACATACTGATACTCATTGGCATCTACATTATCTTATCGGAGTCACTCAATTTAATTGCCGGATATACCGGCTTGCTCTCCATCGCACACGCGGCTTTCTATAGTGTTGGTGCATACGTCGCGGCACTCATGGCTCTCAATTTACATAGTCCTTTTCTGGTCAATATCATTTGCGCCATCATCTTGAGCGGTCTGCTGGGGGCCTTGGTAGGCATTCCGGCTCTCCGCATTCGCGACGATTACTTTGTCATTGCTACATTCGCCTTTCAGGTCATTACCTTCAGTATTCTCAACAACTGGGTGTCCTTCACCGGCGGCCCAATGGGCTTGCCCGGCATTCCGCCACCTACGATATTTGGTTTGGCGATTTCTTCACATCTCGGATTCCTTTTACTTATCGGTTTCTCGTGCGCTTTGATTCTGTGGATTTCTCACCGCATTGTCCAGTCCCCCTTCGGTCGAGTGCTGAAGGCAATCCGGGAGGACGAGGTGTTCGCACAGGCTGTCGGCAAAAACGTCGCTGCATACAAGGTGCTGGTTTTTATCATCGGTGCAGGGATGGCGGCTGTCGCCGGCGTGATGTATGCTTACTATATCAGCTTCATTGACCCGACGAGCTTCACGGTCATGGAGTCAATCTTCATCATCTCTATTGTTATTATCGGCGGTGCGGGAAGCTTGTGGGGTCCGGTTATCGGGGCGGTGGTTCTGGTGGTCCTGCCCGAGGCGTTACGGTTCGTGGGAATGCCCAGTTCCATTGCTGCGAATATGAGGCAGATCATATACGGCGGTCTGCTTGTTGCCTTCATGATGTGGAGACCACAGGGACTCATGGGCAAACACACCTTCCAGAGTGGGGCGGACAGTAAATGAGCAACGCTTTATTGGAGATCCAAGAAGTCAAAAAGCATTTCGACGGAGTTCACGCACTGGCGGGTTTCTCCTGCAACCTTGAGGAGCGGGAGATTCTGGGACTCATTGGTCCGAACGGAGCTGGAAAGAGCACCCTTTTCAACGTAATGAGCGGTTTTTTGCCGTGCGAGGGTGGAAAGATCGTCTTCAAGGGGCAGAACATCACAGGTGCCCCTCCGTACCAAATTACAAGTCAGGGAATTAGTCGGACATTTCAGAATCTCCGTCTCATTCGCCAGGTCCGCGTTCTCGATAATGTGCTGCTGGCATTTCAAAATCAGCCTGGCGAACGCTTGTGGAATGTCTTCTTCCGCCAGGGGGTATGTCTGAAGCAGGAGACGGCGAATCGGGAAGAGGCAATGGCTTTGCTGAGGGAAGTGGGTATGGCCGAAAAAGCGGATGATCCGGCGGAAGACCTTTCTTATGGCCAGCAAAAGCTCCTGAACCTTGCCTGTTGCTTAGCGGCTAAGTCTGAGGTTATTTTGCTCGATGAGCCGGTGGCAGGGATAGCTCCAGAAATGATTGAGAAAATATTACGGATAATTCAAGAACTACCCGGTAAAGGCAAGTCAGTGATTCTGATTGAACACAATCTGGACGCTGTGATGCAGGTTTGCGACAGAGTTATATTTATGGATGCAGGAGTCATGGTAAGCGAAGGCACACCCGAGGAAGTCAGAAATGATCCAAGGGTCATTGAGGCATACATAGAATGAGAAACAGAATGCTGGAAATCAGGAACCTCGAAACAGGGTATGGCAAGAAGCAGGTACTCTTCGGCTTGTCGTTGGAAGTTGGTACAGGTGAAATTGTCGCCCTGATTGGGCCAAATGGTGCCGGTAAGTCCACCGTGCTGAAAGCTGTATGTGGTTTGATACCGGCTTGGAATGGCGAAATACGTTTCGGCCATGATGTGACCAACGGCAACACTCCGGCCCAGAATGTTGCGCGAGGTATCACCTTCGCTCCCCAGGGCAGCCGCGTCTTTGATGACCTAACCGTCATGGAAAATTTGGAAATTGGTGGTTTTCAGCTCCCTAATCGTGAATTGAAAATCCGAATCGAACAGATGTTCCAGATGTTCCCAGTATTGAAGGAGCGAGAGCGAGAAGATGCGGGCAACTTGTCAGGCGGAGAACAACAAATGCTGGCCCTGGCCAGAGCCCTTGTCCCAAAACCCAAGTTGCTTATGCTCGACGAACCATCCCTCGGCCTTTCGCCGAATCTTATCACTATAGTGTTTCGGAAAATATCTGAGATAAGCACTGAGACCGGAGTGAGCATTCTAATCGTCGAACAGAAGGTCCGCGAAGTCCTTGACATTTGTGACCGAGTCTATTCATTAAAATTGGGTCGTGTGGCGTTTGATGGGAGACCAGGAGAATTGTCCGGAGACACTGAAACATTAAGGAATTTATTCCTGTGATCTTGCACTTTTGGAGATAATACGTGCAATCCAGTGATATCTCTTCTCACAGGGAAATAATTGGATTCATCCCGCTAAAACGAAATGTAGTTTTTTCGAAAGGTGAAATTCAAAAACTCGATACGTTCGATGAAGCGAAACTGTATATGCACGAAAATTCCAACGCAGATGGATACTATTATCCGCCTGTTGTTGCCCGTTATGAATTGAAAAGTCCCACTTACGAAAAACCGGATTTTGCAGCAGGTCCATTACCTAGAAGCAAGAGACCGGCGCATCTTTTTAAGCTCCCCGCTTCGCACCAGATTGTTCTAGATTTTCCATATTCTGTTGAACCAAGAAACAATGAATGCATGTTTCTGGTTCAATTCTTGGCGTTCATTTATGGAACGCGAGCACATATTACTGAATGGTGGATTGATGGACGAGTTCCTCAAAAAACTTCTAACGACTATATCCTCGACGAAATGGAGTTGCCCTATTTAACAGATATGGCCTTCAGCACATGGTCGGAATGTAAAACACCAGAACAACAACTTCACCTGACAAATTTGCTATACATGCACAACCGTGTGTTTAGCTATGAGTGGGACTGGGAACAATTTACGGTTGCCTACATGGTTTTTGATGGATGCTACAGGTATCTTCAACGTTATACCGATTTTAAGGGAGTGCCCGAACACGCAAGTCGACTAAAATTGGTTCTTGAAGAAATCAGGATTCCCCTCGAAGAGGACCGAATCAAGAAATTTGTGAAACTTCGGAACGACCTATTTCATGAAACGTTGTGGGAATCAAAACAGCCCGGAATAAGTGCCAGTCACGATGCTTTCATGGCATCACGGCAAATGAAAAAAATTTGCACAAGGATTCTTCTCTTTATTCTGGGCTACCGAGGAGAGTATCTGGCAAAACCCTGGTGGTTCGCTGGGAGTAGTTGCGTTCTGAGACGGCCTGAGTAGACAATCCGGGGACGGCTATCCCGTATGGAAGAAAAGGGGACAGGTGAATAATGAAGATAAGTTTTAAAATTCAATACGTTTTTAGAAATTGGGAAGACTTGTTTTGAGGGGATTTGCGGGGGTGGGGTAGGGAAGGGAAGGGAGACTCTAAACACAAACGTTTAGTAGAGGAAATTTTGGCACGTTAAAGGTCACTCGGCGAGGAGCTGCTGCTTTTCTCCAGCTCCTCGCCGAGTGAAAAGATTTAGCGGCAAAAGTACTATTTTTTACAATTACCTAATTTGTCTTTTGCTTTGCACTCATTGTCTAGTTCGCCAGTTGTTGGCTTGGTATACCTCACATCATAATCTGATGTGGGCCAATTTGAACAGTTCTTACACCAATGCCATGTGTCACTTCCTTTTTTCTTCCGATACTCTGTCATATTATTTCTCCTTAATTTTGCCTCGAAGTTTATTAGCCAAGCATAACATCGAGGCTTTATGTTCATGCTTAACTTCAAGGCTCAGCGGCACGGCTTGCCCGCGTTTGCTGAAGCGCTTTGTACGGTGTTATTTTCTTTGGGAAGATGTTTACGCCATTTTTCTTTTACGTAATCAACAAATCCCTCCACAGCGGACGCTTGAAATACAAGAGCCAGCTCCTTCCCGGTTTGGGTAAGTAAGACCTTCCCGATAGAGAGCCGGTTGTCCTTTTCATTTCCCGTCGTTAAAGTTAAAGACCTCGCAAAATATGACACCTGGACCGTCTTTGGCAGGTCTCTTCGACTAAACCCTGAAAAATTATTATACTGGACAAGACCGATGCTGTCTAAGTGGGTTAACGTGTCGAAGGTGAGTCCTTTGTCATTGTAGATTTGGGCATGAGCATCAAAAATGAGGGGAGTAAAGTCACCGATTAACCAGCCAAAGCGGCATAAAGTAAAAAATAGTTTTGCGTCTCTCTTGTCGAGATCGTCAAGAAAGTTCACCGTTCGCCTCGAATAGCTGCCAGGCAAATTAGCCTCACCTGCCAAAATACGTGCCCAAAGATCCTGCATATCATTATCAGAAATGTTTCTTGATTTTTCAAAAAAGTTTGTAATCCAATCGTCTTCAATCATACTTGGATCTGATTCGCTCTCTAGTTGAGGTAATGCTTTCTTCGTTATCTCTTCCATATTGTCTTGTCGGCTTGCTTCCTCTTCGACAAAGCGCCGCATTGCCCTGCGATGCAAATCTGTAATCTCAATTTCTGCCTTCGCTTTTATTAGACTTGCTTCGGCGTCAGCCTTTGCAATACGCTTTATTTGCCATGGTTCAAAAATACCACCAACAGCAGAAGACACCTTTTTAATTAAAGTGTCGGCGGGCTTAGATAATTCCCCAAGGTTTACTATAGATATCGGGTTGTCGTTTGGCATTTTGTTTCTTCACCAAATATATTCATTATCTGGCTGTTTGGTTGAGGCGGAATTATTGTGTGCCGTAGCCTCCATGGACTTCCAATTATAATCGGTTGAAGTTTTCAACCGGGTTGCCGGGTCATTTGCCATTGAACGCTCCTCTTTGTTTGAAACTATCCTATTCCTTGATTTTTGTGCTGTCAAGAAATAATCTGCTTTGTTTTCTGTAAATTATGTATAGTTTTTGGACAGATCCGGTTTTTTGTGGGAGAAGATTGCTATTTTACCGGTGAGATCTTTCGGTTACACGCAATGTCGCTTGGCTTGAAAATATTGTTCTAAGACGTTTTCTCAATCATCAAAGAGAAACTAAATCATGCGGTGAGCATTCTTCTCAAGCCAGGCTATGGCCATAGAATTAACTTTGGCAAAAATGCCGGCATTGTCATTGTTTTCTGAAAACTCTTGAGCATCCCTAAAGGAAGCGATAAAAGTCTTCGGCAATTGGAGCCCGTCCTTGTAAATTACAGCTTTGGTTCTCCCGCTAGATTGTGGCTCATTTACTATCTCAAATTTCTTTCCATTTATAAAATGTTCCATCATCTAAACACCTCCTATAATGGCAAAACAATATGACCACGAACCAAATAATAGTTATTTGGTTAAGGTCGGTAGACTTCGCGTCGGTGGCCGACACGGAGGACCAGCACTACCAATCGGTTGTCCTCAATCCGGCAGATAATCCGGAAAGCTCCGACTCGATACCACCAGAATTCGCCCAGTCTGGCGCCTTTCAGGGCAGCAGCGATGGTCCGTGGATTTTCCAGTGGGAGAATCCGTTCCCGGAGAAAGGAAACAATTCGCCGGGCAACCGGCTTGTCCAGTTTTTCAAGTTCTCGTTTGGCGGCTGCGGCAAACTCAATCTGCCAGGTCAAGGTCGTGTTCCACTTCTTCCAGGGTATAGGTCATACTTCGCCCGGCCCGAATGTCTTCCAGCCGGTTCTGAGCCAGATAGATGTCCTCCAGATCGTCCAAATGCTCAATGATGGCTTCCCGGACGTAATAGGTCTTGGTTCGACCGGTGGCCTTGGCCAGATCCTCCAGGCGTTTTTCAATTTCAGGTGTTAATCGGACAGCCAACATGGTTGCACCTCCTTTGCAATACAAATATAGCACTTTGCCGTCCAGGGCGCTACAAAATGTTTCTGGCCCTGACTTCCAGCACATGAAGAGGGGAGAGTGAGGGGATTTATCCCCTCACCGTCCGGATGGGAAGCTGGCCAAAGGTAATATTGTTCATACATGTCCGTAGTTCAATCATTCCACTAAATGGATAGGGGTTTATATGTATTCTTTTTTTATAGTTTTAGGATTTTCTCCGTTAGCGCTGGCAGCCTGAAGGGGACGGATCACCCGGAAGGGAAGCCGGACCGTAGTGGTCAAGGTGTTTCTGAACACGTTGGCCGCATTAAATGGCAACATAGCGACCGACCGGAAGGACAGTCAGCGTCTCCGCTGTCTGTCCGGGGCCGGGAACGGCGGGAAAGGGAAACTGATAAAGAAGGAAAGGAAACCACAATAATAGCGCTTATTAAAAAGCTCTTAAAAATAGAAGAAGGGAAGAAACCCCTATCTCAGAAAGTTGCAACAGGAAAGAAAGAAGAAAACATCGTTATAAACTTTGGGTAAGCAGAGGAAAAGCTTGCTG
>Ga0114934_10001641_pt1 | contig 14561 bp, 16 predicted proteins | sample 4SBtaG_2_FD_99695 | JGI IMG/M metagenome (GOLD analysis project Ga0114934, IMG submission 99695) | Deep subsurface microbial communities from Kolumbo volcano to uncover new lineages of life (NeLLi) - 4SBTROV10_white metaG | ecosystem: Environmental > Aquatic > Marine > Volcanic ... | reverse complement strand
GAAGAAAAGCTGACAGCTCTATTTTTAACTAATCCCACTATTGAACGAAAGCATCGCAACCCGCCTCGCAAAAAATCATCTGCGAGGCGCTTGCTAAATTTTCATAAACGGCAGAAAAAGCATCGTTTTTAAAAGAAATATCTCTTAACTTAATGGCAGTGAAGCAGGAGATTGGGAACGAGAAAAGGCATGGAGTGAAGAGGGTGTTGAGTTGCTGATTATTTTTCCAGCAGATCAAGTTTACCGGGTTTACCGTTCCAGTCGTCAGCATCCGGTAAGGGGTCTTTGACTTCGGTGATGACGGGCCATTTCTGTGCAAGTTCGGCGTTTAATTCTATAAACTGTTGCTGGTCGGCCGGCAGTTCGTCTTCTGCAAAAATGGCGTTGGCGGGGCATTCCGGTTCGCATAATGTGCAGTCAATGCATTCTTCCGGGTCGATGACGAGGAAGTTGGGTCCTTCGTGAAAACAATCTACAGGGCAAACATCAACACAGTCTGTATATTTACATTTAATACAATTTTCAGTGACTACAAAGGCCATGTTTTTATCCAAATAGTTAATGTGAATGAGTTGGTGTATATTATCAGAATATCGGCAATTTAAAAAACCGGATTTTGGTGGTTTCCGATGTTGTATGGCTTATGGCGTAAGAGGGTGGTTTTTGTGTTGCGCCTGACTGGAAAAGAGTTGCGCCAGTTTTTCTGTGTCTGAATGCTTTAACGTGGCCATGACTTCTTGTTTTAATTGGCTGTCGGCAAAATGTTGTGTTTTTCTGAGTGGGGCTTTTAGGGCTTTTTTGAGGTAGTTTAATGCATCCCGGTCTTGACCCTGGCTGAGTAGGAACTGGGCGTAAAAATAATTGCTGTCTATGCCGTTTGGATTGATTTCCAGGCCTTTAAGCAGCATTTGTCGGGCTTTATCATTGTCACCGAAGGAAATTGGCCAGGGTGGGGCCATGAAATAAAGTGTGCCGAGGGTGGTGTAGGCAGTACCTGCTAATGCCTTCGGATTTTGTTTTATGCTTTGTTCGAGCAGTGTTTTTGCGTTGTCCAGGGCGGTGAGGGCTTCAAATGCGGGCAGGTTGGCGGCCTGGGTGGAGAGGAGAACCGCATGCCAGATTTTAGGCTCGGCCGCTTCGGGATATTGTTGGCTTAGTGCCTGGGCTTGCTTGATGAGTGCAGAGAGTGAGGTTTTTTGCTGCTCATGCGTTTGTTGATAATAGGCTTTTGCCCAGGCGCTTTCAATCTGTTGAATGGCATCAGCAAGCGGGCGCGCGGACACGGCGTTTGAAATCAGTAGTAGAATTGCAACATATGTTGTTTTAAGCATACAGGCAATATACTGCAATTTCGCCTGAGTTGCAATGTTTTTAGCTGTTTTTTGCGGTTTTGGAAAAGCTGTAGCCTTTAAGTTGTTATTTGTAATCAATAGCTTGTGGTGTTATTTCCGTTATTTCCAGTTTTTGTAAGGGTTTTTGCTGAGGTTGTTGTTGTAATAACGCAAATCGTGCGTGACTTCTTCGCCAATCCAGTCGGGCAGGCTGAATTTTTCGTCAAGACTGTTCAGTTCGACTTCGGCGACGATAAGGCCGGCATTTTCGCCGCTGAATTCGTCGATTTCCCAGGTGTGTTGGTCATGTTTGACAAAGTAGCGGATTTTTTCGATAAGGGGCTTGTGGCATAAGCTGTCCAGCATGTTTTCGCCATCGTTTAGTGGGATGCTGTATTCAAATTCCTGGCGATGGTTGCCGATGGTGGCGCTTTTTATGTTGAGCCAGGCTTCGGTATCGGAGGTTCTGATGCGAATTGATGATTTATCATTCCCGCATAAGTAGCCTTGACGATAGCGGACGGAATGGCTGACGTGTTGACGCCAGGTGTCGTTTTTGAGTAAGAATTTATGTTCTATTTCCAGGGCCATGATGTTACCGTCTTTGTGTTGTGGGGCGGATATGATAAAACATTAGAGTGCTAATCCCATAATTCTTTATTATAATGGTTGGTTATTGGCCAGGGTTCGTCCTTGCTGATAATATAACTCGTATTCTGAATGCAGGATATTTTTACAGGAGAAAATCATGACTTTTGAATTACCCCCATTACCTTATGCAAAAGATGCTTTGGCACCGCATATTTCTGAAGAAACGCTGGAGTATCATTATGGTAAACATCATCAGACCTATGTCACTAATTTGAACAATTTGGTGCCAGGGACTGAGTTCGAAGGTAAGTCTTTAGAAGAGATTGTTAAAGCGTCCTCAGGCGGTATTTTTAATAATGCGGCGCAGGTTTGGAATCATACGTTTTACTGGAACAGTTTGTCACCAAACGGCGGTGGCGAGCCTACAGGTGAGCTGGCTAATGCGATTAACAGAACGTTTGGTTCGTTTGAAGAATTTAAGGAAGCCTTTACTAAATGTGCAGTAACGACGTTTGGTTCCGGTTGGGCGTGGCTGGTTAAAAACCCTAATGGTACGCTGGAATTGGTGAGCACCAGTAATGCGGGATGTCCTTTGACTGAAGGTCAAACACCTCTGTTGACGTGTGATGTTTGGGAACATGCGTATTACATTGATTACCGGAATGCACGACCCAAGTATTTGGAAGCGTTCTGGAATCTGGTGAATTGGGATTTTGCAGCGAAGAATTATCAATAGTGTTTCATCGCGACTGAAGAGGCTCTTGCGGGAGCATTTGTGAGTCAAAAGAAAGCCAGAAGCGGATTATCGCTTCTGGCTTTTTTGTTGTCGCAATTAGCTGTTTTTATTGCGTTCCTGAGCTTCTTTGATGACTTCGTCAGCGACGTTTTTAGGACATGGTGCGTAATGCGAAAATTCCATTGAGAATTGTCCGCGACCGGATGTCATGGTTCTCAAATCGCCAATATAACCGAACATTTCACTCAAAGGCACATCGGCTTTGACACGAACACCGGTGACACCAGGCTCTTGCGCTTTGATCATGCCACGACGGCGGTTTAAGTCGCCGATAACATCACCGACATTGTCTTCCGGTGTATAAACATCCACTTTCATGATCGGCTCAAGCAGTTGAGGACCGGCTTTGGGGATGGATTGACGATAGGCGGCCTTTGCAGCAATTTCAAAAGCAATGGCCGATGAATCCACGGCATGGAAGGCGCCGTCAAACAGGTTGACTTTGACATCCAGACATGGGTAGCCCGCTAAAACGCCTTTTTCCATGCTGCTTGCAAAGCCTTTTTCAACGGCTGGCCAGTATTCGCGTGGTACGTTACCACCGGTTACGGTTGACTCAAATTCAAAACCGGTGCCCGGCTCGGCAGGTTCCAGAATATAGTCAATTTTCGCATATTGACCTGAACCACCCGATTGTTTTTTATGGGTGTAGCTGTCTTCAACGCGTTGTGTGATGGTTTCACGGTAGGCTACTTGTGGCTTACCGACATCAACTTCGATGCCATGGGTTCTTTTCAGGATGTCGATTTTGATGTCGAGGTGTAACTCGCCCATGCCTTTAAGAATGGTTTCGCCACTGTCTTCGTCGGTTTCGACGCGGAATGAGGGGTCTTCCTGAATCATCTTGCCAATGGCAATACCCAGTTTTTCCGCGCTGGCTTTGTCTTTGGGCGCAACGGCGATAGAGATAACAGGATCCGGGAATACCATAGGCTCAAGAATAGCGGGGTCTTTAGGGTCGCACAGGGTGTGACCGGTCTGGACATTTTTCATGCCGATAACCGCAACGATATCGCCCGCCTGGGCTGATTCGAGTTCTTCACGCGAGTCGGCATGCATTTCGACCAGACGACCAATGCGTTCGGTTTTGCCGATGGAGCTGTTTAAGACCGTCATGCCTTTTTCCATGCGGCCGGAATAGATGCGGATAAAGGTCAATGCGCCAAAACGGTCGTCCATGATTTTGAATGCCAATGCACGCAATGGGCGGTCTGGGTCAACGATGGCAAATTTACCTGTTTCATTGCCTTCCAGGTCAACTTCAGGTTGTGGTTTGACTTCGGTTGGGTCGGGCAGGTAATCAACAACCGCGTCGAGAACCAGTTGTACACCTTTGTTTTTGAAAGACGAGCCGCAATAAGTCGGGAAGAAGTCAAGTGCAATAGTGCCTTTGCGAATGCATTTTTTTAAGGTATCGATATCGGGCTCTTCACCGTCCAGATATTTTTCCATGGCTTCGTCGTCTTGTTCTAACGCCGTTTCGACCATTTTTTCGCGCCATTCTTCAACCTGGTCAACCATGTCTTCAGGAACATCCTTGATTTCGTATTTTAATGGGTCGCCAGAGTCATCCCAAATCCAGGCTTTGCGCGTTAACAGATCAACCACGCCCACAAAATCATCTTCGCGGCCAATAGGCAATGTCATCACCAGTGGGTTTGCACCCAGCACATCTTCAACCTGTTTGACGACGCGGAAAAAATCAGCACCTAAACGATCCAGTTTGTTGACATAGATGATACGGGCCACTTCTGATTCGTTGGCATAACGCCAGTTGGTTTCAGATTGCGGTTCTACACCGCCGGAGCCACAGAATACACCGACACCGCCATCCAGTACTTTCAGAGAACGATATACTTCGATGGTGAAGTCAACGTGTCCCGGCGTGTCGATGATATTTAACCGATGACCGTTCCATTCACAGGTTGTCGCAGCAGACTGAATGGTAATCCCGCGTTCCTGCTCTTGTTCCATAAAGTCGGTTGTGGCGGCGCCATCATGAACTTCGCCGATTTTATGGATTTTACCGGTCAGTTTGAGGATACGCTCCGTGGTTGTGGTCTTACCGGCGTCAACGTGAGCGAAGATACCGATGTTTCGATATAGCGATAGATCTGTCATGTTTGTACTCTAAAAATGGACATAAAAAACAGTGAACCCTTAAATACAAGGGCTTGGTGTTTGGTTATAAACGTGGTTTTCTAATCGACCGGAAACGGTGAATATTAACCGAGCAAAGCCGAAACGAAAAGGCTTTAAAAAACTTCGTATTTTAACCTAAAAAGATAAAAAAAGCAGAATAAATCAGGCCGCCCAGATGAAAAATCTCTTCTTGTTCCTAAACGGAGTTTGGGAACGCCTGGTTGAGAAGCTCTGCTTCGTGTCGTTTGGTTTATCCTGTAACGGTATTTTTTTACCCCTCAGCATATGCGTTCCATGAGACTTTAGCTTTCAATTGCGGCTGAACCCGCTCCTACAGCGTTCAAACTATCTCATGCCCCGTAGGAGTGACTTTAGTCACGATCAAACTACCCCCCAATAATATAAAATATCTGATACGACACAACATGGCGTGAAAAAAATCAAGCCGCGTAAATCAGTCAATATGTTATGTTGGGTCTGTATTTTGCCGCGCTAATTGACGCAATTGCATTAGTGAATACAAGGCTTTGAGGTTGGGGCAATCTATCTGCTCGCGGATGCCGGCGCGTACGGCGTTGCCGAGTATGGCTTCTGTTTCCAGGGGGCGGCCGTTTTCAAAGTCCAGCAACATGCTGGTTTTATACGGAGGCATGTTGTAGGTGCTTTCGATATTATTATCGATAACATCGGCAGGTAATGGGTGGCCGCAGGCGGCGGCAATATCAGAAACTTCCTGCATGATGCGGCGGATAAATGCTTCCTGGGTCGTCAGGATATCGAGCGTGGCCAAGCCACCGGAAAGCACCGACAGAGGATTGAAGGGGGCATTCCAGATACATTTTATCCAGCGGCCGGTGATAATATCGTCCATGCCGATGCATTCGATACCGCTTTGTTGAAATAACTCGATCAGTGTTTGTGTTTTTTGGGCAATGCCGTGCGGCACATTGCCGAGGGTTAATTTACCGTAGGCCAGATGGGTAATAACGCCGGGTGTTAGTCGGTTGCAGCAGATAAAGGCCAGGCCGCTGATGACGTCATTATCGGGGAAGGCGGCGGCCAGTTCCTGTTCGATTTCGACGCCATTCTGGATGAATACAATTGCCGTGCCAGCCGATACGGCATCGCGAATCAATGCGACACGGTCGCTGTCGGGTGTGATTTTACTGCACAGGATGACATAATCGGCAACACCTTGGTAATCGCTGGTCGTGGTAAGTGTTTGGCTGGGCATAAAGCGCCAGTGTCCTAAAAGCTGGCTGTTGATTTGATAGCCTTGTTTTTTGACAACCGGGTAATCCGATCGGCAGACAACGGCGACATCGCACCCCGCCTTAGCCAGCAGGGCGCCGTAAAATGCGCCTATTGCCCCCGCGCCGACGATGAGAATACGTTTAGTTTGAGCCATTTTGGTCGATGATGCGTTTAATCATGGCGACGGAAAGTTTGCGTTTTTCCATCAATGTGGTTTGCGCTATTTTATCCAATAATTGCCATAAAGCGGACAGATTGCTTTGATAATGTTGTTGTAAAAACCGAGCTACCCGATCGGGGACTTCAATGCTCATCGATTGGGCTTTCAGTCGGAATGCGGCGATCATTTCGGCATCCGACAGGGCTTTCAGCTTCAAAGTCAGGCCCCAGCCCATGCGGGTTTTGAGGTCATGCAGGGTAAAGGCTAGATAGCGTGGCGGACAGTGCGCTGTGAGCAGCAATTGGTGTTCACGTTCACGCAGACGGTTATAAAAATTGAACAGCGCGTGTTCCCAGTCTGGATTTCCGGCAATCTGATCGATATTGTCCAGACAAACCAGTTCGACGGCGTCCAGGCCTTCCAGAATTTCGGGGCTGGCCTCGATAAGGTTTAGATAGAATGCCTGGCGGCCGATGTGTTGCGCCTGTTGGCAGCAGGCTTGTAATAAATGAGTTTTACCCAGACCGGTTTCACCCCATAAATAAAGCTGTAATTCCTGTTTGTCATGGATAAAACGCTGTAAATGTTCCAATAATTCCTGATTACTGGCTGGAAAAAAGCTGTCGAAGTTGTTTTCGCTTTGAAGATCAAATTGCAGCGGAAGTTGGACGGCCATATTTAGTTTTTAGGGGCGGTGTACACAAAAAAACCGGCGCTGAAACACAAGATCAGGCTGAATACGACTTCGGTCAGTGCCAGGTGGCGTTCAAGCGGATTGGCATAGGCTTCGATGACGCCGTGGGTAAAATAGAACACACTGAGATAGCTAAGCCAGGTGCAGCTTTTTAAGCGTCCATCGAGCAAGCCACGAAAGGGGAGCAGTAACGGTGTGATGCCGATCAGTAAACTTAAGGCGACCGGAATGCGGGTAGACGGGGCCAGTACGGTATTCCAGGCCATCAGCAACAGAAACAGGCCAAAAAAACTGAAAATGGCGAGGGCTAATAAAAATTTTCGATTCATGATAAGCGCGAAGCCGTTTCTGCCAATCGTTTGCCGAGCGTGTGACACAGTGTTTTTTCGTGTTCGCTCAAGGCTTGTGTGTCATTTGCCAGATGGCTGGCGCCATACGGTGTGCCGCCGCTGCGGGTTTGTTGCAGGGCGGGTTCATCCGGTGGAATGCCGACTATCAACATGCCATGATGCAGGAGAGGATACATCATGGACAGCAAGGTACTTTCCTGGCCGCCGTGCATGCTGCTGGTGGATGTAAAAACGGATGCCGGCTTGCCGGACAGGTCAGCCGAAAACCACAGGCTGGTGGTGCTGTCGATAAAATATTTCATTGGGCTGGCCATGTTACCGAAATGCGTTGGGCTGCCCAGCGCCAAACCGTCGCATTGGCGTAAATCATCCAGCGTGGCATAAGGTGCACCGCGTTCAGGGATGGTGTCGGCGGTTTTTTCGCAAACCGTAGAGATTTCCGGGACGGTACGCAATTTGGCTTCACAGCCAGGCGTCATTTCCACGCCACGGGCAATGTGTTGTGCCATCTTTTCGGTACTGCCGTTGCGGCTGTAATAAAGCACCAGAATGGTCGTCATGACAAAATCGCCAGAACATTTTCCGGTGGACGGCCAATGGCGGCTTTGTAATTGGCCAGGACAATCGGGCGTTCAATCAAACGCGGAAATTTGACCATGGCGGCAATCAGTTGTTCGCGGCTGAGTGAGGCATCGTCCAGGTTGTTTTCCTTGTATTCCTTTTCTTTTTTGCGCATCAGATCGCGTGGGTCATCCAGGCCCAGTTTATCCAGAATATCAGCCAGTTCCTCGGTGGAAGGCGGGGTTTTCAGGTATTCGATAATGTCAGGTTCAATGCTCTGTGCCTGTAATAACTTCAGCGTTTCGCGTGATTTGCTGCAACGCGGGTTATGATAAATTTTTACAGTCATAATCTGATTCGATAGCTAAAATTGCGATTATAATGTTTTTTTTGTGGTAGGGCTGATTTAATCGCTGAAATTTATGCTATGCCCCTAGGCGCGGCTTAAGCCGCGACTGGAGGCGTTCACTATTGGCTGAGCTATTTAAAACGAGAGATAACTGAGAATATGATGAATGTGGAATGTATAAAAGACAGGCTTTGGCAATATTGGTTATTGTGTCGTTTCGATAAACCGATTGGCATTCTGATTTTGCTGTGGCCTGCATTATGGGCGTTGTGGATTGCCAGTCACGGCCAGCCGGATCCGCTGGTGTTTGCGGTGATTTGTGCCGGTGTCGTACTGATGCGGGCCGCAGGCTGCGTGATCAATGATTATGCCGATCGCGACATTGATCCCTATGTCGAGCGCACCAGACAACGACCGATGGCGACAGGCAAGGTCAGCCCGAAAGAAGCTCTGGTCGTTTTTGTGGTGTTATGCCTGATAGCGTTCGGGTTGGTTTTGTTGCTGAATATCAAAACCATTCTGTTGTCTTTTATCGCCGCATTTCTGGCGGCCAGTTATCCGTTTATGAAACGCTACACGCATTTACCGCAAGCCTATCTGGGCATTGCCTTCGGCTTCGCCGTGCCGATGGCGTTTGCGGCACAAACCAACAGCATTCCGCCGGTTGCCTGGATTTTGTATTTGGCCGTGATGCTATGGGCCCTGGTGTATGACACCATGTATGCCATGGTTGATAAAGACGATGATTTAAAAATAGGGGTCAAATCTACGGCCATTTTATTTAGTCCCTATGAGCGCGAAATCATGGCCGTTTTGCAGCTTATAATTTTAGGGCTGCTGATTTGGGTTGGGCAAATTGAGCGCCTGGGTGGATTTTATTATGCCGGTGTTGCCGTTGCGGCTGGTTTATCGGTGTATCAGCAAAAACTGATTTTTCACCGCAACAAGGCGGACTGCTTTAAAGCCTTTTTAAACAGTAACGGTTTTGGTATGGCGGTTTTTATCGGTTTAGTGTTGGATTATTGGGCGCGGTAAGACTGAGCGCAATTGTATAATACAATAATCTTGCTCCCACATTCTGTGGAAACGCGAAATCCAAGCCTTCTCCAGTAGGAGAAGGCGATATTGACAGGTTTTCTAAATATTGACCAAATGACAACAGATTAGCGATTCATCCTGTTTTCAATCAGTTCAGTCACGACTGAAGGGTCGGCCAGGGTGGAGGTGTCACCGAGGTTGTCGAGTTCATTGGCCGCGATTTTACGTAAAATGCGGCGCATGATTTTACCAGAGCGCGTTTTAGGCAGGCCGGGGGCCCACTGGATAAAATCGGGTGTGGCGATGGGGCCGATTTCTTTTCTGACCTGTTGAATGAGATCCTGGCGCAATGTTTCGCTGGGTTCTACGCCGATATTTAAAGTGACATAGGCATAGATACCCTGACCTTTGATTTCATGCGGAAAACCGACAACGGCCGCTTCTGCGACATCGTCATGTAGAACCAGGGCGCTTTCAACTTCTGCGGTGCCCATCCGGTGGCCGGAGACATTTATCACATCATCAACCCGGCCGGTGATCCAGTAATAGCCCTCTTTGTCACGCCGTGCGCCATCGCCGGTGAAATAGTAGCCGGGGTAATTCTTATAATAGGTGTCTATAAAGCGTTGGTGGTCGCCGTATAACGAGCGTGCCTGGCCGGGCCAGGGTGTGCTGATGGTGAGCAGGCCTTCCGCTTCACCGTCAAGTTCATGGCCGTCGTTGTCCAGAATTTTAGGTTGTATGCCGAAGAAGGGCAGGGTGGCCGATCCGGGTTTTAAGTCGGTTGCGCCGGGCAGTGGTGTGATCAGGATGCCGCCGGTTTCGGTTTGCCACCAGGTATCGACAATGGGGCAGCGGCTGTTGCCGACGATATGGTAATACCATTCCCAGGCTTCGGGGTTGATGGGCTCGCCGACGCTGCCTAAAATTCTCAAACTGCTGCGGTCGGTACGGGTGACAAAGTCATCGCCTTGTGCCATCAGGGCGCGAATCGCGGTGGGGGCGGTATAAAAAATATTGACCTGGTGTTTGTCGATGACGCGCCAGAAACGGTCAGCTTCAGGCCAGGTGGGGACGCCTTCAAACATCAGGGTGGTGGCACCGTTACATAATGGGCCATAAATAATATAGGAGTGGCCGGTTATCCAGCCAATGTCGGCGGTGCACCAGTAAATATCGCCATCATGATAGTCAAAAATATATTTATGGGTGATGGCGGCATAGAGCAGGTAGCCACCGGTGGTGTGCAGAACGCCTTTGGGTTTGCCCGTGGAACCCGATGTGTAGAGGATAAACAAGGGGTCTTCAGCATCCATGAGTTCAGGTGGACAATCGGCTGAGGCCGTGGCCATCGCCTGATGATACCAGATGTCGCGGCCTTCGCTCCAGGGCACGTCATTGCCGCTGTTTTGAATGACGATAATATGTTCGATGCAGGGGCATTCGCTAACGGCTTGATCGGCATTGGTTTTGGAGGGGGTGGCTTTGCCGCCGCGATAGCCTTCGTCGGCGCAAATCAGTACTTTGCAGTCGGCATCCAGGATGCGGTCTTTCAAAGAGTCGGCCGAGAAACCGCCGAAAACGATGGAATGGATGGCGCCGATGCGGGTGCAGGCCAGGATGACGGTTGCCGCTTCAGCCAGCATGGGCAGGTAAATACACACTCGGTCGCCTTTTTTGACACCGAGTGATTTTAATACATTGGCAAATTTGCAGACCTGCTCATGGAGTTCGCGGTAGCTTATTTTTTTATCCTGGCCGGGGTCGTCGCCTTCCCAGATGATGGCGCTCTGGTCGCCGCGGGTGGCCAGGTGTCTGTCCAGGCAGTTGACGCTGACATTGAGTTGGCCGCCTTCAAACCAGCGGATTTTACCTGTCGGGAAGTCATAGTCCAAGGTGGTGTCCCACGGTTTTGTCCAATCCAAAAAGAGTTTGGCTTGTTCAGACCAAAATGTGTCCGGGTCATCAATAGATTGCTGGTATAGTTCTTGATAGCGCGTTTTGTCAATATGCGCATGTTGTGCAATGTCAGGGACTACCGGATAAATTTTGTGTTCAGACATGTATGATTCCTTCTTTTATTTGGGCTAATTCGCAGTGTAAATTACCTTAGTCAATTTGATTTGAAATTGCACGAATTTTTTTTAGTTTATCAGCTTGCCAATGCGGGATGGCCCAGTCCAATAGCGCCTGTGCTGAGGCATGTTTCAGTTCTGTAGGCGGTTGCTGATTTAATTTTTGTAATAGGTGCCACAGGGTTTGGCCGGGGTTTTGCGCAGATACCGCTTCGGCTTGCGTTTGCTTGCTCAGTTTTTTACCCTGCGCGTCAACGATGAGTGGGATATGCATGTATTCAGGCCGGGCTAAATCTAATTGTTGCTGAATATAAAGCTGGCGTGCGGTTGAGTCGAGTAAGTCAAGGCCGCGAACAACCTGGGTGATGTGTTGCTGTTGTTCGTCAATCACGACAGCGAGCTGATAGGCGATGATGTTATCTTTGCGTTTGACAATGAAATCACCTGTGGTTTGAGACAGGCATTGTTGAATTTTACCTTGCAGGCGATCGATAAAATGAATTAGCTGGGCATCGGTTTTGATGCGCAATGCATTGGGTTGTGGCGGGATGTTGGTGTTTTTACGGCAAAATCCAGGGTAAACCGAGCCTGAGCGCGCCAATTTTTTACGGCTGCAGGTGCAGGAATAAAGCATGCCGTTCTGGTAAAGCCGGTCGATAGCGGCGTGATAATCTGTAAGATGCTGACTTTGATAATAAACCGGGCCATCCCAATGCAGTCCAAGTTTGTCCAGAACAAACAAAATTTGATCGCTGGCCTCAGGAAAAATGCGAAACCGGTCTAAATCATCAATGCGTAAACACCATTGGCCATGATGATGGCGGGCGTCAAGAAAGCTGGCCAGGGCGGTATAAAGTGAGCCGAGGTGTAACGGGCCGGATGGAGTGGGTGCAAACCGGCCGATATAGGGCTGTTTTCCGGTTTCTGAAGCGCTCAACTCTGGAGTTGTTTTTCGCGAATTTCGTCGAGTGTTTTGCAGTCGATGCACAGCGTTGCGGTCGGCCGTGCTTCCAGGCGTCGAATGCCAATTTCAATACCGCAGGTTTCGCAATAGCCATAATCGCCGGATTCAATTGCATCCAGTGTTTCGTCAATTTTTTTAATTAACTTACGTTCTCTGTCGCGGGTGCGCAATTCCAGGCTGAATTCAGATTCCTGTGTGGCTCTGTCGTTGGGATCGGGAAAGTTTGCCGCATCATCCTGCATATGATGGACCGTTCGATCCACTTCCTGCATTAATTGGGATTTCCATTGTTTTAGCAGACCCTCAAAGTGTTTGAGCTGCTTTTCATTCATGTATTCTTCGCCTTCTTTTTCTTCATAAGGCGTAAAATTCAACTCGTTAGCGGTTTGATTCGCGTCAGTCATCCCTTAACTCCTAAGCAATTTTAAAAAACTGCGCATTTTTAACAGAATAAGATAACCATAGCAAGAAATTTGTTATGATTTTGCGCTTTTAATCGTTACAAGATATTTATGACTATTCCAATCGCCAAACGTATGCACGATATTTCGCCATTTTATGTTATGGAATTACTCAGGCGGGCTAAAGAATTAGAGCTGCAAGGGCGCGATATTATCCATATGGAGGTCGGTGAGCCGGATTTTCCAACGCCGGAGCTTGTGTTGCAGGCTGGCAAGAATTTTCTGGCGGAGGGTGATATAAAATACACGGCTGCGGCTGGGTTGCCGGCGTTACGCGAGGCGATAGCCGATTATTATCGGCAACAGTACCAGGTCAAGGTAGACGCGCGGCGTATATTTATCACACCGGGGGCTTCCGGGGCGTTTTTATTGGCCTTGGGAGTGACGCTGAATCCAGGCGAAGAGGTGTTGATGGCCGATCCCTGTTACCCTTGTAATCGCAATTTTATTCGGCTGTTTGACGGTGTTTCACGTCCACTCGCGGTTTCGGCGCGTAGCCGCTATCATCTGGATGCGGATTTAATCCGGCAAAACTGGACGCCATCAAGCAAAGCCGTGTTAATGGCTTCGCCGTCTAATCCGACCGGAACGGTGATTGAAACCCGGACATTACAGACGGCGATCAAACAGACGCAAAGTTTGGGAGGCTGCTTTTATTCAGATGAAATCTATCATGGCTTGGTTTATGGCGCAGAGGCTGAGACGGCGTTGCGCTATAGTGAGGATGTTTTTGTTATCAACAGTTTTTCCAAGTTTTTCGGCATGACCGGTTGGCGTGTCGGCTGGTTGGTGGTACCTGATATGATGGTAGATGTTGTCGAAAAACTGGCCCAGAATATTTTTATTGCGACACCGACACATTCTCAATATGCCGCGCTGGCGTCTTTTTCTGAACAAAACCGGGCTGAGTTGGAACAGCGTCGGCAGGTTTTTGAAACGCGGCGGGATTTTCTGTATCAAAAATTGCAGGCTTTAGGTTTTGAAGTGCCCTGTAAGCCCGAGGGTGCATTTTATATTTATGCCGATTGCAGCGCATTTACTCAGGACAGTTTTCAGTTTGCCAAAGATTTGCTGGAAGCCGAGGGGGTCGCGTTGACGCCGGGTAAGGATTTTGGCAAAAACGAGGCGAATACGCATATTCGGTTTGCTTATACGGTTTCAATCGCTAGAATGTCGGCTGCTTTAAACCGATTGGAACGATTTTTATGTCAATTCAACAAATAACACCGTTACAACTTCAACAAAAAATAACGCAGCAAGCAGATTTAAAAATTTTGGATGTGCGTGAACCGCAAGAATTTGAATTTGCACATATTGAAGACAGTGTTTTGATTCCTTTGAGCCTGATTCCCTTGAAGGTTGAAGAATTGGATAGGAATGAAGAGTTAGTGGTGTTATGTCATCACGGGGTTAGAAGCATGATGGCCTGCCAGTTTTTAGCCAAAGAGGGGTTTGAGAATCTTTATAATTTGGTCGGTGGCATCGATGCCTGGTCGGTAGAATGTGATTCAACGGTGCCAAGATATTGATCTTCAGGTAAAATGGGCGGTTTTTTGCAGACATTCAAGAGATAAAAATGTTTCTACAAGACTTTTATCGCCAGGACGCTAATGCCGTTGTGCGCATTGCAGCCGATCAGGCGAGTCATTTTGCCAAGGATGTGGCGGGTGATTTTAATCCGTTGCATGACGCTGATTCCAGGCGTTTTTGTGTGCCGGGGGATTTATTGTTTTCATTGGTGTTGGATAAATATGGTCTCAGTGAAAACATGTTGTTTGAATTTGTGGGCATGGTG
>Ga0114934_10001640_pt1 | contig 14564 bp, 17 predicted proteins | sample 4SBtaG_2_FD_99695 | JGI IMG/M metagenome (GOLD analysis project Ga0114934, IMG submission 99695) | Deep subsurface microbial communities from Kolumbo volcano to uncover new lineages of life (NeLLi) - 4SBTROV10_white metaG | ecosystem: Environmental > Aquatic > Marine > Volcanic ... | reverse complement strand
GATGAACTGGTGCCGGGAAGGGCCGGCAGAAATGAAATCGCGCAAGGGACGGAGAGAACCGGTCTCCGAATCGGTCGTTGCGCCGGTGCGCCCTCCTCGGTGGCTGCAGTTATCTTGAAGCATGGAGGAACAAGACAGAGAACCGCGCTGAGAGTCATTCAGAGAAGGAACCGCCGTGCTTTCATAATCGTCCGCCTTTCCCCTTATCCGGCGAAGGAGAGCGCCGCCTCGACCACTTCGTCCGTTACATCGCCGGCGGGAGCTCGCCAGGACCTGGCGCAGTAGGCGGTAAGGGGCGTCTCCTCAGGATTGACCTCCCAGAGGACTGCGCCGTTAGAGACGGCCAGGCGCGCGAGGCTCGCAGCGGGTTCGACGTGGGCCGACGTTCCGACGACCAGGTAGAGGGAGGCCGCGGCGGCCGCAGCGACGGACTTGGCGAAGACCTCCTCGGGCATGGCCTCTCCGAACCATACAACGGCGGGACGTAGCATCCCACCGCAGGAGCATCGAGGCGGAAGTTCGGGAAGCGGCACGTCCCGGTTCTCCTCCTCGATATTGCAAACGGTGCAGCGCGTTTTCCAGAGACTGCCGTGAATTTCGAAGACCCTCCTGCTCCCAGCGGCGTGGTGCAGGCCGTCGACGTTCTGCGTCGCCAGTGAGAATCGGTCGCCGAGCGCCCGTTCGATTCGGGCCAGGCCGAGGTGGCCGGCGTTGGGTTCGCACTTCGAAGCCTGTTCGCGTCTTGCCTGGTAGAAGCGCCAGACCTTCTCCGGGTCCCGGGCAAAGGCCTGGGGCGTGGCCACTTCTTCCACGGGGACGTTGTTCCACAGCCCGCCGCTTCCCCTGAAGGTGGCTATCCCGCTCTCCGCCGAAATACCCGCGCCCGTCAGGACCGCTATTCTCTTCGCGTTATTCGCTCCCATCTGAGAAAACCTCCGTAATCTTTTCGAAAGGCAGAACTCCCTTTCTTAGCAGAACCGGCTTCACTCCGGTTACCTCGATGACGGTTGAGGGTTCGCCGGCCGGCGGATATCCTCCCCTGACGATAAAAAGAGTTCCTTCCCCGCCGAAAGCCTTCTCTATCTCTCCGACGTTCCGACAGGGTGCTTCACCGCTCCTGTTGGCACTGGTTACGGCCAGCGGCACTTTCAGCTTTTCAAGTAATCGACGTGCGACTGGATGAGCCGGTACCCGAACCGCTATCTTCGAGTTCCCGGGCGCGAACCATTCGGGCGTACACTCAGGTCTCTGAAGCACGATCGTCAGCGGACCGGGCCAGAAGGTTCCGGCCAACCTTTCAAGTCCGGACGTTTTCTCGAAGCCCCAGTCGATAGCCATTTCGAAAGAGGCGAAGAGAAGAGGAATCGGTTTTGAAAGAGGACGGTTCTTTATCTTGAAAAGACGAAGGATGCCGGTCGGAGTATCGAGAGATGCCGCAAGTCCGTAAAGCGTGTCCGTTGGAATCGCCGCTATCCCTCCGGTCAGGAGGTGATTGAGAACCGTTTTCGTCCAGTCTTCGACATCAACGGTTACAGAGCGCAAGTGGGTACCTCACTTACCGCGAACGACGGGATTGGCCTCGATAACCTTCCTGCGCATCTCTTCCCTCTTCTTGACGATTTTCGCCTTCAGTCCGTCGTCTGATACCGACAATATCTCCACGGCCAGGTGCGCGGCGTTGGCGGCGGCGTTTATGCCGACGGTGGCGACCGGTATTCCAATCGGCATCATCACCGTCGATAGGAGGGCGTCTCGTCCCTGGAGGGGCCCCGATGCGATGGGCAGGCCAATGACGGGCCTAGTCGTGTGGGCGGCGACTGCACCCGCAAGGTGAGCGGCCATCCCGGCCGCCGCGATGAACACGCCGACGCCGCGCTCTTCGGCCCGGGCGACAAAGTCGGCCGTTTCGGCCGGAGTCCTGTGGGCCGAACGTACGGCCGTTTCGTATCGCACTCCGTAGGCATCAAGCGTTTCCATGCAGGGGGCCAGCACGGGGGCGTCGGAGGCGCTTCCCATTAGAACGGCGACCTGGATCGAATGTTCGCTCATTGACATCCTCCATCAAGGAGAATAACTATACCAGTGTTCGGTCCGTCTCACCACGGGGGCGGGAAGCTGAGACCACCGCACGTTTCCCGGTGCTGGTGTCAATTGAGGATTAGGAGTTCTGATGGCGGAACAAGACGGTCACTGCGAAGAAGTTCTTGGAGTCCTATCGGCCTACATTGACGGCGATTTGTCTGAACAGAAGTGCGAAGAGCTGGCCTCTCACCTGGAAAGCTGCGACCACTGCCGGGAGGTGCTTCGTTCGATTGAGGCCACGAGGGACGGCGTCGGCAGGTTTGGTGAAAAACTCTCACTGGAAAACGCGGAAGTCGCCGGTTGCATCAAGAGGTGCATGAAACTCATCAGAGCAAGGCTCCGCAGTGGAAAACCGGACAACGAAACGCCTTCGCGGGAGGATAGAAATCAATCCCACTGAAAATCTCGAAAACGGCGCGGGCGGGGAGAGAGCGGGAGCGCTCTCCAGGGTGGAGAAAGGCCGTGAACCGGTTCCGCTTAACGCCCTGTTTCTGCTTATTGTTTCAGCGGCGGTTTTCATCGGCGGCACACTTATCTGGCTGAAGGGACCGCTCTGGTGGCTGGGAGGCGTTCTTCCCGTGGCGGGTTTCGCACTGCCGACGCTTATCTGGGCTTCAGCCGGGAAAAGAATGAAGCTGGTTCTGCCTTCGCATCACCTCTCTATGAAAAAGACGGTTGCGGCGGTGGCCATAGCGGCCGGTGGTTCCCTTTCCGGACTCGCGGCCTCCGGAATCTTGTCCAGGTTTCCCGGAGCCTCGGGCGAGGAGAAGCTCCTCCTCGAGTGGATAACGAGGGTGCCTCACCTCGAACAGGTTCTTTTCTTCGTTGTGATTCCGGCGCTCTGCGAGGAGATTCTCTTTCGGGGAGGGGTCCTGGCCTCTTTCAGGAGGTGGCCGCCGGCGACGGCCTGCGTGGCCTCTGGCGCCGTTTTCGCGCTCTTTCACGCCTCTCTCTACCGTTTCATTCCGGTGGCCATTCTAGGGACCGCCCTTGCGACGGTTGTTGTGAAGACGGGGAATATCTGGCTCGCGGTACTGGGTCACGCTCTGCACAACGGTGCGGTTCTCCTCGCGGTTCAATCGGCAGGTGGTGTAAGCGTCAAACCCGTAATGTGGTCGGCGGTGGCGGCGCTGGCTGTTACCGGAATCGTTCTGTTCGTCGCCGGTTGTCTGATGGACGTCGGAAGTGGTTCACAGCCTATGAACGATTTCCCGTTGCAGCAGCTCTGATTCGTACCAGCTTCTTCCGTTCAGCGAGTATTCCCTGGCGACACGGTTTGCAATCCCCGTTGTAATCTCGTAAGGAATCGTGCCGGACCACCGGGCCCAGTCCCAGGGGGTGATTTCATTTTTTTTCTCACCGCCCCACAGGATCACCGGCGAACCCTCCCGAGCGTCTTCGTCCCCCCCGAGATCAATCGCCACCAGGTCCATGCTGACCCTTCCCACGATGGGACATGATTTCCCGTTCACGATGACCCTACCCTTGCCGCCTCCCAGTATCCGCGGAAGCCCGTCCCCGTAGCCGACCGGAAGAATCCCTATCCTGCGCGGGCCTTCTGTTACGTAAGTGCCCCCGTAACCTACCGGCGTTCCTGCCGGAAGATGCTTCACCTGGCTGATCCGGGTGGTGAAGGTCACCGCGCTTTCCAGGCCGATGTCCGGAAGGGCGGAGGAGGGGAGAATGCCGTAGAGGGCCAGGCCGGGGCGGCAGATGCTGAGCCGCGTGGACGGATGGGCGAGGAGACCGGATGAATTGGCCAGGTGGACCATACGGGGTGAAATCCCTTCCGCTTCGAGGGCTGTCCTTATAGACAGGAAGGTATCGACCTGTTTTGCCGTTTGGGGTGAGGACGGATTGTCGGCGCTGGCGAGGTTGGAGAAGAGGCCTTCGATCCTGACGTGGGGGGCCTTCCGCAGTGCTTCGGTGAGCCGTGGAATCTCTTCGGAACGAAAACCAACCCTTCCCATTCCGGAGTCGACCTTAAGGTGGGCGGCGACAATTATTCCGCGCTGGCCCGCCTGTTCTTCAAGCTTTTCAAGGAAAAGTATCGAATGGACCGCCGGCGTGATGTTCTCTGCAATCAACAGCGGTACCTGCGCGGAGGAGACCGGTCCAAGCATGAGTATCGGCAGTTTTATGCCTGCCCGCCGGAGTTCCACTCCCTCTTCCGGGAGCGCGACCCCGAGCCACTTCGCCCCGGCGTCTCTCAACGTCTTCGCCACGGGTATCGCCCCCATTCCGTACGCGTTTGCTTTTACAACGCCCAGGAGGGGGCGGTCGTCTGCGTGGCGCATCAGTTTCAGCGCGTTTGAGGCAACGCGATTTAGGTTTACCGAAAGTATCGTCGGCCGGAGTTCTCCGGCAACGACCTCAGTCGACGGGTGGTCCGCCGGCCGGTTCTTGAGCGGGATTGGCAAATTGAGCCCTCCAGTCCAGGAATCGTAGCTCCAGTGAATCGGTGGGTCCATTTCTCTGCTTGGCAATAATCAACTTCGCCCGGGCCGCCGCGTCAGGGTCGTCGTCTTTCGCCCTGACGGTTCGGTGGAGGAAGAGGACGACGTCGGCGTCCTGTTCGAGCGAACCGGAGTCCCTGAGGTCGGAAAGGACTGGTTCTTTTCCCTCCCCACGCTTTTCGGAGGCGCGGGAAAGCTGGGAAAGGCCCACGACCGGCACCTGCAAATCCTTAGCGAGGGCCTTGAGTCCCCTTGATATTGAGGAGACCTCCAGGTTTCGGTTTTCGTATCTCCCCGCCCCGCGCATGAGTCCGATGTAATCTACGAGGACTAGGTCCAGTCCGTGATTCTTTTTGAGACGGCGGAGCTTGGCTCCGAGGTCGAGTACCGTTTGCACGGAGCTGTCATCTATAAACAGCTTAGTGGTGGCGAGCTCGTCTATTTTCATCGCGGCTTTGGCCTGATCGGCCTTCGTCAGCCGTCCGATTCGAAGTTGCCGCAGGTTTATTCCGCTAGCCATGCTTAGAAGACGGAAGAACACCTGTTCGGCGCTCATTTCAAGACTGAAGAAAGCCGTCGTTTTGCCGCTCTTGGCAACGTTGTAGGCGATACCAAGCGCCAGAGCCGTTTTCCCTACCGAAGGACGCGCAGCCAGGATGACGAAATCGGAAGGCTGGAGCCCTGAGGTAAGTTCGTCCAGCTTGTTGAATCCGGTTGATACGCCCGTGACGTGCTCGCCGCGCTCGATTAACGTGTTAAGCTTCAGAACGACGTCGGAGGCCAGAACCCGCATAGGCTGCAACGTGGAGGAAAGGGCGCGATCACCTATCTCAAGTATGGTTTGCTCCGCCTCGGCCAGGACCTCCTCTGGATCGCTACCGGAGCTGAAGGCCTCTCCGATCATCGCGCTGGCACTCGTAATAATCTGCCTCAGAAGGGATTTCCCTCGTACTATCTCAATGTAGTGGGAGATCGTCGTTAGGTTGACAGCCGCGGAGGCCAGCTCTCCTACGTATTCGGCTCCTCCTACCGCTTCCAGCTGGTTTTCCCTGCTCAACCATTCGAGCAGGGTTACCATGTCGAAAGGCTGTCCAGCGACTTTGAGTAAATCGAAAGTCGTGAAGATTCTTTTATGGGATGAGAGAAAAAAGTCATCCGCTGTCAGCTTTTCCTTGGCTTCTTCGAAAAGATCGTTGTTGAGGAGAATAGAGCCAAGCATCGCCTTCTCAGCGTCGACGTTGGAAGGCAGGCTTGTGCCGTCGGCCAGTTCACCGATGCGCCGAACAACTTCATTCTGGCGGTGCAATCGCCTGTTTTCCAATGGTTTTCCCACCTTTCTAGGCCAGGGGTGAAGCGCTCCTCAGCAGGCACCAGCATACCATTGGGAAGCTTGCGTTACAAGGTATTGCCAAGGGTATTGCCAAGGAGTGCATTTAGGGAGTATAGTGGAAACCGGTAGGGAGAAGGCGCATGAATTGCGGCAAAGACTTGACATTCGTATTTACATTGGATATGTTGATGTAGAGGTTTAAGTATGGGGGTCTTTGGGCGCATTTAAAAAAGGGGAAACGACGGTGTTTTTTGGAAAGAGTCGAAACCTGTTGGGCCTGGATATAGGTTCTTCCGCCGTCAAAATGGTGGAGTTCAAAGATCTGGGCAAGGGGAAGGGCTACCAACTCAAGTCCTTCGGGATTGAACCTCTGCCGGCAGAGGCCATAGTCGGCGGGACGATTATGGATTCAGGAACGGTCGTCAACGCGATAATCAAACTCGTCCGCGACCAGTCCATCAAAAACCTTGCCGTCGCCACCTCGGTGGACGGGAACTCGGTAATCGTCAAACGGATTTCCATGATGGCCATGAGTGATGCCGAACTGAGCGAGGCGATTCAGTGGGAGGCGGGCCAGTACATTCCCTTCGACATCGAAGAGGTCAAGATCGACTACCAGGAACTGGAAGTCGATCCTGAGTCGGGCAACTTGAACGTCCTGCTTGTCGCTGTAAAACGCGACCTCATAGCCGAGTACACAGCACTGCTCAGTCAATCCGGCCTGAATCCATCGGTGCTGGATATCGACTCGTTCTGCGTCCAGAATGCCTACGAGACAAACTATCCCATTTCGGCCGATGAGGTCACGGCGCTCGTTAATATCGGAGCCGGCTCGACCAATATTTCGGTTCTTAAGGGCGGCAAGCCGCTTTTCTGGAGAGACGTCCAGAGTGGAGGCAACAACTATACAGATAGTCTTCAGCGTGAGTTGAACATCTCCTCGGAGCAGGCCGAGATGGTTAAAAAAGGTGAAGAAGTCGACGGCGTTCAACTCGAAAAGGTTACTCCGGTGATGAACGCCCAGACAGAAGAGTTCGGTGGAGAACTCAAGAAAACTCTTGACTTCTTCCGTGTGAGTACGGGGGAGAACACCATCCACAAGATAGTACTTTCAGGAGGGGGAAGCCAGGTAACGAACCTCGACAAGTACTGTAGCCAGCTCTTCGGTGTGCCGGTGGAAGTTATGAATCCCTTCCAGAACATTACTATTGACGAACGTGAGTTCAAAGTTGACGATATCAGCCGCATGGCGCCGCATTTCGCGGTTGCTGTTGGTTTGGCCTTGCGCAATATGGGGGATTAAATGATCCGGATCAACTTGCTCAGGGAGGGGCACGGAAAACGGCGTGGCGGCGCGGGTATTTCGGTGGCGGCGGTAACCGCTCCAGCAGAGGGGGCGCCGCCATGGGGTATCTTCTTAGCTATCCTCGTTGTTGTGGTACTGGGAACACTCGCCTGGGGTGGTTGGCTGATGATGCGGAACCGCAGCCTGGCCGTCAAGATCGAAGCGCAGCGAGCAGAATTAAAGCACTACGAAAAATTCCGCAAAAAGGTCAAGGATCTCGAAGAGAAAAAGAAGGAGTATGCCGCTAAGGTAGCGCAGCTAAAGAAGCTTAAGGATCAGCAAAGTCTTCCGGTCATGCTGATGAATCGCCTCGTCGAGGTTCTACCCGAGGGCGCCTGGTACGATCAGGTCAGCCAAAACGCGCAGGGTGTCGAGCTTAAGGGGAAGGCCAAGAACATCAAGGCCATTTCGAGCCTCTACGACAACCTGGTGGCAGACAAGGTATTCTCCGGTGTTGAACTGGGAACCGTTCAACAGGCGGAAGGAGACGTCTACACCTACCGGTTGACAATGAAGTATAATCCTCAGGCCGGGGCCGGGAAGCCGGCTCCGGACAAAGGGTAGGAGGGGACCATGGACCAGTTTACGAAACTGCCCCGGTGGGCCCAGTACTTGATCGTACTGGTCGTATGCGCGCTCATATTCGTTATCATGAGGTACTTCTTTTTATCCCCCCAAGCCGAGAAGCTGAAGAAACAGCAGGCTACGCACCAGAAGCTGATCTCTGAGATTCGGCAGGGAAAAATAGCTCAGAAAAGGGTTAACGAGCTGAACAGGAAGCTTGATATACTGAGACGCGACATGGAGCTATATAATTCGATCATGCCGCTGACGCCCGAAACGGGCCGGCTACTCAGGGCTTTTCAGAGTTATGCCAGGGATCAGAATCTGAACATAGGAACCATTAGCCCGTCTGGAATACAAAAGCAGGAACTCTACTCCCAGCAAACCTATAAAATAGAGGTAACGGGTGGGTACCACAACCTCGCTCTCTTCTTCAACAAGATAGCGTATATGCGGCGTATCGTAAACATAAGCGGGTTGGCCATCTCCTCTTCTAACGCCAGGGGCGCTACGATCAGGGCCAAATTCAGCGCGCTCGTTTATATGCAGAACCCCGAAGCCTTTAAGGGTTTGGAGGAGAAGACATCATGACAAAGAAACTGATTCTTTGGACAGCGGTTGTTATTTCCGTCGGTTGGTTCGGCACGGCGGTGGCTCAGGGTGTGGTGGGAACTCTCCATCGCGTGAACGCTACCGTTGCCACGGCCAAGAGTGCTCCTTCATCCTCCGGAGGAAACCAGGAGAGCAACGTTGGGGACAAGTACCTGACTAAAGGAAGCTCTCTCTATCACCATATGACCGATCGGGATCCCTTTACCCCGCTGGTAAGGGGAACGCTGACGGGTAAACAGAAGGTCAAGGACAAGTACAGGGGAAACAGGGGGCTGTCCAGGTTCACGGTTGACGCCTGTTCCCTTGAGGCCATCATTAAAACCAACGAAGGAACCTTTGCCTGGTTCCAGGGACCCGACAGCAAGGCGTACAAGGTTAAAGTGGGTGGACACTTTGCGGATGGAGTGGTGTTAAATATTTCTTCAAAAGAAGGAAAGGTCGTCATTCAGCAGGAGCTGAGTGATCCGACGGCAATCAAGCCGTTCCGAAACCTGGTTCTAAAAATCAGGAATGAAAAAGGGGAGGGACAATGAGCAGGCGAATTGCCCTTTGGGTAGCGATTCTCAGTTGTCTGGTTACCGGCGTCGTGTTTGCCGCGGGAGCCGGAGCTTCCTCGCTGAATTCATTAAGCAATCTTTTCAGCAGGAGTCAGGACGGCGCCATGATCGTGGGAGTGACCGGATCCCAGCCCATCATGGATTTTACCTACTACGACTACGATCCGGAAACCTTTGTCGTAGACATGGCCGACGTGGACGTCTCCAAGCTTCCGAAGACTATGGAAGTAAACAAGGGGGGAGTCATTTCCGTAAAGGTCGAGTCGATTACCCGTAAGCACGGGCAGTCTCTGGCAAAACTGGAGATCAAGAAGGCATACCTGGCGAAGTGCATTGTCTCCTCGAAAGGCAATGAACTTCTCGTCAGGGTCGTCGGGATGGGTAAAGACCCCGCCCCCGCGCCGAAAAAAGTCGTCAAGGCCCCTTCCGGGGCTCCGGCGAAGGTCGCCGGTAAGGTCGCGGTTAAGGCCGCACCCGCCGAAGCGCCTGCCGGGGAACATGAAGCCAGCCGCCTGATGGGGGTCAACGTCGCCGAAGACGGATCTTCCGTGGGCATACAGGCCAATGGGACTCCTCGATTCAAATACTTCACCATGAAAAATCCGGATAGAGTTGTTGTGGACCTATACGGAGTGAACAAGGGGCGCGTCCCCAATAGACTGGAGGGTGCCGGCGAAATTAAGCAGGTACGAGTCGGGATCCTGCAGGCAAAGCCGTTGGTTACCCGCGTCGTTCTTGACATGAAGAAATCTATCAAGCCGCTCGATGTGGGAGCCGAAGGTTCACTGCTTACTATCAGGTTTGCCGAAGGGTCCGGAATGGCTGAGAAGGCTGTTAAAAAGACGGCTCCGGCGGTCGTAAGTAATGCCAGGAAAACAGATGAAGCGGCTGAGAAGGCAAGCGCCTCGCCTGCGGCTCCCGCCGTAAAAGTCGCGGAGAAGACATCTGCCAAAGTTGCCGAAAACGGCATAGAGAACGTCAAGGTGGACCTGTCTCCGATAAGCCCCAACGGGAGTAAAGAATTCAAGGGATACCAGGATCTTTTTGTTGCTGAAGACACCTCCGCTAAGAGTGCGGGCGGCAAGACCCTGATAGCAGGTGGAGTACCCCTTTCATTCAAAGAAAAAACGATAACCGGCGGGGAGACAAAGTACAGCGGCCAGCCTATTTCTCTCAGCCTGAAGGACGCCGATATCAAGGACGTTCTGAGAATGTTCCACGATATATCCAAAATGAACATCGTTGTCCACCCCGCCGTCAGGGGCAAAGTTACGGTTGACCTAAACAAGGTTCCCTGGGATCAGGCGATGGATATCATCCTCAAGAACAACGGGCTGGATTACATTTACGAGAATAACGTAATCTGGGTGGCGCCGGCCGCCGAGATAGCGCGCAAGTTTGCCGAGCAGCAGAGACTGCAGAAGCAGAAGCTTCTGGCGGAAGAGCCGGTCACTTTTACCAAGCGGCTCTCCTACGCCAAAGCGAGCAACATGAGAAACATTGCCAGCAAATTTCTCAGCGACCGCGGAGACATTATCGTTGACACCAGGACCAACACCCTGATCATCCGTGAGGTGCCCTCCAAGAAAGCCGGGTTGCTAAAGCTCATAAATTCCCTGGACACAGCGACTCCGCAGGTTCTCATAGAAGCCAGGATCGTAGAAACCAACATTACCTGGGCCCAGAGCTTCGGCATAACATGGAGCGGAAACTGGTATACGGGGATGAATGATGACGGTACCGTGGACACGACCTATGGTGGAACCCAAGAATCTGGACCGGCGGGCGTTTACAAACTTCATCAATTCAACGGTAACAAGCAGGGCTGGCCCAACTTCGGGAGCGGTGATTTTGCCGTTACGGTTCCACCGAGCGCTTCGAATGGGTTCGTTGACTTGGTTCTAGGCAATGTTACCGGCTCGTTTTTCCTTGATGTTCGCCTTGCGGCGATGGAGAACATGGGCAGGGGGCGTGTACTTTCTGCGCCGAGGATAGTAACCCAGGACAACCAGAAGGCTTCGATCGAGTCTGGAAGGCAGATACCCATACGCATTGCTACCACTGACAAGATTTCGGTCATCTTCGTGAACGCGACGCTGAAACTGGATGTTACGCCGCAGATCAGCGCGGACGGCAACATCAACATGTCGGTGGATATCACCAACGATTCGGTCGACTTCGCGAACACCACTCCGGGCAACCCTCCTCCTATCATCAAGAAGGAAGCTAAGACCGTCCTCAAGGTGAGAGACGGACAGACCGCAGTTATCGGCGGCGTCTTTGTGACAAACGAGGGCGTTTCGCAGAGCGGGTTGCCGTTCCTTTCTAAAATACCCGTGCTCGGTTGGCTGTTTAAGAACAGGGAAAAATCCAGAACGAACGATGAACTCCTGATCTTCCTAACGCCGAAAATCGTCAGGTAAGGTGTGAAATGAAAAAAAAAAGGCCCTTCTACGTTGCGTTCATCCTTGTCCTCCTCTTGGGGCTTCTTGGAGGGTGCGGAAGCAATAAGCATCTGAATCCGTCTTCGGAACTCGTCTATCATGGGGCGGAACCGGCCTCAATGAATGTGGCCGTGAGTCCGCCCCGTCTGCATACAGTGGGTTTTCTGTTTTCGGTTCAACTCAACGACACAGGCTTGTCGATGGTTAACAGTGACGCATGGATAATCGACAGATACCAGATAACGTATACACTGATAAGTGATCCCGGGGAGCACCTCTCCGCTCTTCCGGCGGATGACGTCAATCGGTCGCATACCAAGATAGAGTCGTATTATCCAACTAAAGTATCAATCCCAATGGTCACGGACAACTACCTTGCCGATAACGCCTCGGGTTTCATCGGTACGGCCGACACGGCAAGGGTAAAAGCTCACGTGGTTTTTCACGCCCACAGGGTAAAGGATGGAAAGCGCAAGATCGTTGCCGCCCACTACTTCTTCAATATCGGTGACTATTGATGCCAGAGGATTTAGCCAAACTTGAAGATGAGGTAAGCAACGACCCCGGAAAGGGGAGATTTTACGAACTTGCGAGGGAATACCAGCGGCTGGGAAGGCTGGACGACGCCGCCAGTATCTGTGAAGAAGGGCTGGCAATCAACGCGACCAGATGGCAGGCCAGAATACTACTTGCCCAGGTCTACGTTGCCAGAGGAGAGTTCAAAGAGGCGGGAGCCCAGGTACAGAAGGTTTTGCTGGCACTTCCCGACAACGTTCCAGCCAACCACCTTGCCGCAGACATTTTCTACGCCCTTGGAGACAGCGAGAAGGCATTGAAGCATTATAAAATAGTTCAGCTCTTTGAGCCTGGTATTCAACAGGTTGATGAACGCGTCGCGGAACTGGAAGGCGCCCCTCTCTCCGCCGGAACCGCGGAAACTCCTATTCCCAGCACTCCTTCCAACAATGAATCCCAAGAACCTGAGGAATTTCCAAAGCAGACCGTTGCAGTGGAAACTGCACCTCACATTCAGCAGGAGCAGCCGAAAGAAGTCGAAGATGGAGAAACTGCCGTTACTCCCCCGATGGAGATTGAATCGCCACTTGAGTCCCTGGATACGGCGTCATCCTGGGAAATCGCAGAGGAAGAGAACGAAGGAGAATCAGAGACGGGGGAAAGCGATATTTTCGGAGAGGAGGAAGAGGAAAACCTTGAAGCGGTTTTGACTGGAGAAACCGACGAGAACTGGGAAGACACGCGGAACTCCGTTACTTATGGTGATGAAGAACAACAGGCGGAACCGATCGAGGAGGAATTAGAAGTTGGTTTCGAGGAAGCCCAGGAAGAAGAGGCCGGCAAGGTCGGCCAGTCATCCGATGTTTCCTTCGGTACGAATACCCTGGCCGAAATGTACGAGGAGCAGGGCTATCCCGAGAAAGCGATTGAGGTTTACCAGCGGTTGCTGCTTAAGGATCCCGACAACAGGCGGGTGCTGGATGAAATTGAACGATTGAAACGGAAAGTCCTTGGTGAGGCGGACGTAAGTCCTGTTGTCGAGGACACGGACGTAAAAAGAGCTATCAGGCAAAAAAGAATACATCTTCTCGAAACGTGGCTTCACAACCTTAGGGGGAGAGCTGATGTTTGAAGCCCTTTTTAAAAAACTGGAAGCACAGATCGTTGGGTTCAGATTTGCCGCCGTGGTGGGTGATGACGGCATCGAAGTTGAAGTGTACATGAAGTCGGAACTGCCACACGAGATGTTGAGCGCTGAAATGAACGGCATAGTGAGAACCATCAACCGCATGCAGGGCGAGTTGAGCTTGGGAAAGCTCTCCGAAATGGTAGTCAGGGCCGAAGAGCAGAACGTAATTCTCTCCAATTTGCAGGAGGGACTCTTTATCCTGGTAGTCACCGATTCCAGCGAAACAACCGGAAGAACGCGTTATCTCATTCAGGCAATTGCCCCTGAATTCATGAGTGTTCTTGGCTGATTCGAGTAATTTTAATTCGGGAATCCCCGTAAGAAAAAAGGCCGATCAAGCACGAGAACGGAAATAGTCGCCGGGAGGATTGATGGGACTCATATCAAGCAACGAGATTCGCAAAGGGGTCAAACTTGATTTCGACGGCGAAATTTTCGAAGTCGTTGACGTGGATCACGTTAAACCCGGGAAGGGGTCGGCGTTCGCCAGAGCCAGGATTAGGAACTTAAAGACCGGGCAGGTAATTGAGAAGACGGTGAAAGCCGGCGAGAAGGTTGAAAAGGCCGAGACCCAGGAAAGGAAGATGCAGTACCTCTACAGGGATGAAAGCTCTTTCTATTTCATGGACCAGCAGAGCTATGATCAGGTAACCGTTGAGGAAAGCGTTCTTGGCGATATGGTCAAATTCCTAACCGAGAACGCGGAGGTCAGCGTGCTTCTTCATAACGGGGAAGCCCTCGGAGTCACTCTTCCCAACTTTGTTACTTTGACGATAGTCGAAACGGAACCCGGTTTTAAAGGGGACACGGTTTCCGGTGGCAAGCCGGCCCTGTGCGATACCGGCGCCGTGGTCAGCGTTCCGTTTCACTTGAGTACGGGCGATAAAATAGTTGTGGACACGAGGACTGGATCCTATCGTGAAAGAGGTTAAATAGGTAACAGTAGGGGGAGTGGCAAGAGGCCGGGGCCTGATACCCCCGGCCTTAACTCTTTAAGCCTGGATGGTGTAATAAAATACCACTGCTGTCCAAAATAGCTCTTTGGCAGGACAGTGACCTTCTTCTGCAACGCTTTGGACGGATGATGTCGGGTTTTCAGGGATCGGAAAAAAGCGTGCCGGTTTGTCCTGCAATTCCCGCGGGACGTGAAGGCCGATGTAGGGCCTGGAGACTGGCGCGGACTTCCTGTAGAACAATAACGTCGAGTTCGCAACGTATTGAAAGCGGGGGCTTGTCCATGATCTCCACCATTTCATCCTCCTTTGTCAATTATCATGGCCTCTTGCAACAGTCAAAAAGAAAGTCCGGAGAGAAATTGCCATCTATCCCACCGTAAGTACAAAACGGAGGGTCACCCATTAGTCGGCCTTTGTCAATAGGCAAAGCTTCTCCCCGGCGGTGTAGTTCAAACCGCCCGTAAACACTAATCACATAGCAGGATAGTTGGAAGCTGAATGTCAGCGCGCCCT
>Ga0114934_10001638_pt1 | contig 14566 bp, 16 predicted proteins | sample 4SBtaG_2_FD_99695 | JGI IMG/M metagenome (GOLD analysis project Ga0114934, IMG submission 99695) | Deep subsurface microbial communities from Kolumbo volcano to uncover new lineages of life (NeLLi) - 4SBTROV10_white metaG | ecosystem: Environmental > Aquatic > Marine > Volcanic ... | reverse complement strand
TATCACCCATAACCATAACGTGAATACATTTTTAAACTTTACTGTTCTTTGTTATATAGTTTAGTATAGTATAATAATAAGGAGACAGATATATAAAGTTAAAGAGTTTTTGACGGCATCTTTTTATTGCCCAAGGCATTGCATTTCATGGAGCGCAAAAATCCAATGCTCACGGTAGACGGCGTAATCGTAAAAGACAAAAAAATTTTGCTCATAAAAAGAAAAAACGAGCCTTTCAGGGGCAGATGGGCGCTGCCAGGCGGCTTTGTTGAATATGGCGAGACGGTGGAAATGGCAGTAATGCGGGAGGTTGCAGAGGAAACAGGACTTGATGTTGAAATAAAGCATCTTGTGGGCGTTTACTCAGACCCTGAAAGAGATCCAAGGGGGCATACTGTTTCAGTTGTATACCTCCTCTTGCCTAAAGACGAAAAAGAGCCTGCAGGAGGAGATGATGCCTCTGATGCAAAATTTTTCGATATGAACGAGCTACCGCCCCTTGCCTTCGACCATGATAAAATTATAAAGGATGCAATGCATATCATCCGTCATGGAATGCGATAGGGAAAAAAATCTGCAGAACTGCAACTGCACATGGGAACCGTGCAGCAGGAAGGGAAAGTGCTGCGAATGCATACGCTACCACTGGAGCAGAAGGGAGTTGCCTGCATGCCTGTTTCCAGATGATGTTGAGGCTACGTACGACCGCTCGCTGGAAAAGTTCATAGAAATTTATGGAAATTAAGCGGAAATGATCCTCGCGCGGCTTAGAGTGAAGCGATAACTATATCTCCACTTTCTTTCCTGTCTCGTCTCTCTTCCATTTCCCGAAATCATCGATTTTTGATAGAACGTCACTTCCAAAAACAGGGCCATCCCTGCATACTAAATAGCCGTCTATTGCACATGAGCCACATATTCCTATGCCGCATTTCATGTATCTTTCCAGACTTGCCTCCATTGGAATGCCATGCTCCAGACAGAAATCAAGCACCTTTCTCATCATCATCTCTGGCCCGCACGTATAGACCATGTCAAATTTTTTGTTTGTGCCCTCTACCAAGCTTTCAAGCAAATCTGTGACAAATCCTTTATGGCCTTTAGAGCCGTCGTCAGTGGAAATGTGCAACTCCACGTCCATGCCATTCAGCTCCTCTTCAAAAAGTAGAAGATAGGAAGAGCGGGCACCAAGCACAACTGTTTTCTCTCCTTTTGACATTTTTATTAATGGAAGCAGAGGAGCGATGCCTGTACCTCCTGCAATGAAGAGTAGTTTGCCTTCATGCACAGAAAATCCCTTTCCGTATGGTCCCCTGATGCCTATTTTGTCCCCTCCTTTCATTTCATGCATTTTCTTTGTTCCTTCCCCCTTTGCCTCCACAGTGACAGCCTGCTGCCTGCCTATGAAGGAGAGGGACATTGGAACTTCATCAATGCCGGGAATCCATACCATAACGAACTGACCTGGCTCTGCATTCCTGCATTCTTCGTCGCTGAAATAAAAAGTTTTGTGAATCGGTGTGTTCTCAACCACTTTCTCAATAGCGTGAATGCGCATGGGCATAACTAAAGAATAAAAGAGAGGTAAATATGCATTCCTATTCAAACAGCGCCCTGTATTCTGGAACAACGTCAGCAGTGAACTTCCTCATTCCTTCCATTGTTTTGTGATGAACCATCATCTCCTTTATGACGTTGAAAGGAATGGTCGCAATATCAACGCCCAGCTCTGCCACCTCTCTCACCTGGCGGGCATTTCTGATGCTTGCCGCAATGATTTCTGTCTTGAATCCATATGCACGGTATATTTTTATTATGCTTTCTGCAAGCTGAACGCCGCTGTATATACCTTCATCCCCTATTTCCAAATCTCTCAATATCCGGTACATGTCCGCAGGACTTTCACTTCCTATCAATTTTGTGCCTTCCGCCGCTTCGATTCTCTTCATCGTGGAGGCACTGTGATAATCTCCTTTCCCGAATTCAATGCCTATGTTCAGCCGTATATAATCATCTACCCTGCCGAGGAAGGGACTAACATATCTTGCTCCTGCCTTTGCCGCCATGAGCGCCTGCCCTGGTGTCATTACAAGCGTTGCGTTTGTCGGTATGCCCCCTCCCTCAAGCCATTTTATTGCCTTTATGCCCTCAAAGTTTTCGTCGTTCTCGCTCATTGCAGTATTTATCGGAACCTTGATAACAACGTTTGTGTTCACTGGATTGAATTTCTCGTAAAGTATCTCTGCCTCCTTTATTATTTCATCAGCTTTTATTCCTTTAACTTCAAGACTCACAGGCCCGTTCACTGCAAGGCATATCTCACTTATGTAATCCTCCATTGTGATGCTCTTTCCGCTGTCCTTCAGCTTGTCAACCGCTTTTTTGATAAGAGAGGGGTTTGTTGTCACACCGTCAACAATACCCCACGAATGCGCTTCCTTTATCTCATCAAGGTCTGCCGTGTCTATGAATATTTTCATTTTATCCCACTTGGCAATAAAAGGGGTATATATAGGCATTTTTATCATTGCTTACTTATTGCCAAAATGTAGGGATGTTAAGATGGGATGATAACTACTTCCAGCCCTTCTTTTTCTTTAGCATATCTTTTGCATTTTTTGCTATGTTGTCCGCCGACAATCCGTATTTCTTCACCAATTCCATTGCCTCTCCTGATTCACCGAACACATCATTAACGCCTATTCTTCTCATGGGCACTGGCTCCTCGCTCATCGCCCTTGAAACAGCACCGCCCAGTCCCCCAACGACCGAATGCTCCTCACATGTGATTATAAGTCCTGTTTCTCTTGCTGCCCTTATAACTGCTTTTCTGTCAATGGGCTTCACAGTGGGCATGTGTATCACCCTCGCCTCTATGCCCTCTTCTTTAAGCAGATCATGCGCCTTCAGCGCTTCAGCTGTCATCGTCCCTGTGGATATTATTGAGATATCGCTACCCCTCCTGAGCAATTTCGCCTTTCCCACCCTGAATTTGTTATGCCTGACAAAAATTACAGGTGCATCAGCTCTTCCCATACGAACATAAAATGGTCCGGGCTCAGATGCAATCTTAGGTATGACATCCTCTACTTCAGTTGCATCTGCAGGAGCAATAACCCGCATATTTGGCAGCGCCCTCATCAAAGCCATGTCCTCAAGCATCTGGTGGCTTGCGCCGTCGCCGCCCACAGAGATGCCTGCATGGGTTGCAACAATCTTCACATTTAGCCGCGGATATGCAATTGACTGGCGTATCTGGTCGTAACATCTTCCTGTCGCAAAGACCGCAAATGAAGAAGCAAATGCTATTTTTCCACAGGTAGCAAGACCTGCAGCCATGCCCATCATGTTTGCTTCCGATATTCCACAGTCAAAAAATCTGTCCGGAAATATGGTACCAAAACGCTTGGTTTTTGTTGAAAGAGCAAGGTCTGCATCCAGGACAACAATGTTCTCATTCTCATATCCCAATTTTATCAATGCAGAGCTGTACCCGTCTCTCAAATTTCTCATTTTGTCTGTAATTTTTGCACTAACCATTTAATTCCTCCTCTGCCTGTTTCAACTCACTCATAGCCTTTAGATACTGCTCGTCTGAAGGGGGCTTTCCGTGAAAAGACAAACTGCCCTCCATGAAAGAAACACCCTTACCTTTTATTGTATATGCTATTATAAGCGTTGGCTTATCATTTTTATCCGCCTCATGGATTGCATCCAGAATTTCCTCTATGTTGTGCCCATCTATCTCAATAACATCCCAGCCGAAGGCGCGCCATCTCCACTGCATAGGCTCCAGGTTGAGTATTTCCTCAGTATGCCCGTCTATCTGCAGCCCGTTTCTGTCAAGTATGGCAATAAGGTTGTCAAGGGAATGGTGAGATGCTGATGCAGCAGCCTCCCATATCTGTCCCTCATCCATCTCCCCGTCGCCCATTATGACAAATACTCTGTAATCCTTTCCATCGAGTTTGCCGGCAATAGCCATGCCAATGCCAACGCTCAATCCCTGTCCCAATGAGCCTGTCGACATGTCTACCCCTGGAACTTTCAGCATGCATGGATGGCCCTGCAAAAAATGTCCCGTTTTGCGCAGATTTTTAAGCTCCTCGATAGGAAAATAACCTGCCATTGCAAGTGCTGCATACAGTGCAGGGGCAGCATGCCCCTTGGAGAGCACCAGCCTATCCCTGTCCGCCCATTTCGGATTTTTTGGGTCATACCTCATTTCGTGGAAATATAGACATGATAGTATATCTGCTATTGATAAGCTCCCGCCAGGATGCCCAGAGCCTGCCCTGTAAACAGAATCAATAACATATTTTCTTATAAGAAGAGCTTTTCTCTCCAGATCTTTTATCAGTTCTTTGTCATGCATCTTATATGGTAATATGCTTGGCATTATTTAATTTACTGCCAGCTAGCCAAAAATTACTAAATGGTTATCATGTTACTGCATCATGGATATTGGCTCTGCTCTGTTGCCAATGGGCATAATCCCTGCGCTATTTCTGCTTTACATAACCCTTGAAGGGTACGAGGGAAAGTTCAGAGAGCATTACATATTTCTTACATTCATAGGGGGCATAGCAATGGGCACGCTCGTCTATTTCATGGAAATATGGATTCTCACGATTTTCAACTACGACGTGTTTTTGCAGGCAGTGGATATTATCCTCATTGTCTCCCTTATCTTTTCCTTTTTTGAAAGCCTATCAAAACTTGTTGTGCTTAACCTTCCGAAATTTCAGGAAGAAGAAGGAGTTATATTGTACGGTTCTGCCCTGGGTCTTGGATTTGCCTCACCTGCAGGGGTGATACTTATGAGGAGCGTCCCATCACTGATTTCAATGCAGGGCCTTTACGCTGTTATGATTTCGATATCAGTACTGCTCATAAGCTGCTCCACAGGGATGTGGATCGGAGTTGGGATAAAAATACAGAGGAAGGCAAAATATCTGGCGGTTGCATCTCTTGCAGGGCTTTTCATCTGGCCCCCGATATTTTTCAGCGCTTCAGTATATGCCGCATCACTGGCAATAATTTATTCGCTGTTTATTTACCTGTATACAAAGAATGCTGTAAGGCCATATATGATGGGTAGAAAAGCACTTAAAGATGCATACAGAAAAAATTGGCTAAGGAAGTTTTAAATATGCAGAATATCATTCTTTAAATGCTGATAAAATGGCTGATGCAGGTATTGTATATGGTAAGGATGCAGAAAAGATAAGGAATGACTTTAGAGAGATTTTATCAGAAATCGATTCCATTGTTCAGGGTTCCTACAAGGAGAAAGAAGGTTTTGAGAAAATTAGAGAACTAATCGACATGAGCAGGATAGACCGCCTCTTGCAGATGATGGACGCCATGGAAAAAAGGGCAAAGGAAGCAGATGAGAGAGCCCTAAGTGCCTTCCGCGACATGGAGAAATACAGAAGGGAGTTGGAAAAAGAGCAGGAGCGGCTTGAGAAGCTGTGGGATGCTTACAAGAAGCAGGAAGATGATATCTCAAAAGAGAAGAGAGAGGCTGATGAGTGGAAGAGTAGATTCATGGAACAAGAAAGCCTTATCGAAGATTTAAAGAAGAAAGTTGATACACTGAAAGAGCTTGAAGAAGACAGAGAAAAAGTGGAGAAACTCGAAAAAGAGCTGGAGGAATACAAATCCGAGAACAGCAAAATGAAGATAGAGTTTGAAAAGGAAAAGGCAGTAAGGATGAAGCTAGAAAAGGAAGTGGAAGATTTGAGCAAATACCTGCCATACAAGAAGGAAGCAGAAAGTCTGAAGAAGAAAGTGGAGGAGCTCGAGCCTCTGAAGGACTACATAGAATACAAGAAGAAATATGACGAGATGGAAGAGTTATACAGAAAGGAGCAGGAGCGGCTCGCAAAGCTCTACAAAATCTACGAGGATTTGAACAAAGAGCTGAAGGAAGCCAAGGAAAAACTCAAGGGATGGGAAGATTGGTTCAACAGCAATAAAGAATATGTAGAAAAGGCAGCATATGCATTCAGCAAATTCAAGCCGCCTGAAGGATTGACAGATTAATATACAAAACTCTTCACACAGCCACTTTAATCTTGCAGCATTATGAGAAATGCAATTGCAAATATTTTTATTGTTTTACTGCATCGTGCCAAAATCGATAATATCTATTTCTTAAAGGTCTGAGATGCTGCACGATTTTATCATGGATCACGAATGTGAAGGTCATATATGGAGACCCGGCAATAACATGTTACAGCCCAGACTGGATAGAACCAGAACCGGTAATGCCCTAAATCTCTTCTTTTCTTTCTTTTTGATTTTTTTAACCCAGCATATTTTACAGTCACTAAAAATTGCTTGAGCAAAACGTTAAATAAAGAAGAGGAATTACATCTCGATATTATGGGGAATATAGTTCATGTTGTAGGGACAGGAACAATAGGGGAGCCTCTGATAGGTCTTTTGTGTGATATGAAGCACCAGCTTGGCATTGATGAAGTAACTTTTTATAAGCATAGTTCTGTACTGACAGATAGGCCAAAAGTGAAAGGACTGCTAAATAGAGGAGGCAAACTTGTTGTCGATAAAGAAAAAATCAAGGATTTTAGGGAACTGGACTTGGAGCCAGAATACACGGCTGAGGAGGCAATAGAAAGGGCGACTGTTGTTATTGACTGCACGCCCAAAGGCATAGGTCTCCAGAATAAGGAAAAATTCTACAAAAAATATGAGGATAAAGTCACGGGTTTTCTGGCGCAGGGCTCTGAATTCGGTTTCGGAAAGATGTATGCAGCTGGCATAAATGACGATGCGCTTAACAGTGACAAGTACATCCAGATAGTGAGCTGCAACACCCATAATATAGCAGTTGCAATAAAAACAGTCGCAATGAGGGAATCAAGAGACAACTTTGTGAGTGGGAGATTTGTTTGCATAAGGAGAACAAATGACATTTCTCAAAGCTCAGGATTTGTTCCTTCTCCAGAGGTTGGGATCCACAACGATGAGCGCGGCACTCATCACGCAAGGGATGTGTGGCATCTTTATAATACTCTGGGGCTTGACCTTGACGTTTTTTCATCTGCCATGAAAGTCAATACACAGTATATGCATGCTATATGGTTTGACATTATGGTGAAAAAGGACACGAGCAGAGAAGAAATCATAGACAATTTCATAAACGAGTCGAGGGTTGCAGTCACAAACAAAAAACTTGCAAACCTCGTTTTTTCCTTCGGTAGGGACCATGGCCATTACGGCAGGATATTGAACCAGACTGTGGCTGTGCTGCCAACCATATTTGTGAGGGATAAGAGAGAGGTTATCGGCTTCTGCTTCACTCCTCAGGATGGAAACTCGCTGCTGAGCAGCGTGACGGCGGTGGAGCATCTTCTGTATCCTGATGAATACAAGGAAAGAATAGAGGTGCTTTCTCCATTCCTGTTTGACGAGGTATAAGCAAATATAAAAATAGGGATGGGAAGGAGTCTATCCGAAGATGAAGCCCATTCCCTCGCTGGCACTTTCCTCCTCTTCTTTTATCTTATCAATGATTGGCTTTGCTTCTTCCTCGCTCAGTTTCTTTCCAAGCTCATTTTCCTCAACAATTTTTTCTGCCAGCTTCACGGCTTCCTCGCTGCCATCTATCTTAACGTAAATGTTGTCTCCTTTCATATCCAAAGATTTTGCATCCCTTATCATGATGCTCTGCCTGCTCACGATATCATCTTTCTTCAGCAGGTTTATCCCTTCTTCCTTCTCCTTTTTTATTTCAAATATTACGTGTTCCATCCTGCCATAAATAAAAGCTTCATTTAATATAGTTGCGGTTTTAAATGCCTTGCATATTACCAATTGTGGAAATAAAAATTATGGCGCCAGTAAAAAACACGGAGGACAGCAGTAGGGTTAAGCAGGCTATATTGAATATATTTCCTGATGCGATTGTAGAGGAGCATAAAGACAGGCTGGAGGGAACTGCATCCAATGCGGAGAATTTGAAAAGCATGCTTGAAATGCAGAAAATAAGGGATACTGCAAGATGGTTTTTAAAGAAGAATGTGAAGGATGGCAAGCTTTCATTCAAACTCAACAAGCAGGCAGCGTATGCAGGAAAAGTAAATTTTGCTATATTTGACCACCCGCTAGGAGAAATAATCGTCAGCATAACGCCCGAAAAAAGCGAGAGTATCAATGATTTCATAGAGTGGCTGACAGAAAAAGAGGAATAATAACCAAAATTTAGGAGTATGAGGTTCACATGAAGCCAGTTATTATATTTTTTAAAGTTCCTGTAGTAATCAAAAAATAAAGTATGAAAGCAGTTACTCCTGCAGTCATAAGTCCATCATTCACTTTTTATCGCCTGCGTAACAAAATCTCAAGGCAATTTCTTTTTTAGAAAACGGCCAGAGTGGTTTGAACTTCATATGAGTTATCTCCCATAATATGACTTACAATGCCAACTATCAGTGCAAATAATATGTTATGAGTAAAACCTCTGTGTTTTATTTTATATTCTAAGTCAATATCGGGTATAGAGAAAAATCCAGTAGCTAATATTATTACGAGAATGGTGATTTTATTAAATCCAAATGGCGTCATTAAAAATGAAAAAACCAGCAATGTGAGCCCAGCATGTCCTTCTGCATGCAATCTTCCTCCTCCTCACTTCTTCAACTTCACCTCCACCTCCATGAAGTCGTGGGCAATGTAAGATTCGGCAAAAACTTCCCTTGCTTCATTTTCAAGGGGCTTTGCATTCCTGTAGCGGGGGCTTATGTGCGTTAAATAAAGCTTTCCAACTCCTGCCTTCAATGCAATTTCCGCTGCCTGCTTTGCTGTTGAATGGCCATACTCATTTGCCTTTTCCTCCAGACTTGAGTCAGTTGTGGCATCGTGAATGAGCACATCGCTCCCTTTTGCAAATTCAATGAAGGCATCATATGGCGCTGTGTCGCCTGAAATCGTTATTTTTCTGCCAGGGCGTGGTTTCCCCAGAACCATGTCGGGAGTTATTGTTTTGCCGTTCACTTCCACCTCTTTCCCTTTCTGAAGTTTTCCGAAAAGAGACCCTTCGGGCACGCCCAACTCAAGCGCCCTTTTTTTGTTGAAGCGTCCAGGACGCTCATCTTCTTCAAGAGAATAAGAAAGGGCAGGCACATTGTGGAATGCGTTTATGCATTTCACTTTGTATCCCTCAAACTGGATTTCATCTCCACCTTCCATTTCATGGCCAATTATCTCATAAGCGGGCGTGAAATAGCCGAGATGGAGAAGCTGGTAAAGCAACTTTTTCATTCCTTTTGGCCCGTAAACATGCAACTCTTCTTTCCTATCATTCAGCTGGAGAGTCTGAAACAGCCCTGGCAGCCCCAGGAAATGGTCACCGTGGAAGTGAGTTATGAAAACTTTTGTTATCTGCATGTAGCTCAGAGGTGATTTCTGAATCTGACGTTGCGTTCCCTCACCGCAATCGAAGAGAATGATTTCACCTCCGCGCTTTATTGCAGTGGCAGAAACCCCTCTTTCGGATGAGGGCCAGGAGCCACCTGTTCCCAGGAAATAAATGTAAAGCTGCATAGATTGTGATACAGTAAGGGGTAAAAAATTTTGGGTAGGGATGCCAAAAGCATAAAAGAGCAGAGCATATGCATTATTATGAAAGGGATGAGTTATGCAGATGCAGGCGTGAACATTGACGTTGAGGAAAAGGCTGTTTCCAATATACTTTCAGCTGTTGGCTACAAAAGCGATAAGGTGAAATTGAATGGTTATAAACTTGTTCTCTGCACAGACGGAGTGGGCTCAAAAGTTATCATAGCAAATGAAATGCAAAAATGGGACACTGTAGGCATTGATTGCATGGCTATGAATGTTAACGATGCGCTTTGCATGGGCGCTCGTCCATTGGCATTTGTTGACTATCTTGCGATTGAAAAAACAGACCCGGAAATGGCTGAGGAGATAGGAAAAGGGCTGAAGAAAGGGGCAGATATTGCAGGTATTCCCATAATAGGGGGAGAGACAGCCACTCTGCCAGAAATAATAAGGGGTTTTGACCTTGCAGGTACATGCGTTGGAGTTGTTGAGCATGAGCTGCCGAAGAAAATAGTGCCTGGAGATGTAATCATAGGGCTGAGAAGCAGCGGATTGCACTCCAACGGCTATACTCTCGCAAGAAAGGTCTTCACTGAAAATGGATATTCATATCATGATACTTTTCCTGGAATAGGGGGAAAAATAGGTGATGCCCTGCTGATTCCAACGCAGATTTACGTGAAAGAAATGCTGAAGCTGATGGAAAGCGTGGAAGTGAAGGGAATTTCTCACATAACAGGCAGCGGTTTGAGAAAAATGAAGCGCATGTCGCACGAAGTCTGCTTCTCAATAGACGAGCCCTTCGAGCCGCAGAAAATATTTAAAGTTATTAAGGAATTAGGAAATATAAGCGACGAGGAGATGTACCAGACATTCAACATGGGAATGGGAATGGCTGTTGTTGTTGACAAAAAGGATGTTGATGAAGCGATTTCCGTGTTACGAAAACATTCGGAAGCGGAAGTAAAAGTCGTGGGCTCAGTTAAGGAGGGAGAAGGAGTTGAAGTTCCATCGTTGGGGCTGAAGTATTGATTAGCGCTTATATCCTATTGCTCTGAGAAATTCCTTTCTCTTTTTTATGTCATCCTCACCTTCAACTCCTTTAGGCATGTACCCATCTATAACTCCAAGTATTGCCCTGCCTTTCTCATTTCCCAGGTTGCTTTCGTATACCACAACTTTTGTTGGATTGGCAGTTGCGCAATATATGCGACATACTTCAGGAACATTTTTTATGGCATTGAGCACATTTATGGGGTAGCAGTTTTTCATAAAAATTATGAACAAATGCCCTGCGCCTATTGCCATTGCATTGTCAACTGCCAGCTTTTTCAATTCCTCGTCATTCCCCTCTGCCCTTACAAGGCACGGCCCTGATGCCTCGCAGAATGCAATCCCGAATTTTGCGTTAGGCACATTCACCATCGCCTCATACAAATCCTCAACGCTCTTTATGAAATGGGTCTGCCCGAGAATGAAATTCATGTCATCTGGCTTTTTTATCTCCACTTCCTTTATTTCCATCTCATCACCATGGGTATATACTCTTCGCCTTTTTAACTTTTTAACGGTCAGGTAAATAATCTTCCATGATTTTTACAACTTCCATGCTTGTCTTTGCATTTCTGTAGCGCTCAAGCGGCTCCTTATTTAACTTTAAAAAATGGGGTCCCCACTTGAATTTATTCATCAGCATGCTTGCTCCTTCAACATCTCCAAGAATGTACAGGGAGGCTGCAAAAGCCTCCGCAGTTGTGAGGCGCATGGGCTTTCCGTAGTTTACAGGGTTTGCAGCAATCAGATACGGCAGAGCCCTTGCATTTTTATTCCTTATTTTTGAGAACACATCTTCTGCATTTTTCCATGAGCAGTCAACAGCCGTAATACCCTCAAAATTTTTATCTTCAGGTGAGAGAGCTTTTATGGAAAATGGGCTGAGCAGTATGTAATCGTGAGGAATCATTTTTGTGTGCTTGACCATCCTTGCCATTCCGAATTTTGCAAGTTTCTTTGCCGTGCATTTTTTAGGGTCGTCTGCCACCAAATGGCATACGACAAGCTCATATCCTATGCCTTCCACATTATTTTAACAGCTGTGCCTTTATTAATGCTGCGAGGAGGGCTACCAGGCGCTATTTAAAAAACCTAAAAGCCTTTTATATATCCTTTTAATTGTTGTAATTGTTTACCCGTCTGAAGTTTGAATGATATTTTTCATTTCTTCAAGGGGATTTTTCCCTTGAAGTTTGAACGTTTCCATAACGCCCAATAAAGTTTCGGAATATCTTTCTGGAAGTTTTGCCATCGCTTCTTAAAGAGTGGTTTTACCAAGTGGAGATATAAATCCCAGTTTTTTGTATCTATCGTCTTCTCTTAAAAAAGATTCCAGGCTACGATATGTTTTTCGGTCTTTTGATTTAATTAGCAAAGCTAGAACCAGTGATTTTGGGGGGTGCTTGGAAGGATTCCCACGGTTCAGGCATTTTGTCTATGATTTCTTCCATCTTCATTTTTCATGGCAATATCATATATTTTTCATTTGGTTTTTAACTTTCTGTCAATCTTTTTTCTTTTACTTTTTGTTCCTATCCCATCCAATAACGCCAGCAGGTAGCACAATTTTATATCTCGTAACCCATTTCTGCAAGCTTTTCAGGAAGGTATACATCTGTCACATAATCCAGGCCATATTTTGCAAGCGCCTGCTGCTCTGACTTCTTCCCCATCTTGAGCTGCAATTTTATTTCATTTTCCCAGAAATCGTCCTTGAAGCGCGGGTCTGAAAGCTCAGACTTGAGGGCAGCTATGTCCTCATTTGTCAGATCGTCTGTTGGCAGGTCATAGTTGTGAATGTCAGATGGTGTTACTCCCAGAAATTCTGCAGAGGGTGTGGCGAGATATTCTGATATATGGGCTGTTTTTATTGCCCCGTAAGCAACAGATGCGAATATTCTGTAAGACCAAGGGTCTCCATCTGTAAATACAACAACAGGCAGATTTTTCTCCTCGTTAAGACGTTTTATGAACCTTCGTGTTGAACGGGCAGGCTGCCCTTTCAGATGGACAAGTATCGCATCTCTCTTTTCATCAAAACCGTTCTCCACCAGCCGGTCAAACATACCGCCTGTTTCAACAGCCATCACAATCTTTGCATTTGTCTCCTTTATTTTCACCTTCTCCTTTTCCACATTGTAAGGTATGGAGTAGCCGCTGTCGCCAACATCATCCTGGCAGTGTATGCGCCTTTTGTCCCCCTTCCTTGTTATCTCCTCTATCACAAGGTCTCCTATAACTCTCGCTCCATCCTCCTCAGGCCTCAAACGCATGTCCTCCCTCAGCTTCTTTGTCAATATCTCAAGGTCTTCTGCAAGCCTATCAGAGTCATCCTGCGAAGAGAATTTCCCTTCTCCCCATCCTTCAGATATGTAATAAAGCTCTCTCAGGGTTGATGATTTCTTTTGCTCTATCATTTTTTTGATAAAGTCAATGGTATACACTGTGCGGAGAAGCATGTAGGCGCCAGCCAGCGAAACAGCAGAGCGGGTGGAAGTGTTGCTGCCATATTTCCAGACTCTGTGGCGCTCATCGAATATTATGTTGGATTTTGTTCTCGAGGGTATGGCAAGTTCGGGTATGCGAGAATTTTTTAGATCGTTGTAAATCTCTTCTGCTATTTTCATCATTTCTTCAACAGCAGCCCTATTTCTATCTGCAATTGTCATTTCAATCACCCTCCCATTTTTCTGCACCTATCACATTCACAGGGTCAATTCCTTTGATATACAGTATGTTTTCCTCAAAATCTCCCTTTTCCATTCCTATAAGTTGAAATGACAGCTCTATTTTCTCAGCAGGCTTTATCTTTTCTATTTTCCACATTATATATTCCTCTTCAACTTTTTGAGCCTCAGGCTTTATTTCGCCAAGTTCCCTCTCATCGGGAAGGGCAGCATACAGCTCAAAGCTCTGCGGCTTATTCTTATAATTTGTTATGGAAATTATGCTGTTTATCTTTCCATCTTCATATTGCACATCATCGTCTATCCATATTATATTCATTATTTTTGTAATGACATCATCTATCGGCGGAGTTGGCTTGCCCAGCATTTCAGACGATTTTTTGGCGATTTCAGGCAAAATTTTTGATATGAGAGTAAATTTATTCTTTGCCTTGATCTTTCTATCCTTCTTTGAAAGATGCCCCTTCATTTTCCTTGCACACTGCCGCAGGGACAACTTCACCTCCTTCTCTATCTCCCCCACATTTGCAATCGCCTCCTTTGATTCAGATGTGAAGGGAATATTTACCGATGAAATATGAACAAGGATTATGGCAGGACCAAACGGTATGCCCTTGCCTCCCCGCTGCTGCAGCCCGTAGCGGCGCCAGTCCATGTTTTTTATTCCCCGCGTGATGACACAGTCGCCTTCCTGATAAAGCAGAGGAACGCGGTTTGCGAATCTCAGTATCTCAACCCTTTCATCAGCTGGAAGGTTGCCTCCATAAACTATGCCTGTTTCCACCATGAAAGGTATGCCTGAATATACGCTGGGATTTCTCTTATCTGTTGATATGAACTCGGGCGAGAGAGCGTCCATTTCTTTCCTCAGCCCCCTCTTTATCAGAATTTCCCCTATTGGTGAGAGACAGTCGGTTGGCGGAGCCATCAGTTTTACTTTTTTGAATGCATTGACTATCTTCTTTGCATCTTCAAGAGACAATTTGTTTGGATTGAGGGAAGACTCGAGACCTGCTATTTTTATAATTTCCTTTGCTTTCCGCAGGCTTACCGATGAAAACTCCGATGAGAGGAAAGAGGTGAGCTTTCTCGCCTTTGTTTCTTTAGCCATTTTTATGAAAGTTCCAAGCTCTATGCCGTAAGGGTGTGGCTTTATCTCTCGTGGTTGAGGCGGAAGTTTGTCTGTAACTCTTTCAAAAACTATTTTATCGCCGCTTGGCTCAATGAATGTTATGTTA
>Ga0114934_10001635_pt1 | contig 14569 bp, 10 predicted proteins | sample 4SBtaG_2_FD_99695 | JGI IMG/M metagenome (GOLD analysis project Ga0114934, IMG submission 99695) | Deep subsurface microbial communities from Kolumbo volcano to uncover new lineages of life (NeLLi) - 4SBTROV10_white metaG | ecosystem: Environmental > Aquatic > Marine > Volcanic ... | reverse complement strand
TCTCGTAAAGAGTGTGAACATAAGCTTATTGATGATAGAGATTTTTATATTGCATCTATGAGTTCTAAAGTCCTTTCTTATAAAGGGCTTGTTATGCCTACTCACATTCAAGAGTTTTACAAAGATTTACAAGATGAAAAATTTAAAATCTCTTTTTCACTTTTTCACCAAAGGTTTTCAACAAATACACTTCCTGAATGGAGATTGGCACAACCCTTTCGTGCAGTTGCTCACAATGGTGAAATCAACTCCGTTGAAGGAAATCGTTTTAATGTTGCAATAAAATCAGAATCTATCAAAAGTGAAGTCTTTACAGATGAAGAGATTCAAAGAATTCTTCCTATTTTGCAACCAGGCTCTTCTGATAGTGCAAGTGCTGATAACTTTTTTGAGTTCTTAATTGTAAACGGCATGGACTTTTTCAAAGCTACTCGTGCAGTTATTCCATCAGCATGGCAAAATGCACCGCATATGGATCCTGAACTTCGTGCATTTTATGAGTACCATTCAACAGTATTTGAAGCATGGGACGGTCCAGCAGCTTTTTCTGTAACAGATGGTCGCTATATAGGATGTGTCCTTGATAGAAATGGTCTTCGCCCTTCAAAATATATCATTACAAATGATGACAACCTTCTTATAGCAAGTGAGTATGGTGTTGTTGATATTGCTGAAGAGGAAATTAAAGAGAGAGGTCGTTTGAAATCTGGTGAGATGTTAGGACTTGATCTGAAATTTGGGAAAGTGCTTAAAAATAGCGATATTAATGAATATCTCAAAAGTTCAAATCCATATATGAAATGGCTCAATGAGCATATGATTTATCTTCAAGAACATGTGGATGAACAGTATTTAGACCTTTGTAAATTTGAAAAAGGTGACATTGAAAAAAGACAGAGATATTTTAATGTAACACAAGAGGTTGTGGAGCAGGTTATAGAACCTATGATAAAAGAGGGTAAAGAAGCTGTTGGAAGTATGGGTGATGATACGCCTCTTGCAGCATTTTCTACAAAACAGAGAAACTTTACTGATTACTTTAAGCAAAAATTTGCACAAGTGACAAATCCACCGATTGACCCAATTCGTGAAAAAGTTGTTATGAGTTTAAATACAGGTTTTGGTGAAGTGCATAATATTTTAAATGAAATCCCAGAACATGCGCATAGATTAAAATCTATCTCGCCGATTATAACAAGTGAAAAACTGAATGTTTTAAAATCTTTTGGTAATCCTAAGTCTCCTCGATATCAGGCATTTTATAAAAACGCTACATTTTCTACTGCTTATAAAAGCAATTTAAAAGAGTCTTTGGAAGTTTTAGTACAAAATATTATTAATGCTGTAAAAAATGATGCTATAAGAGTTGTAATTTTAGATGATTTCAAATTAAGTCAAGAAAATAAAATAATCCCGATGGCAATGGCAGTTGGTCGTCTGAATATTGCACTATTAAGGGCAGAAATTCGTCATTTGGTATCAATTGTAGCAGTAAGTGGTGAAGTTATAGACTCTCATAGTGCAGCAGTATTACTTGGTTATGGTGCAAGTGCAATTTATCCAAACTTACTTTTTGCAACAGTTGTGCAACAATTAGAAAAAGCAAATCTAGCTGATATGGCATGTAATGAATCGTTAAAATCGGTGCATACTGCTATAAATGCTGGATTGCTTAAAATAATGTCAAAAATGGGTATTGCGACAATAGCATCCTATAGAAATTCAGGTCTTTTTGATATTCTTGGTTTAAATCGTGAAATTGTACAAGATTGTTTTGAAAGTTCTCACTCTGCACTTAATGGGCTTGATTATAATGACATAGATGAAAGGATTTCAAAGTATCATAAAGATGCCTATACTGAGAATGGTTTTAATAAAATTTTCCCATTAAATATAGGTGGATTTTATAAATTTTATCATAATAAAGAGCATCATGATTTTGGTCCTGATGTTATTCATGCTATTCATGCTTTTTCAGCGAGTGGCAAGCAAGAGGATTATAATAAGTTAAGAAACCTTGTAAATAAAAGAGGTTTAAAGTTTATTCGTGATTTCTTTGAAATAAAATCAGACAGAAAATCAATCGATATTTCAGAAGTAGAACCAAAAGAGCTTATATTCAAAAGATTTGCTTCAGCTGCCATGAGTCTTGGTTCTATTTCTCCAGAGGCACATGAAACTATAGCTATGGCTATGAACAAGATTGGTGGGCAATCTAACTCTGGTGAGGGCGGAGAAGATCCAGCTAGATTTGATACTAATAGGGTGTCAAAAATTAAACAAGTAGCATCTGGAAGATTTGGTGTAACTCCAGCCTACTTAAGAAGTGCAGAGGAGATTCAGATTAAAGTGGCTCAAGGTGCAAAACCGGGTGAGGGTGGACAACTTCCTGGACATAAAGTTACAGCTTTAATTGGTAAACTTCGTCATACTATACCTGGTGTTACACTGATTTCACCGCCTCCTCATCATGATATTTACTCTATTGAGGATTTGGCACAGCTTATTTATGACCTTAAACAAGTAAATCCTACTGCTAGAATTGCAGTAAAACTTGTATCAACTATCGGTGTTGGAACAATTGCAGCAGGTGTTGCAAAAGCATATGCAGATAAGATTATCATCTCTGGTGGTGATGGTGGTACAGGTGCAGCACCACTAACATCAATTAAGTTTGCAGGAAATCCTTGGGAAATCGGTCTCTCTGAAGCACATAATGCACTCAAAGCAAATAACTTAAGAAGTTTAGTTGAAGTACAAACTGATGGTGGTTTAAAAACAGGTTTAGATGTTGTAAAAGCTGCACTTTTAGGTGCTGAGTCCTATGCATTTGGTACAGGTGTTTTAACTATAGTGGGTTGTAAAATGCTTCGTATCTGTCATGTAAATAAATGTTCTGTTGGAATTGCAACTCAAAATGAGAAACTTCGTGAAGAGTTTTTTAAAGGACATGTTAATCAAATTGTTAATTTCTTTACACTTTTAGCGGAAGATGTGCGTTCTATTATGGCCGAACTTGGATTTAAAACTATGGAAGAGATGATAGGAAGAAGTGATTTACTCAAAGTTGTAAATGATGACTTCGCGAAAAAATTTGACTTTTCAGCAGTACTGCATCAAGAAGCTGGTGTGAATACACATCAACAACAGTTCAATCCTCCTTTTGATGATAATGCTTTTGAAAAAGATGTTTTATCAGAAGCCATGACAGCTATCAAGCATCCAGAACATCCTATGAGAATCAGTAGAGAAATCAGTAATACAAATAGAAGTTTTGGAGCACTCCTTAGTGGTGAGATTGCACAATATTATGGTGATGAGGGACTGAAAACTGATACGATTACAATCAATTTAAAAGGTATCTCAGGTCAAGCTCTTGGTGCATTTTTGATTCATGGTGTTTCTATCTATCTTGATGGAGTCGCAAATGACTATGTCGGTAAAGGGATACATGGCGGTAAAATCATTATTACCTCTAAAAACGAGGGTGAAGCGTTTAGTGCAGGTGGAAATACTTGTCTCTATGGCGCTACAGGTGGGAAGCTTTATGTAAGCGGTAGTGTTGGAGAGCGATTTGCAGTTAGAAATTCCGGTGCCCTAGCTATTGTGGAAGGGACAGGTGATAATGCTTGTGAGTATATGACAGGCGGCGTTGTAGTTATTCTTGGAAAAACCGGTATTAACTTTGGTGCCGGTATGACAGGTGGAATTAGCTTTGTATATGATGAAAATCATGATTTTGTTGAAAATGTAAATCGTGAGTTAGTTGAAGCTGTGAGAATTGATACAGATGAGGGTGATGAAGCAAGACACTATCTCAAAAGATTATTAAAAGATTACCTCAATGAAACAGGGAGTAAAAAAGCTCAAGAGCTACTAGATAACTTTAGAGTTGAAGTGAGAAACTTCTGGTTAGTAAAACCGAAAAATTTAACTAAATTACCTCTTAATTTAGAAAATGGAGATTAATAATGAGAGAATTTTTAAATACTGAAAGAATTGAACCTACAAAAAGAGTTGCGGTAGAAAGAACAAAAGATTTTCGTGAAATTTATGAAGTTTTCGATAATTATGATGCTTCAAGCCAAAGTGACAGATGTATTCAATGTGGGGATCCATTTTGTTTGAATAAATGCCCATTGCATAACTATATTCCTCAATGGCTCAAATCAGTAAGTGAAAAAGATTTGGAGTTTGCATTTAAACTTTCAAATGAACCATCTCCATTTCCTGAAGTTATGGGAAGAGTTTGCCCTCATGATAGATTGTGTGAAGGTGATTGTACATTAAATGACGGTCATGGAGCTATCACAATCGGTTCTGTTGAAACATATATTACAGAAGCTGGATTTAAAGCTGGCTTGACTCCTGAATTTCCAGGTATAACAACAGATAAAAAAGTTGCTGTTATAGGAAGTGGACCTGCTGGTTTATCTGCCGCAACATATCTGCTTCGTTCTGGAGTAGCTGTAACCATGTATGAGAGAAGTGATAGAGCAGGTGGACTTTTAACATATGGTATTCCAAATTTTAAACTTGATAAGAAAATAGTAGAGCGTCGTATAAAACTGCTTCAAGAGGCAGGATTAGAACTTATACTCAATACAGAAGTTGGCAAGGATATTGATTTTGGCACGATAGCAGACAATCATGATGCTATTTTTATAGGTGTCGGTGCAACCGAGGCAAAAAAGGCTTCGATTGCAGGAGAACAAGCACCAAATGTTTATAAAGCAATGGACTATTTAACAAATATTCAAAGAAAAAATTTCAAAAAAAGTTATGATAAAAAATTTGATTTTAAAGATATGAATGTTGTTGTTATCGGTGGTGGTGATACTGCCATGGATTGTTTAAGAACTGCAAAGAGAGAGGGTGCTAGACATGTGACTTGTCTGTATCGTCGTGATGTTCACAATATGCCGGGAAGTCAAAAAGAGTATAAAAATGCGATGGAAGAGGGTGTAGAGTTTACTTTCTTGGCATCTCCAAAAGAGATTGTTCTTGATGAGAACTCAAAAGCTATTGCTGTAGAAGCCGTGAAGACGAATCTTGGTGCAAAAGATGAAAGTGGGCGTCAAAGAATGGAAGAAGTGAAAGGGAGCGAATTTAGAGTAAATGCGGATGTTGTTATAATGTCTTTAGGATTTAATCCAGCTGTTCCATTATTCTTAGCGGAAAACGGCATCCAAACAAACAGTTGGGGTGGAATCATTATCAATGAGGAGACTCATGAGACAAGTACTCCTGGTGTGTACGCCGGAGGTGACTGTTTCAGGGGTGCAGATTTAGTTGTAACTGCTGCATATGATGGTCGTGAAGCTGCTAGAAGTATGATTAGCTCACTTTTAAAATAAATTTGCTATAATTTGTTTTATTTATATTAATGTAAGGAAGAACCTTGAATCTATTAAACCTTTTTAGCACAAACTTTAATAATAAACAGCCTGTGAAGAATGAAGCATCTTCGTACTGGATTAAGTGTAAATCATGTAATGCCTTGATGTATCATAAAGAGGTTGAAAATCAAAACTATGTTTGTCCAAAATGTGGTTTTCACCTTCGTATAGGTGTCAAAGAAAGACTTAAACTTTTGTGTGATGAGGGTACTTTTGAAGAGTATGATGCAAGTTTAGCTCCAGTTGATCCTCTTAAGTTCGTGGACAAATTGTCTTATGTTAAAAGATTAGAGAGTGCTAAAGAAAAAACAGGCAGAATGTCATCAGTTGTAAGCGGTGAGTGTAAAATGAATGGTGTGAGCACTCAGCTTGTTATATTTGATTTTGCATTTATGGGTGGTTCTCTTGGTTCTGTTGAGGGTGAGAAAATTGTTCGTGCTGTAAATAGAGCGATAGAGAAAAGAGAAGGTCTGATTATCTTTAGTGCAAGTGGTGGTGCTAGAATGCAAGAGAGTACATTCTCTCTTTTACAAATGAGTAAAACATCAGCAGCTTTAGCAAAACTTTCAAACAATAATCTTCCTTTTATATCGGTTTTAACAGATCCAACAATGGGTGGTGTTTCTGCCTCATTTGCGACACTTGGTGATATTATCATCGCCGAACCAGGTGCATTGGTTGGATTTGCTGGACAGAGGGTAATTGAACAGACTATCGGTTCAAAATTACCAGATGGCTTTCAGAGGGCTGAATTTTTACTTGAACACGGTTCGGTAGATATGATAGTTAATAGAAATGCATTGAAAAAAACTTTATCTGATTTGTTAACACTTTTAAATGGCTAAGATAAGGTTATATGCACTTTGCGATCAAGCTATACTTGATGAGCGTGGCGTTTCTATAGATGAATTTATAGAAATCGCAAAGAGACATAATGCAGAGATTATACAATATAGAAATAAGGATGCTGATATTTCTTTTATAAAAAAACAGCTGATACACATTAGAAAAAACTACAATGGATTTTTAATAGTGAATGATAGATATGAACTTGTAGAGTTTTGTGATGGTGTCCATGTAGGTCAAGAAGATTTGATGAAAATTGACAAAGATACCAAAAAAGCTATGAGTGTAATTCGAAGTGTTATTCAAGAAGATAAAATACTAGGATTATCTACTCATAATGAGGAAGAGGTCTTGAGCGCAAATGAGATGAATGTAAACTATATAGGATTAGGTGCTTATAGGGATACGAGAACAAAAAAAGTAACTGATATTCTAGGGGAAAACTTGGATAACATCGCTTCCAAATCAAAACATTTAGTTGCAGCAATCGGTGGTGTGAAGATGAATGATAGATTTGAAAATATTACTTATCATGTAATAGGGAGTGGATTACTTTAATGAATATTGATATTATATCTATTGCAAAAAAAGAGAAAAGTATATATGACCCTCTCTATAAAGAATTAGAAAAAATGATATCTCGTTTTGCAAAAGTGAATGATATTGAGATCTTTTCAAAAGATATTACAAAAGCACACTCTATGTCTGCGAGTAGTGCTCAAATCGCATATACAAAGGCTCTTGAACCCTATCAAAGTAAAGGTTTTTGTATAAGTTTGCATCCTGATGGAAAATTAATCGATAGTTTTGAATTTAGTAAGCTTATAAATGATAAAATAACTGTCAAGTTTTTTATAGGTGGAGCTTATGGGTTTGAAGATAGCTTTTTAGAAAGAAGTGATGCTGTTATTAGCCTTGGTAAGGTAACCATGAGCCATAAAATAGCAAAAGCTGTTTTACTAGAACAAGTTTATAGAGCTTTTTCTATATTAAATAACCATCCATATCACAAGTAAAGGGAAGAAGAACGGTGCAAGAGAGTGAATTAAACTACTTTAAAGCAATTTTAGTAAGTAGAAAAGAACAAATTACGAAAAATATAACTGGTGTTAATAGCGAGTTAGACCAGTTGAATTCTTTAGAGTTAAATGATGAGGGTGATTATGCATCTGCTAATCACAATTCAGTGGTAGAGAGTGCAATTGTTGAACAACAAAAGCAAGAACTACGAGAGATAGATATTGCTCTTGTTAAGATTTCAAGTCATGAATACGGCATTTGTGAAATGTGTGAGGATGATATAGGTTTTCAAAGATTGAAAGTAAAACCACATGCAATTTATTGCATAGATTGTAGAGAAATAGTAGAAAAATCTAGATAAGGGATTTATAATGTTTTTAAAAAGATATACGGTAGCGGCATTTTTATTAATTGGTTTAGTTGGAGCATATATATATGCATATATTACTCAAGATAGTTATTCATTGGATCTATTTGGTGTAATTTTACCTCCAATATCTATTGCGGTGTTAGTTATGGTTCCATTGGTGGCTTTATACATAGCAAGTGTTCTTCATATCTCTTTTTATTCACTTTTGAGTAATTTAAAACTTCGAAAATATAATAATGACTATGATAAATTTGTGCTTGCTATTATTGATGCACTTTTTGCTAAAAAAGAGAGAAAAAACAGTTTTAAAACTTCAAGATATAAACTTCTTGGTTCTATTCTTGATAATATGATAATTGCTCCAATCTCTGAAATGAAGAGTAACAGTGAAAATGAAAAACTCAATCAAGCGTTTACAATAATAAATGACATTAAAAGTGGAAAAGTGGTTGATTTAAAAGCTTTTGGATTGAGAAAAGATAATGAATATATGATTCACAATAACAAAAATGCATATATAAATGGTGATATTACTGCAGAAGATGTACTCAGTCATGCACAAAATTATGCGGACTCATTTTGTAAAGAAGTTTATGTTGATTTAGTTAAAAAAGCTCCACTGCACGCTATTGAAAAATATAAAGAGTATTTAACACAAGAGGCATTCTTTGAGATATTAAAAAGAATCAATGCTCAGGAAAATACATTAGAAGTGTCAAATACAACTATTATCTTTTTTATGGAAAATTTAAGACTTGACGCTAAAGATTATATAGAGATGTCAAAAATTACATCTACTGAGATGATACCAGATCAAAGATTGAAACTTTTTGAATCTATAAGTGAAAAAAATGAAAAAGGTATGAATGCTTATATTTATACTCTATTAGATTTAGAGATGATCTCTGTAGCTGCAACAATATTAGATAACTCTCAAGAGAATGAGTTCATCAACTTTAAAGCATATATGGCACTAAGAGAGTGTAATAAAAACTTTAATATCGAACTATTTATATAAAAGAGTAGTATGTCAAAGCATTTAGATAAATTATCCTTTGAAAATCCTCTATATGTTTTGGCCCCTTTAGCGGGTTTTACTGATTTGCCTTTTCGAAGCGTTGTAAAAAAGTTTGGGGCTGATTTAACTGTGAGTGAGATGTTAAGCTCAAATGCACTTGTTCACGGTTCAGAAAAAACTTTTCATATGTTAGAAAAAAGTCCAAATGAAGATCCCTATTCTGTTCAGATTGCTGGAGCAGAGGTCGATGTCGTGAGACGCTCAGTTGAAATACTTAATGAACAAAGCGGCATTGATATAATAGATTTAAATTGTGGTTGTCCTGTACCAAAAGTAGTTGGTCATGGGAGTGGGAGTTCTCTACTTCTCAATTTATCTCTTATGGGTGAAATTATTAAAACTATCAAAGAGACTTCAAACAAAAGTTTAACAAGCGTAAAAATACGACTTGGCTTTGAAGAAAAAAATCACAAAGATATAGCAAAAATTGTTGAAGATAGTGGTGCTGATTTTTTAGCAGTTCATGGAAGAACAAGAGCTGGGAAATTTAAAGCTGAAGTTGATTATGATGCTATTGCCGAGATAAAAGAGAGTGTCTCGATACCTGTTATTGCAAATGGTGATATCGACTCTTATGATAAAGCACAATGGGTACTTAAACATACAAATGCTGATGGTGTTATGATAGGTCGTGGTGCGGTGGGTGCCCCTTGGATTTTTCATCAGCTAAAAACCGGCAGTAAATATATTGATAAAAATATTAAGCATGAAATTATTATGGAGCATTTTGATAAGATGATAGAATTTTATGGTTCTCATGGTGTACCGATGTTTCGAAAACATACCCATACCTATTCAAAAGGGTATCGTGGAGCATCAAATCTCAGAAATCAAGTTAACACTATTACAGATCCTCAAGAGTTTAGAAAAACAGTTGATGAATTTTTTCAAAATAGTGATTTAGTTTTTTAATATGTTAGATATAAGCAAATCCATAACTGAATTAGATAGTAGTGATATATCTGATAATATTTTTCATTATAAGTACAATACAAAGCACCTTTTATCTTTAATTGATGCAAATATAGATAAAGAGGATCCAAAATATTTGAGCTCTTATCGTTCCTTTGAGGGAGAAGTTTTTGAAAACTTTATGTATGAAAAATTGCTTAGATATGCAGAGTCTAGTGATGAAATAGATAAGTTTATCTTAAAAGGCTATCACCAAAACAGAGATAAATCTCGTCCAAATACACTCTCTATAAGTGAAAAACAGCAGATAGTGTATAGAACTAAAAGTAGAGAGATTAGTGAATTTGATGCTATGTTTATAACGAAAAATAGAGAACTCTATTTTGTTGAAATGACTTTGGTGAAATCTGTTATTAAATTGAGAAAAAGGTTACGGAAGAAAAAAGCACTTCTTGATATTTTATTTCCCGATTATGATGTAAAAGCACTTATTATTTTAAATGATGGTGCGACTGGATCGAGACAGTTTCCATCATATTGTAAAGTTTGGTTTACCAAAGAGTTCTCAGCGCAAGATGTTTTAGACCATATTATGAAAAATGGTGTTTCTCCTGATAATGAACTCTCACCTAAAGAAAAAATAAATTCTGAAAAAATGATTGAAGCTCACTCTTTGAAACTCCATCCATTCAGATACTATAATACGATGTCTTGGATTACAAAAACGATTAGAGAACATAAAAGATATATTATTGATATGAAGTTTCTTATGAATTATAAAATTCAGAGATACCATGATTTGTATAATAAATTTTATATAGGCTTTTTACAGATAGAAGATGCCAAGAATCTACTTTCTTTAAAAGAATCTTATCCATCAAATCAAAGAGTAGTAGTTGCTTTAGAAAAAAAACATACAAATGAGATAGTACTTACATATTACATTCAAACTTCTCGTAAAACATTATTCCTTTATTCATTTAGTGACAATGGTACTCTCAGTAAAGAGAAAAAAGATCCTTACGGTATCACTGTGACAGAGGTGTATCATATAAATAAAATGATGGATGAAAGCTATAATCTGAACTTAAATAATATAAAGATGATAAAAAAACTTTTAAAAGAGGCATTTAGAAAATCTCACCAATAAAATAAGTGGCTAAGTTTTATTGTAGTAAGATAATAGTTAAATTTATTATGCTCAGATACTTATTAGGAGATTTAATGAAAGTCATCACTCTAATAAATGGGACACTTATCTCTGAAACATCTTCAATCTACGCTCTTTATTATGCAAAGAATTTGGGTTTAAACCTCAGTTTGATACATATAAAAAGTAAAGATTCTTTAGATATGGTTGCGCGTGTTGCAGAAGATATACAAAAATTAGCGCGCTCTCTTGGTGTAGAGGCAGAATTTGTTTTATATGACTCCTTAGATGAGCTAAGAGAACTTGTCGATAAAGAGAATATTGATATTATATTCTCTTCCACAAAACATAAACACTCTTTTTTTGATAAATCATTTGCAAAAACTCTTATTAGAATGAATATGAAAGTTGATTTGGCTCTAGTCAAAGTTGTTAAACTTGGTATGTCTGATATAGAAAAAATTATTTTACCAATCAGAGGTGATCAGTTGTCTGTTAAAAAATTTGCCTTTTTTAGCGCATTTGTTAAGGCCTATGAAGCAAATTCAGAGATATTTTCAGTTGATAAAATAAGTAAAAAAAATTCTATTGCACTGAATGCAAAAACAGTAAAAAAAAGATTGGCAACAATCACTTTTCATTTAAGGCACTATTTTAGACTTGCTACACTTATGGATTTTAAATTTTCTATGAAGCATCATTTTGCTTATATTGAAGGTGAGGATGTGCAATCACATATTGCAAAAAATGGATATGATTTGGCAATTGTAGGTGGGCACCATGATACAAGTTTTTTTCAACACCATCCAATAGATGTACTCTTTTATGCTCCTATGATTAATGCTATCTATTTTATCCCATATAAAGACGAACTATGAAAGTATTTGAATTAAATAAACAAGAACTTTTTAGAAAGTTTAGAACCAATGAGAGGGGCTTGGATGGTGATGCTATTCAAGCAAGAGAAGAGGAGTTTGGAAAAAATATTATTCAGCAAAAGGCTCAAAAAAATTACTATAAAGAGTATTTTAAACAGTATATACAGTTTTTTCCAATTTTACTTGAGATAGCGGGTATCTTAGCTTTTATTGCAAACTATTATCAACCAAATGAGGGGAATGATGTCTTAGGATATGCTATTTTTGGAGCAGTTCTTATCAATGCATCATTTAGCTTTTGGCAAGATTTTAAAGCAGATAAGGCTATGGAAGCACTGCTAAAGCTTATCCCTACCAATGTAAAAGTTAAGCGAGATAACCATATTTTAGAATTGGATGCAAGTTCTTTAGTCCCAGGCGATATAGTACTGTTAGAAGAGGGCGATAAAATAGCTGCTGATGCTGTTCTTATAGAATCTAATGAGCTATATATTAATACATCTTCGCTTAATGGGGAGTCAAAACCTAGCAAAAGAGAGTTAAGCAGTGGTGTAGCAAAAAGAAATATTGATGCAAAAAATATGGTCTATGCAGGGACAAGTGTAGTCAACGGCAGTGCTACGGCAGTTGTGATAGCAACTGGTATGGCAACAGAGTTTGGGAAAATAGCAACATTAACTAGTAATATTCAAAAGGGGATGACCCCTCTTGAAAAAGAGATAGTCAAAATGACAAAAATTTTGACTATTTTGGCTCTTATAGCAGGTGTGGTCTTTTTTTTATTAGGATTTTTTTCAGGAAAAGGTTTTTTAATAGCGGCAATTTTTGCGCTCTCTTTAATAGTTGCCAATGTTCCCGAAGGGCTTTTACCCACGATTACTCTCTCTTTATCTATCGCTTCACAAAGAATGGCAAAGAAAAATGCGCTTATTAAAAATCTTGCATCTGTTCAAACGCTTGGGAGTGTTACAACAATCTGTACAGATAAAACAGGTACACTCACAAAAAATGAGATGACACTTAAAGAGATTTATTTGACAAGCGGAGAGAGCATAGAAATCAGCGGTGGTGGATATGAACTTAGCGGAGATTTTAGGATAGAGAATGAGAGTGAAAATTCAAAGAAATATTTACAAAAATTTTTACAATCTGCTTGGTTTAATTCTCGTGCATCCATTGATAATGGAAAAATTATAGGTGATCCTACAGAACTTGCATTGGTTGCAGCTGCTAATAAATACAATATAGAGAATAATTTTGAAAAATTAAAAGAGAATCCATTTAGCAGTGAGCGAAAAATGATGTCCTCTTTTGGTAAACTCGATAGCAAAGAGATACTTTTTGTAAAAGGTGCACCAGAAGCAATTTTTGAAAGGACATCTTTTTATCAAGAGTGTGATGGCATAAAAGAGTTTGATGAAAAAGCTAAAGAACGGGTTGAAAGGGAGCTTTTAAATTTTGAAAATAGAGCTTTTAGGGTTTTGGCAATTGCAATCAATGATAAAAATGATGAAAATAATTTAACACTTTTGGGATTAACTGCTATTATGGATATAGCGCGTCCTGAAGTGAAAGTAGCACTTTTAAAATGTTACAGTGCCGGTATTCGTACCATTATGATTACAGGTGATAATGCGAATACTGCAGCTGCAATCGGTAAAGATATTGGATTAAGATTTGATGATGTCTTAACGGGTGATGCAGTTGAAAAAATGGAAGATGAGGAGCTGCAAGATTTGTTGGAAAAGAAGACTTTTATATTTGCAAGAATGGCAAGTAATCAAAAGTTAAAAATTGCAACCCTTTTGCAGGCAAATGAGGAAGTTGTAGCTATGACGGGAGACGGTGTGAATGATGCCCCTTCACTTAAAAAATCGGATATTGGCATAGCGATGGGAAGTGGCACCGATGTTGCAAAAGAGGCTGGAGATATGATACTTTTGGATGATAACTTCAACTCAATTGTCTCCGCAATTGAAGAGGGAAGAACCGTTTATTATAATATTAAAAAATTCGTTGCCTATATTCTTTCATCAAATGTTCCTGAAATCGTGCCTTATGTACTTTCATTTTTTCTTAAAATTCCAAATCCACTCTCTGTCATTCAAATTTTATCAATAGATTTGGGTTCAGATATGTTACCAGGTCTAGGGCTTGGAAGTGAGCCACCAGAGAAAAATATTATGAAGCGTCCACCTGTTTCTAAAAATGAAAAAATTTTAGATTGGGAAGTTTTTAAGCGAGGTTACTTTTTTGTTGGAATTATAGAGGCAAGTGCAGCAATGTTTGCATTTATCACTTTTTTATTGAGTCACGGTTGGGAGTATGGAGAAGTGAATCTTAACGACCCTTATTTTCAAGCACAAGCCATGACGATGACGCTCTTAGGTGCTGTCACATGTCAGATGGCAAATATGTGGACGATGAGAAGTTGGGATTTTAATATTTGGACTTTAAGTTGGAAATCTAATAAAACACTTCTCTTTGCATTTTTAGCAGTTTTGGTTTGGATATGGGCACTTTTAAATGTAGAGGCTGTCCAAAAAGTATTTAATACAGCACATGTTCCCTCTGCTGACTTATGGATACTTGTACCATTTCCGATTGTGCTGTTAGTTTCAAATGAGAGTTATAAATTTTTTAGATTGAAAAAATTGAATCAGATTATAGAGAGAGTCTGATTCCTACAGGACAGTGATCAGAGCCTTGGATATAGTCAAGAATAAATGCATCTTCTAAATTCTCAGCTAAATCTTCAGAAATAAAAAAGTAGTCAATCCTCCAACCGACATTTTTCACTCTTGCACTTGAACGGTAACTCCACCAACTATATCTCTCTTTCTCATCACCATTTACATATCTAAATGTGTCTATATAACCGTGCTCTAAAAGTTTATCTATCCATGCTCTCTCAAT
>Ga0114934_10001634_pt1 | contig 14570 bp, 5 predicted proteins | sample 4SBtaG_2_FD_99695 | JGI IMG/M metagenome (GOLD analysis project Ga0114934, IMG submission 99695) | Deep subsurface microbial communities from Kolumbo volcano to uncover new lineages of life (NeLLi) - 4SBTROV10_white metaG | ecosystem: Environmental > Aquatic > Marine > Volcanic ... | reverse complement strand
ATTTCTTTATTTACAAGGAATATCCCAAGAAAAGTGGACACTCCAACAGTGTATTGATTATGGGATTCAACACAATATTCAGGTACAACAACAGACGCTGAACACAAAAATAAGCGGCAATAATTACTTTCAATCCAAGATGGCTTTATATCCCAACCTGAATCTCAGTGGTAATCATAATTACTCCGAAGGACGCACTGTTGACCCCTATACCAATTCTTTTTCTGCTAATGTATCCCGCAACGATAATTTTTCTTTAAATAGCAGCGTTACTTTATTTAATGGGTTTAAGCTACTCAATACCATAAAACAACAGAAATTTTCTTGGCTTGCCGGATTATCAGACATAGAAAAATCCAAAAATGATCTTGCACTTAATATTGCCACAGCCTATCTTCAAGTACTTTTCAACGAAGAAAACGAAGAAATAAATCGTGAACAAGTAGGCATTAATAAAGAACAAGTAAAAAGAACAAAAACACTCTTAGAGGCAGGCAGTGTAGCAGAAGGCAATCTTTTAGATGCACAAGCACAATTGGCAAATGCTCAATTGCAACTCATCACAGCCCAAAATCAAGTAACGATGTCCATTCTGACGCTTAAACAACTGATGAATTTAGATTCCATACCTGATTTTCAAATTTTCAGGCCCACAATTGATGATATCTCAAACGCGGTTCTGTTGTTAAATATTGATACTATTTATCAACAAGCACTGGATTTTTTACCACAGATGAAATCTGCAAAATTTACATTGGAATCCCAAAAAGCATCACTCGCTGCTGCCCGTGGCGGATTGAGTCCAAGAATTTATCTTTCCTGCTCATACAGCACCGGCTATTCTGATGCCCGCACCAAAGGCACATACAATCCGGTCGTTCAGCCTATTGGCTATTTACCAAGTACAGGCGAAACAGTTTACGGAAGTTCATTTGTATATACACCTGAGAAATATCCTTTTAACGACCAATTAAAAGATAACGCCAGTAAAAATGTAACAATCGGTGTTTCCATACCCATTTTTAACAATTGGCAAACACAAACACAAATCAGTAATGCTAAAATAAGTCTGTTGAATGCGCAGCTCTCTATGGAAAATACACAGCAACAAATCTATAAAGACATCCAACAAGCTTATACCGATGCCATAGCCGCTTATAAGAAATTTCAATCAGCCACCAAATCATTGGTTGCACAAAAAAAATCTTTTGCCTATATGCAAAAGAAATTCAATGTAGGTATGATTAATGTTTTTGATTTCAATACGGCTAAGAACAACCTTTTTAAAGCAAAATCAGAGTTACTCCAAGCTAAATATGAATATATTTTCAAATTAAAAATTCTTGATTTTTATCGCGGACAATCCTTAACTTTCTAATTATTATGGCAAAAAAGAAAAAAACCACACGATATATTATTTTCGGTATTATAGGCTTAATCATTCTATTGATTATTCTCAAAAAAACAGGTGTTGTAGGCAGTTCTGCCATCATGAAAATAGCCACTGAGAAAGTTACCAAAAGAAATATTGTTGAAACCATTTCGGCAAGCGGTAAAATACAACCTGAGACCGAAGTCAAAATAAGTCCCGAAGTATCGGGCGAAATTATTGATATCTATTTTAAAGAAGGCGACAAAGTAAAAAAAGGCGATTTGCTGCTAAAAATAAAACCCGATATTTATATTTCCACACTGGAACGCATGAAAGCATCGCTCAATTCTGCCAAAGCCAACCTTGCCAATTCCAAAGCTCAATTAGCACAAGCTCAAGCACAAATGGTGCAACAAGAATTGTCCTACAAACGAAATAAGAAATTATGGGAAGAAAAAGCCATCTCCGATGCCGATTACGAAAATGCGTTGGCACAATACCAATCACAACAAGCCAGTTTAAAATCAGCGGAAGAAAATGTAAAAGCCGCTGAATTTTCCGTCATTTCAGCTCAAGCCTCCGTAAAGGAAGCCAACGAAAACCTAATAAAGACAAGCATTTTTGCCCCCATGGATGGCACGCTTTCAAAACTGAATGTGGAAAAAGGGGAACGCGTAGTAGGAACAGCTCAAATGGCAGGAACAGAATTGTTGACCATTGCTGACTTAAACCGCATGGAAGTAAAAGTAGAAGTTAACGAAAACGACATTGTCCGTTTATCACTATCGGATACCGCTAAAATTGAAATTGATGCTTACCTGAATCATCCATTTAAAGGTATTGTAACTGAAATTGCCAATTCAGCCAATTCTACGGGACTATCAGCCGAACAAGTAACCACCTTCGATGTTAAAATTCTGATTTTAAAATCATCTTATGCTGATTTATTGGAGGGAAAACCTGATAATTTTTATCCACTTCGTCCGGGCATGTCAGCAACCGTAGATATTCAAACAACGAAAGTCAATGATGTCTTATCGGTTCCCGTTCAATGTGTAACAACGCGTATAGACTCTCTGACAGAAAACACCGATAGTATTAATGCCGGCAACGAAAATAAAACAGTTCAAGAAATTGTCTTTGTTTATAAAGACGGTAAAGTAAATATCCGGCATGTTACTACCGGGATTCAGGATAACGACTATTTTGAGATTAAAGAAGGACTTAAAGAAGGAGAAGAAGTTGTTTCAGCCCCCTACTCTGCTATTTCGCGATTTCTAAAAGACGGGATGTCAGTCGAAAAAGTAGATGCTAAAACATTGTTAAACACAAACGAATAAATTGAAGGTAAATGGCATTTTTTCTACTTATAGAAACCTCTTCCCCGGTTTGCTCCGTTTCTATTGCCGATGAAAATGGCATCGTAGCTACTAAAGAAAATAATGCCGGACTAAAACATGCTGCATTGGCTCCACAATATGTTCAGGAATTATTAACAAAATACACCCCCGATGCTGTTGCCCTAAGTGCCGGACCAGGCTCCTATACCGGTTTGCGCATAGGCACTTCATTGGCAAAAGGTATCTGTTATGGTAAAAATATTCCTCTGATTGCTGTTTCTACTTTACGGGCAATGGCAGATGGCTTGCAAGAAACAACTTCTTTTTCGCAGGAATCTATCTTTGTCCCAATGTTAGATGCCAGACGAATGGAAGTGTATGCTGCCGCTTATGACTATCAAGGCAATGAAATCCTCCCGGTTCAGCCAATCATCTTAAATGAAAACAGTTTTGAGCAGTTGCAAGGGAAATCACTTATATTTTTTGGTTCCGGCAGCGAAAAAGCAAAATCTTTATTTTCAGCCAATAAAAAAATACAATTCGTTAATGGGTTCCAACTGTCTTCAACCTATCTATTGTGGGAAACTATTAAGAAGTATAAGCATAAACAATTTGAAAATCTCGGCTATTTCGAACCGTATTATTTAAAAGATTTTTTGGTTACCACAAGTAAGAAAAATTTGTTTTAGAGGACTTCTATTAATTACTCTTTTTCCTTAATAAACCTTCCAAAAAAGCTTTCCAAAAAATCCAACATTTTTTTCAAACCTCTATAATATAATGTTATAAATAATCCTATGACAACGACCCAAATAACAAAAAAATTCATCCAAAAAGTATCAATCCAAAAACCGAATATTTGTTTTCTTGGTGCATAAAACTGAGCTTTTATGAATTTACTTTTAGGATCTTGATATACAGGATCAATCTTTCTATATAACCGGTTATTATATTCAACTATTCCTTCCAATGTGTTTTTATTCCTGACAAAATCTGACAATTTATCGTTAGTATATTTCTTTTTTTTATCTAAAAATGCTTTTTGTCCGGCTTCTGTCTTTTGCATTTCACGCGTTATCTTGTCTTTTTTCAGGCTCGTAATCTTAGCCTTCTTAATGTAATATTCTTTTAATTTTCTTAATGACAACTTGGTTTCTTTCAGCACTTTTAAAGTAACTTTCTCCGGCGTCAGGTATTTGAATTTATTAAATTTGAATTTTGGATTCTCTTCCGTCTCTATTGCAATCTCATTCCTCAACATTTCCAAAGCCAGCTTATTTTCTTCTTTTTTCTCCGGCTTATTAATATTCCGCTTCAAAGCATCCACCTTATTCATCAAGCTAACAAGCCAATAATCTTTCTTATAGTTACAGTTATTAATAATTTTATCGTAAGGATAAAAAACTTCCTCAAAAGCATTATTTTTATACTGATACACAGCAATAGCTTCATAAGCCCACCGGGCAGTAATAATTTCGCCATACCAAGGAATTTCACTTGGCGTAGAAATCATAGGATTTAACTTATCATAGCTTACAATAATACCACTTAATATCATTTGCGGAATTACTAAGAAAGGAATAAGAATGTAGATTGTTACAGCCGTTTTAAAGCTATCGGACACATTAAGTCCAAGAATAATAGCAAATGCCCATGCAGAAAACAGCATAATCCAATAATGAAGGTAAAGTCCTCTAATTTCTAAAATAGAGTTTCCAATCAATACAAATGTCAATGCTTGAAATGCAGAAATTGTTAAAAGGATATAGAACTTGCTAAACAAATAACTACCCCAGCTTAAATTAAGAAATTTTTCCCGTTTTAGGATTTTACGGTCTTTAATAATTTCCTCAGCACTTACCGTTAAACCAACAAAAATAGCAATAATAACCGCCATAAAAATGTAAACGGGCACATTATCATTTTTACTAAAATTGTAACCATCAGAACTTACCGCATCAATGTCCCAGTATTTAATAATGAAACTCAGGAATAACGCCAAAACAGGTGTTTCCAACAAATTAATAAAAAGATACTGTGAGTTAGAAAGCTTAGATAATACATCGCGTTTAACAAAAATCCAAAATTGCTTCAGCTTATTAGGTGTCTTGAATTGAATTTCCGGTAATTTTAACTTCTTTTTATCAACCTTTGGTTTTTTTGATATTTTGTTTTTATTTTCTAGGTATAATTTATTCCACTCTTCCGGTAGTATTTTGCGAGTCATAGTCAACTTACCATACTCGTCAATGATCTTGGTTTCAATAATATTAAAAATCTGTTCTGAGTTTACATTACCGCATACGGGACATTCACTCTCACTCCAATCGGCTTGATGAATTTGGGATTTAAAGTAAGTAATCGCATCAACAGGGGCACCGTCATAAATAAGATATCCACCATTATCTAAAATTAACATAGAATCAAACATCTTATAAATGTTTGAAGATGGCTGGTGAATAACAACAAAAATCAGTTTTCCTTTTAAAGTTAACTCCTTCAAAAGATCCATTATATTTTCAGAATCCCTTGATGACAAACCGGAAGTCGGTTCATCAAGAAAAAGAATTGCCGGCTCACGAATTAATTCAAGCGCAATATTTAATCTTTTTCTTTGCCCTCCACTAATTTTCTTATTCAAGGGCGAACCTACTTTCATATCTCTAATCTCATACAATCCAAGCGTTCTGAGCACTTTTAGTACAGTACGAATTAGCTGAAATCGTGTATAGTTATCAAAACAAAGGCGTGCATTAAAATATAGATTTTGAAAAACTGTTAATTCTTCAATTAAGAGGTCGTCTTGAGAAACAAATCCAATTAATCCCTCTAACTTTTTCTCTTCTTCTGAGAAAATGCTCATTCCATTAATCAAGACTTCCCCTGCATATGGTTTATTTGCCCCATTCAACACATTCAACAATGTTGATTTTCCGGCACCACTCGCCCCCATAATACCAACAAGCCTACCAGAAGTTTCAGTGAAGCTCATAGGATGTACTCCTAACTTCCCGCCTTTAAATCGATATTCTATATCCTTTACTTCGTAAAGAATTTTTGAAGAAATCTGATCTTGGCTAAAAATGGCAATAATATCACTATAATATATTGGTTTTATTTTTTGACCACGGATAGAAGCACCGAAGTTAAAAATATAAACCTTATCTTTATGAAGAATCTGTCCATTTATCGAAAGCTCATCATCACCAATATATCTAAACAAATATAGGTTTGTAAGGTGTAAATGAAAAAAGCGAATTTGTCCGTTCACTCCCTCATTCAATAAATGCTTAACTTTGGGATGAGAGAACGCTTTATTACTATCTACAACTAAAATTCTTGAAGAATTCGGAATCCTGTCAAAAGGGTATAAAACAAAACCCAATAATCGCTTATACTCATCCATTGGAATATGGAAGGTATCAGAAACCGTTTGAACAAACTCCAACTCTTGCTCAGTAACTTCCTCAAAATCAGACTTAATAAATTCAAACAGGTTATATACAACAACTATCTTTTGTTTAAGTGTTAGATCATTATTTATTTCAGTACATATTTTAAGAATCTTAACCGAACTTACTGCAATACTTTTTGCTAGCTTCTTTTTTTTGCTCTGTTTCTCTTGATAAATTTTGTAATAATAATCAAAGACTTTCAGATAGTCATTAACCAGTTTTGCATTGAGTTGCTGTTTTAGAAATTGTCCGACAACTTGTTTTCGTTCCTCTATATTACTCTCAGGTCTAGCAATTAATGCAAATAAATGCATTAGTGCTTTTAGAATACGCTCACTCATTTATAAGCCAGTTTGTTTAAACCCAATAAGCATCATTAAATAACCTGATTGCAAATTATCATTATCTAACTGAGCCTCAATAATACAATCAATGGTTGAAGAAAATTTAAAGTCCCAGTAGGGTGAATTATCATAATCAGCATTAGAAAACAATAGATTTCGTTCTTTATCATAAATTCTAAAGACGACATTTCCTTCTGTCGTTCCAGAAGCCGCTACAATTCGATAAATACTCCCCCCAAAAAAGGTAATATGAAATTCTGCAATCTCATCTTCGTTCAACAAAGCCTTATATTGCTGCCCATCAGATATATACGGTGGGACTAAATATTTAGTACAAAGATTTATAGTCTGATCAACCTGAGCCATTGTTATCTTATTAACAGTGATAAACCCGGTTAGAAAAACAAATACAATTAATATTTTTCTCATCATATTAAATATTTATTCAATGATAAAATCCCTAATTTTTGAAACTTTTTCGCGAATAGTTGTTAATTGTTCATCAGAAACAACAACTTCAGATTTAGAATTAATTACTGTTAATTTATTCTCAACATCAACTGTTGGTTCTTCATAGGTATACTTTATATCAATGCCGTCGAATTCATAAGCCAAATCAATTAACATATCGGCTAATTTAGCATACTCGTCTGATTGATTGTAGTAAGGAGATATTATTTTAATCAAATTTTCTAACGGATTCTTTTGTTCTCCTATCCTATATAATAATTCCTGATCCTTAATATTTTGAGAAAGTTGAGTAATAGAATATAAACTTTCAATAAATCCCCCGGCAAGAATTAAAACACCTAAATCATTTCGATTGTTTTCTTTCAAGAATTTATCTGCTTTACGATATGAATTTGAAACAATAACCAACAGGGAGTCTTGATTTCCCATATTTTTATCAACACGCTCTATCGTTTTTTTATCAAAACAAGAAGAAATATCCAATTCTTGTGATAAGGCTTTTATTTTAGAGAAATATTTTATTGCAATGGGCGTTTGCTCATAAATATTCAAATAAGCAAGGTCTGAACCCAACACACCAAGATTAATTGCTTTCTTAAAATTACTGGCATATTTCGATGTATTTTCAAGCGGGTTTATCATTTCTTCATTAAAATCAAGCTTCTCCTTTTTTATCAAAAGTGAGATTTGATAAGGAGAGGGAATACTAAACAATGCACCATTGAACATTATAACTTGAGTTGCATTAGAATCGATTTGCTGATCCACTTGTGCTTCAATATCATCTTCTGTTGTAGTCTGATCATTTTGACATGAAAAAAAGGACTGAAAGAGCACTACAGTTATAGAAAAAATCAATATTCTCTTAATAACCAAATTTAAAGTCATAAGTATGTTTTTTACTAAAATTTATTCAATATTTTAAATTAATAAATGTTACAAAAGTATAAAAAAATAATTTGCTTCAAAAGATTTAATGATTTTTATAAAAAAAAAGATTATTTTTTTTGAATAATAGCATTATACAAACTATCTTTTATTACAGTTTTTTTTATTTTCCTTTGTTTAAAATAAAAAAGGTGCTTTTCAGCACCTTAAAATATTATTTTAAAATAGTTACTTGCCCCGCATATTGGTGCTCTTCGCCATTTACATCCCGCAAAATTATTAACCAAGTATATGTATCGGGAGGTACCCATTTACCTGTATTATTATACCTTCCGTTCCATCCGCCTTCCATTTCCTGACGATAATCTGTCCCTGCCGGATATTTATCCGTTTCAAAAACAACTTGTCCCCATCTGTCATAAATCCATAAATGGTAATTGTCTGGATCAATACCAATGCCTTTTGGATACCAATAATTATTCGTAAAACCACTTCCGGGACTAAACGCCGTAGGGGCATAAAAAGTTTGTTCCTGTTTAATAGTTACGGTACCAACAGCGGTATCACTGCAAGAATTTGCTGTACTTACAACTAATTGAACCTCATATTCTCCGGGATGAGTATAGGTGTGTTCCGGATTTTGAACTGTAGCAAAACTGCCATCACCAAAGTCCCAGTACCATTGCGTAATAGTAGGAACTGATTCATCCGTGAAATGTATGTCTGCATCAAAAACACCTATAATTTGAGGATTCGCATTAAATTGTGCATCAGGGACAGGATAAACTTGTACCAAAGCAGGTAGAATTGTGTCATTACTACAACCATAAGCAGATGTCAGTGTTAAAGTTACATCATACAACCCATCGTATTGATAAACATGTGAGGGGGTGGAATCTGTTGATGTTTGTGTATCACCGAAGTTCCATAAATAAGAAATTGCTGAATCCGGTTGATAAATTGTAGGATAAAAAGTAATAGAAACCGGTTGACATCCTGAAGCGACATTCAAAGAAAGTAATCGTGGATATTCATGAACAGAAACATAAGTACTGTCAGAAACCGATGGAGTACCACAATTATCAAATACCGTAACTACATATTCTGTGCTTTGATGCGGCGTTACAGATAATGGATTGCCTGTACCATAATTCCATACAAAAGTATAAGGTCCACCATTTCCACCTGAAGGAAATGCCTGAACGGTTGTTGTAACACCTTCACAGATATCTTGCTCAGGAGACATAGTAACACTCAATGGCGGATACACATTAACAACAGTAGAGACAGGAACCAAAGAAGTGCAACCATTGGCATCCGTTACATTTACACTGTAAACCGTAGTCGTTGCAGGTTGTACTGTTTGAAGCTGGGAACCATTCATCGTACTATCTGACCATACAAATGTATATGGTGGAGTACCACCATTGGCACTGGCACTCAAATTGGCATACTCACCAATACACAAATAATTAGACGGACCATCTAAGAACACATCAATAGGTGCGGGTTCATCAATAGAGAATACTGCTATATCAGAACAACCATTAGAATCTGTAACCGTTACTGTATAATTACCTGCCATTAAATTATTAGATATTGAATCAGGACCACCATAAGGCGACCAATTGAATAAAAACGGTGGGGTACCGTTTCCATCCAAAGAAACTATAGCCGTTCCATCATTGCCCCCATTACAAGTAGCATCTGAAGTAGTCACTTGAGAAATATTTGGTGGTGGTACATTTGCAACTGCAACTTGATATTGTGAAAAACAATTATGACTATCATAGATTTGCACCTGATAAGTCCCGACTGATAAATTATAAACTGAGTCATTGTTACAGCTTGAACCGCAGGGTGACCATGTATATGAATATGGTGGGGTTCCGCCTGTTATATTTTCAATGTATGCAATCCCATTGTCCTGATTACAAGTAACAGGAATTGAGTTAAGAGTAGCCGTAATATTACTTGGTTCTCCTACTGTAAATGTAGTATCTGTCTGACAAGAAGGGTCATTAGCATCGGAAACGATAACCATATAACTGCCTGCTGCCAATTGTCCGGCAGTGGAACCGGTACTTGGTGTACCAAACCACTGGTAATTATATATACCAGAACCACCGGTTGGTAAAATATCAATTGATCCGTCTGCCGTTCCGGGACAAGAAGCATCTTGTACGGACACTAAATTTATGATAATCTGAGGCGGCTCATTAATTGTTACATTATTGGTTGTTGTACAACCATTGGCATCTGTAATTGTTACATTATATGTTTGTGCACACAGGTTAGTAGCATTTGGTAATACATCACCGTTGCTCCATAAATAATTATATGGCGAAGTACCACCCATGGCAGTAAAAGTCGCAGAACCTGCACAATCACCATGACAAGTATTATTTACGATATTTGATATCGATGAATTTAACGGCGTTGGCTCATTAATAAATGTATTCTCAACAGCAAAACAACCATTCGTATCAGTCACGGTAACCGAATAATTGCCGCCACTTAGATTGGTAACAGTAGCCGTATTAGCACCTGTGTTCCATGCAATTGTATATGGCAATGCAGGATTGGCCGGTGTTGTATAATTAACGGTAGCAGAACCGTCAGCAGAACCGTTACATGAAACATCTACCGTTGAAATACCTGTTATTATAGGGCCTCCAATATCATTAATGCCTACACATGTATCTGCTGTACAGTTATTTGCATCAATAACCGTAACACAATAGTTACCTGATGACAAATTTGCATTAACCGTTGAATTACTGCCATTATCCCAAGAAATTGCAGGAACTCCTGTCCCCCCACTAATAGCAATATCTATTTCACCATTATTATTTCCACAGGTTGCATCGGTAATATTTGTAACTGAAAGTAATAATGCCGGTGGTCCAGTAACTGTTGTTGAGGCTGTTTGTTGACAACCATTATTATCGGTTACTGTCAGGGTATAAGTCCCCGGACAAACATTTGTTAAGTTGGCTGTATTTGCAAAGTTAGACCATGCATAGCTATATGGTCCTCCCGGCGGTGTACCTCCCGAAACCAAAGAAGTAATGGTTCCATCACACAAACCTGCACAAGTTTCATCTGTTTCATTAAGCGTGATGCTTATTGGCATTGGCATATTAATAATAATTGATGTATCAATAAAACAACCGTTATTATCGGTAATTGTCAAATAATAAGTACCGGATTCTAAATTTGTCAAATTCTGTTGAGTAGAACTCCATGTACCTGAAATATTATTGGTCCATGAATAACTATAAGGTGGGGTTCCGCCCGAAGCACCTGCTGTTATTTGACCATCATTTGACAGATAACAAGTTAGATCTTGGCTGGTAACATTATTGAATTCTAATGGATTTGGGCTATGGACTGTTGATGTTATTGTTTCTTGACATCCATTATTATCGGTTACTGTTACGGTATAAGTGCCTGCTGAAAGGTTAGTAGCGGTTTGTGTCGTTTGATTATTTGCATTAGCATCCCATTGAAAGATATATGGCACAACACCTCCGGAAGCTGTTACTTGAGCCCAACCATCACCTGCTCCGTTACAAGTCTCATCTCCTGAAATCTGTGTTAAAGATAGGAATGGCGGTTCAGTTATTGTAATATTATTATTTATAGTATCGCAACCATTAGCATCTGTAATTATTAAAGAATAAGTTCCTGCACATAAATTAGAATCAGCTGAACTATTTGGGGTGCTTCCGCCTCCCACCCATTGGTATGTGTATGGTGGTGTTCCTCCAAATGGTGTTGCAGCAGCTATCCCTGAACAATCTCCATTACATAAATTATCCGTTGTAGTTAAATTATAACTTAAATATGTAGGTTCTGTTATTGTAACATAAGCTGTTGAGTTACAGCCATTATTATCAGAAACTATTACATTATATACGCCACCACTTAAATTGGTTGCTGTTGTTGTATTTTGACCGTCACTCCATAAATAAGTATATGGCGTTGTTCCTCCAGTAGCAGAAACAGTTGCAGTACCATTTGCATTACCAAAACAATCTACATTTGTAGAAGAACTTATGGTAGCAGTAGGACTTCCGGCATCATTCACAATGTAACATCCGGTCATTGTACAACCTTTAATATCAGTAACAGTTACACAATAATTCCCAGCATAAATATTGGTTAAATCTTCTGTCGTTGCGCCATTATCCCATAAATAAGTATATGGTGGTGTGCCGCCTGATACTGTAATATCTATTGCGCCATCATTATTACCACATGTGGAACCTGTAACATTATCCGTAATTGTTATTGCAGGAGGCTCTATTGCATTTGCATTATCTGAAGCTATACAACCATTAGCATCGGTTACGGTAACATTATATGTGCCTGCACATTGATCATCAAGATTTGAAGTTGTGGTTAAAAATGCATCATCCCATTGATAAGTATATGGCATTGTTCCTCCTGATACATTTGCAGTAAAATCTGCCGTACAATCACCATTACAATCCATAGAAACATCATTAACAGTAACAGATAATAATGTAGGTTCACCTATCGTAACTGAAGTGTTATCTGTACAACCGTTGGCATCGGTTACGGTTACTGTATAAGTACCTGCCGAAAGACCGGTTTCAGTCAGTCCTGAACCTCCTGATGACCATGCCGTGGTAAAAGGAGCAGTACCACCACTAATTGAAACAGTTGCTTGTCCATCATTCCCACCGTTACATGTAACATCTGAATATGATGAAATAGAAATACTTTGACCGGGCTGTTGAATTACGGATACATTGCCGAAAGCAGTACATCCATTAGCATCAGTCACAGTCACATCATAAGAACCACCGGTTAAACCTGTAGCAGTGGCACTTGTTTGTCCATCACTCCATAAATAAGTGTAAGGACTTGTTCCTCCTGAAGGTGTCGCAGTAGCAGTTCCATTGGAATTTCCACAAATATCATTTGTAGAAGACATCGAAACCAATAATGCTGTTGGTTCATTAATAGTTACTGTCGTAACTGCTTCACATCCATTATTATCGGTAACAGTAACAGAATAAGTACCCACACCTAAACCTGTTGCCGTTTGAGTTGTTTGGCTATTTTGCCATAAATAAGTATAAGGAGATGTTCCGCCTGAACCAGTTACCGTTGCCGTTCCATCATTACCGCCATTACAACTTACATCGGTCTGTGATGAAATACTTGCCGATACTACTGTTGGCTCTGTTAAAACAATATTATCTGTTGAGGTACATCCATTGGCATCGGTTAGGGTTACGGTATATACTGTTCCTGCACACAAATTTGTTTCTTGATCGGTTATTGAATTTGTATTTGAAGTACTTCCTCCTGAACTCCATTGATAATCATAGGGACCCGTACTCAGTGTTGTAATAGTGGCTGTTGCATCGCCATTGCAATCGCCATTACATAAAGGATTTGTCGAACCTGTTATCTGAACAACAGCGCCCGGGTTATCGCCTACAGTAGCTGAATTAGTAGCGGTACATCCATTGGTATCGGTAGCAGTAACACTATATGTATTTGCATTCAATCCGGTTTGATCTTCTTGTCCTGATACTGCCGGTGCAGGAGACCAAGTATAAGTATATCCGCCCGTTCCGCCCGATGTAGCTATATCAATAGCGCCATTAGCTTGTCCACAAATAGCATTGGTAATATTCATTATTGATATGGATAATGCAGGTGGGTCTGTTAATGTTACTGACGCATTGGCTGAACAGCCGTTATCATCTGTAACAGTCACACTAATTGTTCCTGAACATAATCCTGAGACATTATCCGTTAAACTATTAGTATTGTTTGTTGTTGACCCATTTGACCATGAATAATTGTATGGAGCGGTAGAGCCCGTTGTTATAGATGCTGTTGCACTACCATCACACGAACCATTGCATTGTGGGTCAGCAGAAGATGATATAGCAACTGCAGGTCCACCTACATCCAATATATTAATGGTTTCTATATGTGTACATGGTGTTGGTAATACAGCATCACTAACAGTAACGGTATAAGTACCTGCCGGGACACCCGAGATAGAAGATGAAGTAGCACCTGTATTCCATAAATAAGTATAAGGAGGCGTTGCGCCTGAAACTGTAACAGAAGCACTTCCATCACTGTTTCCGCAATTGGCATCGGTATGTGTTTGTGTAACAGAAAAAGCAGAGGGTTCACTAATTGTAAAACTAATAACCACATTGCAACCATTGGCATCTGTAATTGTAACATCGTAATTTCCGGGCGACAACCCCGTAATTTGATCACTCAACGATGTCGTATTCATTGTAGAGGCGCCTGTTGACCATTGATAATCATATGGTGCTGTAGAAGCAGTCGTAATATTGGCTTGTGCAGTACCATTATTACCACCATTACAGGTTACATCATTCCTGGCTACATTCGCCGATAAAGCAGGTGGGTCTGTTAGTGTTACTGTTCCCGTATTGGTACATCCTACACCGTCAGTTACGGTAACCGTATGCGTACCAGCACACAATGCAGTAGCTGTAGCTGAATTTTCACCATCATCCCATGCATAAGAAGCACCGCCACTTGCAGTAGCCTGACCATTACAATCACCATGACATAATGGATCGGTTACGCCTGAAAATGAGACTGATGGTGGTGGATAAACAACAATATTATGAGAAACAGCATCAGAACATGGTCCACTTGTTACAGT
>Ga0114934_10001633_pt1 | contig 14572 bp, 16 predicted proteins | sample 4SBtaG_2_FD_99695 | JGI IMG/M metagenome (GOLD analysis project Ga0114934, IMG submission 99695) | Deep subsurface microbial communities from Kolumbo volcano to uncover new lineages of life (NeLLi) - 4SBTROV10_white metaG | ecosystem: Environmental > Aquatic > Marine > Volcanic ... | reverse complement strand
GCGACCCCCAAACACCCGAAATACGGTACAGCAATGGCTGCACAAGATTGGAATGCTCCGCGACGTAAAGAACAGAAAAGTCATGCACAATAAAAGCATGAGTCAGAATGGCATAAGCCAGACCGGTGAACAAAAATTGCATTAATGCAGCCGGACGAGCGATGGACATTAATGCGGTATTATTTTTCGCCGCGCCAATAATCGGTACAATGCTTTGTACAATGGCGATGGCAAAAGCGATGATTAAAGCGAAGTGACCAAGTTCAGGAACCATGTAAATATTCTCTCTGTTATTTTTTAGGCGCAGGCTGTCTCAACAGGCTGTCATGCAAATAAATGTAAGCGCTAACAATAATCTGCGCCGACCAGGGACTGTCAGACTTGGGTAATCGTAACGAGAGGGAGTCATATGTGCCTGATTCCGCAGTAGATTTTTCCTAAGTCCGACAGTCTCCTAATTAACCATCTTCGCCTTAGCCGCGGCTTCACTGGCTTTCAGGGCATCGGCTACTTCAGGCGGCATATAGTTTTCATCGTGCTTGGCAAGGACTTCTTCGGCAACAAACAAACCATTCGGTTGAACTTTTCCCATGGCGACAATGCCCTGACCTTCTCTAAACAGATCAGGCAAAATACCCGTATATTTAACCGTCATGGTTTTTGTATTGTCGGTTAAATCAAATTGAACACCCAGACCTTCTGTTTCGCGTACCACCGAGCCCTTAACCACTAAACCACCAATTCTGAATGAACGATTATCGGGTGCCTCACCGGCGGCAACCTGTGTCGGGCTATAAAAATATAACAGGTTTTCTTTAAAAGCCGTCAAACCTAATACAGTGGCAAGCGACACACCGAATAGCACCATGATAACCATGACTTTTCTTTTGCTTCTTTTATTCATAATTTTTTACCTTAAAAACCCAGCCTGATACATCGCCTGATACACCAAATACTACAAAAGGCTTTCGTTTTATTGCGATAGCCTTACGGCGTCTTGTTTTCAGCCGCCCTGTTTCCAGTGTCCTGATTTTCCGTTACCCGGTTCTTGTCTGCTCGATTTTCGACGGCCTGATTTTCGACTACCATGGCTTCACGCTTAATGGCTCGCTTCACTCTGGCAATCACTTTCTTACGCTGCAAAATAGGTGACACAACATTCGCTACCAACAGCACGAAGGTCAATCCGTAAGACGTCCACACAAAAAAGGCATAACCGCCCATGTCAAAAAATTTTGCCCAATTCATAATTTAGCTACCAGTTCACGTACCCAGCGACGATTTCGGTCACGAAATAATGCCTCATTACGTGTTCGCACCAGAACCACTGCAAAATAAAATAATTGAAAAGCAATCGCCATCAACAATAACGGAATTAACATGCTGATATCCATTGAGGGCTTGGCAAATTTGGTCACTGTCGCGCCTTGATGCAACGTGTTCCACCACACAACAGAGTAATGGATAATCGGAATATTCACCACTCCCACAATAGCTAGCAAACCACTGGCTTTATCTGCTGTACGTTGATCTTCAATGGCTGACTGTAACGCCATGTAACCAAAATACAAAAACAATAGAATCAATTCAGAGGTCAGTCGCGCATCCCACACCCAATACGCGCCCCACATAGGTTTACCCCATAGCGAGCCGGTGACTAATGCCAAAAAGGTGAAAGACGCGCCGATAGGCGCACTCGCAGACGCCACCATATCCGATAATCGAATCTGCCAGATCATACCAATTGCCGCAGAAACCGCCATCACCACATAAATAAAAAGAGACATCCATGCCGCCGGCACATGCACAAAAATAATACGATAACTTTCACCCTGCTGATAATCCGTTGGTGCCACGAACAAACCTTGATACAGACCATACACACCAAACAAGGCGGCAGAAATAGCGAACCATGGAATCATCTTACCGGACATCTCGAAGAAGTACTTCGGTGAAGAAAAACGCTGTATCCAATGCCAGATTTTCTTAAACATTGACGCCACCAAATCTCTGGCACGCCACGCTCAGTTGTCTATTTGTTATACTCATATCATCTATCGTGACACCATTTATCGTGACGCTGTTATCCGCAGGGCAACGGCGGTTGCCAACGGCGCAAGAGACAAGGCCAGTGCTAATGCTGCAGCCAAAAAGAATAGCTGCCCCCTTACGCTTAAACCGTCCATTGCCACATCCACCGCATTCGCCCCAAAGATTAAAACAGGAATGTATAACGGTAAGACTATTAACGACAACAAAACGCCGCCACGGTTCACTGCAACCGTTAAAGATACCCCAATTGCGCCAATTAAACTTAATACCGGGGTACCCAGCAGCAAACTATATATCAAAGCCGGTAAGGCTTCCACCGGCATGGACATAAACATCCCTAGTAATGGCGCGATTAAAACTAACGGTAAACCGGTTAAAAGCCAGTGCGCACACACCTTTGCCAGCACTAAGATCATCAGCGGATTAGGGCTAAGCATTAACTGATCGAGCGAACCATCTTCATAGTCCTGCTTGAACAGGCGATCTAGCGATAACATCACCGCCAATAGCGCCGACACCCAAATAACACCCGGTGCCATTTCCTGCAAAATAGCCGGGGTCGGGGTAACTGCCATGGGAAACAGACTCACCACCAGAATGAAAAAGATGAGCGGATTGACTAATTCGTGACGCGAGCGAAAAGCCAGACGTAAGTCACGCATCAATAAGTAATAAAAGGCTTTTAACATGCGTCCACCAGGCGCTCGATGGGATCCGCAGAATGGCCTAATTTAACCGAGCGTAAATGACCGTCTAATGCCATGCCATGATGGGTGGTGAAGATAACACTGCCACCTTCTTCACGATGCTTCAAAATCATCGATTCCATTAAATCAACGCCCTGCACATCGAGCGCGGTTAATGGCTCATCTAATATCCATAGCGTTGCGTTTGATAATAAAATGAATGCCAGCAGAATGCGGCGACGCTGACCGGATGACAAAGCCTTGCCCGGTACATCATCAAAGCCGTTTAACCCCACTTGCTTTAAGGCCTCATCAATTACCTCGAGGGTGGCCGACTGAGATCGTGTGTCGAGCAACACCCGAATGTTTTCAGCAACCGTTAAATCACCTTTTACGCAAGGTAGATGGCCGATATAGACCATATTGGCGTAGTAATCCTCACGCACATCAGCAAGCGGTTCACCTTGCCAGAAAACCTCACCGGCATCAGCCTGGCGTAAACCACACAAAATACGCAATAAACTGGTTTTACCGCTACCATTCGGGCCTTCGATTTGTAGCACGTCGGCAGCCCCCAGAGAAAAATGTAAATCAGAAAATAAGCGGCGATCATCCCGCGTACATTCCAGGCCCTTGACTTCCAGTATCTGCATAGTTTCTGTCATACCAAAAAGGGATGGCAACGCCATCCCTATTTAACAATATTAAAACAACTTTCGGATGAGCCGGTTATTGAACTCTCTTAATCCAACCAGGCTTAATCCGATCAGGCAAATTATTTTATGCTTGCCATATAGTTAGCTAGCTCTTCCAACTGATCATCCGATAATTTTGCGACAATACCGCGCATTAATTGACCCTTATCATTGCTACGTGAGCCGGATTTAAACGCTTTAAGCTGCGCCAATGTGTAAGCAACATACTGGCCACCAACGGCCGGATAAGCGCTGCCTGCATTACCATTACCAGCTGGACCATGACATGCCTTACATGCGGGAATACCTGCCTGCAAATCACCTCCATTGTAGATGTAGCGGCCTTTTGCTGCTTTCGCTTTATCAAATGGTGCGGTGCTGGTGACCGATTTTGACTGAAAATAAGCACCGATGTCTGCTGCATCAGCCTTACTTACTGTAGCAGCCATGCCTAACATTATCGCATTCTGACGTGTTTTATTGGCTTTAAATTCAGTTAACTGCTTGGCAATATATCTTTCATTCTGACCAGCCAGTTTAGGGTAGGTATCAAGCGGACTATTGCCATCTAAACCGTGACAACCACCACAAGCCGCTGATTTTGTTTTACCCGCTTCAGCGTCACCTAAAGCAAATGCTGCATTAGAAATAACCGCTAAAGATAGCAGCAGACTCAGGAATAAATTTTTCATAATAAAAGGTTTCATAATAATTGACGCTCCAAACGACCCGCCCACAAGGCACAAAAATGTGGCGCGAATTCTACACCACTGCACCTTTACAGACAACTTTTGCGGTGTTCAACCCATAAAAACAAGGATTTAACATTCACTATTTACCTTATTTAGGTGATAATCCCGCCCTATGCAAAACCCTGTAGATAATCCGATAGACAAGCGATATTACCGACAGGCGCGCTTTCTCATCAGCGCCGCCAAAGCTAATCAATTCCCCTGCGATGGTATCGAAGTCGCTTTCGCTGGCCGCTCTAACGCCGGAAAATCAAGTTCTATCAACACTTTATGTGACAATAAAGGGCTCTGCCGAACCAGTAAAACACCGGGGCGAACACGTCTGGTTAATTTTTTCAGCCTGGATGAAGAACGCCGTCTGGTTGATTTACCCGGTTATGGCTTTGCCAAAGTCCCGCCAGCAATGAAAAAACAGTGGGAACAGCTAATGACCACCTACCTGAGTGAACAAAAGCCGCTTAAAGGCCTGGTGTTGATTATGGACATTCGTCACCCACTTAATGATTACGACTGGCAGATGATACGCTGGTGCTCACACTACGAGCTACCCATCCATCTCTTACTCACCAAAGCCGACAAAATTAAAAACAATCCACAACAACAAAGCCTGTTCAAAGTACAGAAACAACTCAAGCTGGAAAATATTGATGCCAGTGTACAAACCTTTTCTTCATTGAATAAAAAAGGCCTGGACACACTGGTGGAAAAACTGGATGCTTGGTTTGAAAGATAATCAGAAAGCGATTAATTCACATTGAGTAGTATCGACACGACCGCTTTACGTTGCTCATCATACCCCTTCTTATTGGCTGATAATTTGAGAAACTGACGGTAAGCTTTTATCGCGGTATTTTTTTCACCTTTTTGGTCATTAACATAGGCGAAATTAAGCCAGATTAAAGGATCATCTGGTGACAGCTCAATCGCCGTCTGCAAGAGTTGTAATGCACCCTCAAAATTTTTCCGCTCCTGAGCAACAACCGCTCGTTGCAGCCAAACCGCCGCTACCTGGCTATTGTAAGATAATGCCGTATCTAAATAATCGGATGCCTTAATCAAATGACCACTCATCAAACTTGCTGTTCCCATCCAGAACCATGCTTTCCCGTCAGCGTCTGAATCAGCCAGTAGTGGCGATAATACAGCCATTGCCTGTTCCGGCGAACCCGTTTGAATCAGTAATCGCCCCTGCTGTAACCGCGCATACTGATAACCAGGATCTTTTTCCAGTATCTCATCCAACAATTGCTTTGCGGCTCTGGTATTGCCTGCATCAATCTCATTAAGCGCTTTTGTATATAAGTCACTAACCATCGCCATCTGCTCAGTCACACCTGCCTTTGCGTTAGCGACAACATCTTCAGGCTCAGGAGCTGACTGATTCTTTGCAAAACACTGTAGCGATACCGTCAAAATCAAACCTATAAAAATGGGGACCAATTGTTTAACTCTGATGTTCATAATTGAGACACCGCTGTTTTGCTTAATGTAGAGTCACTATCGACCAGACGTGGTGTTAACATGATAACCAGCTCTTTATTAATTTTTTTCTTATACGTACCTTTAAAGGCATAACCCAGGATAGGAATATCACTCAAAAGAGGCACACTTCGATTCGTCTCACTTTCGACCGACTGAATTAAACCGCCAATAATAACCGTCTCACCATTTTTTGCACGAACAAGCGCTGAAGATTGGCGTATTTGAAGATTAGGCGCAGACGAAAGCACATTACCGTTAGCATCTTTCACTTCAGAGATACTCGACACACGCGTGATAACAGGGGAAACGTCCATCATAATCCAGCCTTCAGCTGAAATTTGTGGCGTTAAAGAGAGCACCAGGCCTTCAGTTACTACTTGCGGAACATCTGTAGAAGAAGTACTGGATCCCGAAGCAGTATTATCCGTTTGAACCTCTTTGCGAAAGAAGGTGCGATCAGTGCCGACTTTAATCATCGCTGCCTGATTGTTTAATGTGCGTATGTGCGGCTTTGAAATAACGTTAACACTTCCCTGCTCCTGAAGCGCTGTCAGCATCGCACTATATGTTGTATTACCACTGTCGGAAACACCCTTAAGCCCGACATTAAGTGATGGAGGGCTGATTGTAAATCCACCTGCTGCGCTGCCAATAATATTAGAAATTCCAATATCAAAACTGGTGTTATTTTGGGCGCTATTTGCAATCTGAGTCCAGTCTACGCCTAAAGAAAAATCATCATTCAGGCTCACCTCAACAATTCTGACTTCTATCTCCACTTGTCGATGTATCGCATGATTGATCTGACGAATATAATCACCGATTTCAGTGACTCTTGAGTGTAAATCCGTCACCTGCACCGTACCTGCCAGGCGATTAATGCTTAATCTGCCATGTTCAGAAATTAATGGTTTAAGCTGTGCCTCCAACTCTTTCCAAAATTCAACCGAATCACTCTGTTTAATTTCAACGCCACCGGCTGCACTCGAATCACCCTCTTCTGAACCCGATGTCACCTGCGCCTGACTGGTTCCCGCACCTGAGCGCACAACTCGAATATAATCAACTGTAAACACTTTACTCTGCCAGGCTCGTACAAAAACAAGCTGGCCCTGTCGTTGCCAGTATAATCCTAACGAATCCAGTAGTGCTGACATTGCGTCATTAAATGAAAGATGCTGAAACTCAACATTAACTTTTCCATGCACACCTTTTTCAGTAATGATATTAAGCTTATAAGCACGGCTAAATAATTTTAGCGCTTGCTCTATGGGTAAGTCCTTTGCAACGAAACTATACAAAGGATCGGGGATGCCCTGAGTAATACCGGCTGTTATGGCTGGAAATGCACGGCGATTGGATAATGCCAGCGGATGAGGAACATAGTGAGATTTTTTATCTCCAGACACATCGATTAAGTTTTTATCCAATCGCATAGATGCATTGGAACCTTCTTTTACTGTAGACGGACTAGCGCATGACGCAATGATCAAAAAAAGACCAAGAACAGTCACTTTCGGCAGAACATTTAAATGGGTCATCGCTGCCTCCGGTTAATATTGATGACAACATTTCCTCTGGGTCCCTTAAGAGAAACCGATGCCTGTTTAATACTCGCGACAGTAAACCTACCTATGGTATTACCTTCAGCAACCACCTTGCCATCTAGCACTGCCAGATTGGCATCACCACCAGCGATAACAGCCGTTAAAACAGGTTTTGTGTTTACCCCTCTTTTTTTATTAGACACGGCCACACTAACAGGCTGTGATAGTGCCATAAAAGGATCGCGAATATTACCGTTCACCCAGGTAAGTGAACCAAAATCAATTTTATGTTCGGGTAACAATACATTTTTCTGCTCTGTACCAGCCTCCATTTTTTGAGCTAAAAAATCATCAAAACCCAGCTCATCGGCATCAACTGAAGCGCTATTACTTTCATTTAACATTGGCTGTATGACATTGACATATAGCACCACTGCGGCGCAGACGACAAGTCCAGCCACTCCCCATGGACTATTTAAAAATATTTGTATTTTCCTGTTCATTGTCTATTTCTTCTGCCTTATTTTCGGTTGCTAGTACTGTCTTTTGTGAACGAATCCATAAACTCAGACGTACTTCCACAGTTTCAACTCCCTCACCCTGACTATCCATGCGCAGCGAAGTGATATCCAGATGCCACTTTTCTCGCAGTAATAAATGCAGGAATGTCAGGCTGCTTTGATAAACCTTATCGGCAACATGAGGTAATTGCTTTAATGATATTGAAACCGGCACCATCATTACATGTTCAACCGTCGCCACAGGCTGTCCTTCACCAATTAAATAATCTAACTGCAGACCGCTATCATTAGCTTTATCCGTTAGTTTGCCCAGCCAAATCGCCAATGCCTGATAATCAGGCAGCACACGCTGATATAAGTCGCCAACCTGTGCATGCAAGGACTGGTATTTACCCGATGCCCATGTATTCTGAAGCTCAAGCAAATTAGACGCCAGTGTCTGCTTCTGACTAATGGAGGAACCCGCTTGATCAAGCAAACCAAGTCGAGAACTGTAGCTCCAACTGAGTGTCGATATACAAATACCAACACATATTGCAAAACAACTTCTACTGATCCAGTTTTTCCAGACCAGTAAACCGATGTTATCTAATTGACGCTTAATCACCTGGTTAGCCGACAATGGCCGCAACCCCCGGTGGTTAGACGCTGCTCGACGCTCAGAGATTAAACGTCTTTCTGATAGCACACGCCGATCATTCTTTTCATCCTGTTCAGGTAAACTCAACTCTAAATTAAAAACATCGCTGTTCATCGCAAGATTCCTACCATTTCAAAACCGGTTATATCAGTATTGCTTGCGGCACCTGCTTTTAACTGCTCCAGCCACGTTTGCTGCCAACCCTGTGTCATTTTCGCGTTCCATGGTTTAAGCGTAAAACCAGATTCTAATTTTGACAGAGCAACAGGCGTGTCAGTGAATGATAGCGATGAATGACCGGTTAAACGAAATGTCCAACCTTGCTTTTCACGATGAATGTCGGCATTCTCCAGAGTAACGGCATCAGGAATAAGGCGCCCTAGATAGCTAAAAAATATAACGGGCAAATCAGGCTCAGTGACAATAAATTTATCTATTTGAGATTTCTCTCTGTTTGCCAGCGCCATTCGTCGCTTCATTTCGCTCAGCTGTTGCTGCAACTCATCTATATCAACCTCTACCTCCTGCCTGGTCACATCAAAATCGAACAATTGATACTCAACCCAACTAACAAACCCGATGGTTATTAACAGCAACAAAGCAAATGCCATCACAGCGCCACGCAAAACTGATCGATGCGTTACTGCACGACGCGCTAACTTGGGTATAAAGTTATTTTCATTCGTCACCGGTAGATTAATGGCTTTTTTTGCCCAGAAAAAAACATCCGCACTACGTTCATCTATTTCTATTGGCAAACTGATATTTTTTTTCAACACTTCCAGAACCGGCTCTGACTCACCACCCATAATGATGACTCGATCAATTTCGCCACCCGTTCTTTGTTTTGCATAACGTAAGGTACGGTCTGCATCAGTAAGCAGACGCTTACCTTCATTTTCATTCCACGAATAACCTAATTCACGTACAAATAAAATATCACCATTACCGTTGGCAACAACCATTTGTACGCGATTATCAAACAATGCAATTAATAAAAGCTTTTCTACACTCGCTAACTTTAAACTTTTAACATGGTTAGTAAATATTTCCGTTAACGGCACCAACCTTTTTGCCACAAAGAAAAAATCTCCACAGATACGAATCATCGCATCAACAATATTTTTGGGCATAAGGTGCAGTAAAACACCTTCCGTATTTTCACCTTGACACGCTTCGTGGTAACACCATGCAGCAGGTTCATCAAATGATTTATCTGTCAGGATTCTTCTGTGTAAATATTTTTGTAAATCTTTTTTTGCCATCTGTGGCAACTCAAGAAAATCATGTGTATGAACATCTGATTCGTATGCAATAAAGACACGCCCTCCCTGCCTCAAATCAAGCTCGTTACACGCCTCAAATATTGCCTCACTAAAATCCTTGATATTTTTAACTGGTTGACTGGACAACCATTTTTTTTCTATTTTTCCACTGCGTTCAATAACAATATATAATTCAGTGTAGATCCATGAAATGCCAATGCTTTCTCTCATGACTACCCCTTACTCTTCTTACTTTTTTTCTTCTTGACGTTCTTGCTAGAACTACCTGTCCCACTGCTTACACCATTAACCGAACCTCCGTTACTACTTGTATTCGAAATAAATTGATAGCTAGCTGATGTATTAATTAACATCGTTGTCAGTAATTTTCCTGCTGGATACGTTGCCCCATATAATTGAATTTGACTATCAGAAAGAATATACCGCGTTAGCACACCGTCACTACCATTATTCGATGCCGGAACAGCCAGTTGCTGACCATTTTCTATTCGATAACCTGTTTGGGAATTAGATTGATTAGTCACAATAAAACGATGAAACATTGAACTTAAGTTAATCCTCTTAATAAGCACATTATCGCTTTCTACTACGCTTGCTCGATTGCTCTGTTCCCATATTGCATCAAATTTTGCCGCGGTCGTCGGTGCACGAGGCACATTACTCTTTAACATAGACACCAGCATCATTCGTGGTGAAACAGGTTGTTTGGTTAATCCTGTATTTTGTACATAACCTGGAAAACGCTTATTTGAAGATGTAAAAAAATGTGGGTCAATATACAATGCACGCTTATAGTGTTTAGAATTTTCCAGAATTTGTGCCGGTGGTACATCACTGTAAGCCGCGATAGCAGCGGACCAACTTGATGATTGGTCTGTGGGAATGGTTTTAGAACGGTCTATATATTTAATCAAATTACTGGACATAACATCCAAATTCACTTTTTCTGCACTGCTTGTTGCTCGATCAATACCATCTATTAAATTTGGCGCGATGGTTCCTGCCATAATTGCCATCACGGCTAGTACTGCAATCATTTCTAGCAGCGAGAAACCATGTTCTTCTCTTAGATAATGGCCGTTTTTCAAACACTCTTTTTTCATTAGTGAATACCTGACATGATACTGAGTAAAGGCAAAAATATTGCCATCGCAACAACTCCCACCACACTAATTAGAACCAACATAATTGCTGGCTCCATAAACGCAAAAACTTTTTTTATGGTTCGTGGGATTTCTTGATCAAAGCGTCTGGATATATGTGAAATTGACTGGTCCAGCCGCCCCGTCTGCTCACCAACAACCATCATTCTGAGTACGATGGGTGTCACAACTGTATGACCGCGCAAACCATCACTCACTGTTTTGCCTTCACTCACCGCCTCTTCTGCGTCGAGAATTGCTGTTGCCATAATATGATTACCAACCAGTCCTCGACACATTTTCAAGGCATCGAGAATTGGCACGCCTGCTCTGAGTAATAAAGAAAAATTGTGGGTGAATCGTGACATAACAATCAAGCTGTTTAATTTACCAAAGACAGGTAAATCAAGTTTAATCTGATCTAAAGTATTGGCGAATTTAGGACTAAATTTAGGCCCAACTTTTAGAATCATCACTACACTAATCACTATCATTATCACTAACCACCAGTAATTCTGTGCAAACTCGCCTAAATCAATCACCGATTGGGTCACTGCTGGTAACTCCAGACGTAATGCATCAAATATCTTTTTAAACCGGGGAACAACAAAGGTAAATAACAGACCAATCAAACCCATGACCGCAAAAGTAATAAGAACAGGATAAATGCTTGCCTGTTTTATATCATTCATTAATCCATCTACCCATTCCAGGTGTTTTGCCAGTGCTTCAAATGCATCTTCTAAATTACCGCTAAACTCTCCAGCCTTGATTAAGTTTCTAACCTGTTCAGGAAATATTTTCGGATATCTATTCATGGCATCAACAAGATTTTCACCTGATTCAAGTTGCATACACATATCACTGAGCACCTGCCTAAAACCTTCGTTCTCACATTCTTCACTCTGTGCTTCAACTGCAACGGAAACTGTTATTCCAGCCTGCGTCATAATTAACATATTATTAAAAAACTCTATTAATTCCCGTCGATTGACAGTCACTTTCTTTTTTTTACTTTGCCTGAGCGGTTTTTTAACTTCTATTAACCACCACCCTTTTGCCTTTAATTCAGCTTCTAGAGAAACTTCATTTTCCGCCTTCAGGCTAGCATCCCTGGTCTCTCCATTTTTATTTACCGCTCTATAAAAAAATTCAGGCACCTGCTTTCTCCTAACTGACGACACGCATAATTTCAGCAATAGATGTTTTTCCATTGATGGCCTTTTGTATGCCATCCTCCTGCATCGTTTTCATGCCTCTCTTTCTTGCCATCGACTGCAGTTCCGCTGCCGTTGCACCACTAATGATTAATTCATGAAATTGCTCATCCACGACCATGACTTCATAAATCGCCATTCGACCCTGATAGCCTGTTTGATTACATGCGCTACATCCTTCTCCTTCAAACAAGGTTACATTTTTATCAAAATCATCCGCCATTTTGAAACTTGATAATATTTCTTCACTATCCTTAATTTCTGTTTTACAGTGACTACATATTTTTCTAACCAGACGTTGACCAACAATGCTTGATAATGCACTTGGCAACAAATAACGATCGATACCCATATCAATTAACCGTGGAATCACACCTGCTGCGTTATTTGTATGCAAGGTCGATAAAACAAGGTGTCCGGTTAAGGCGGCTCTCGCCGCTAATTGAGCGGTTTCTACGTCACGAATTTCACCAATAAGAATGACATCGGGGTCTTGCCTTAACAAGGCTCTCAAACCCGCTGAAAAGCTCATGCCTACGTCGGCATTGACCTGTGTTTGCCGAATCAAGGGGATAGAATATTCAATGGGATCTTCAAGCGTAAAAACGCTTCGCACATTTGCATCGACTTGACCTAAGGCGGTATATAGTGTTGTTGTCTTACCACTACCGGTTGGCCCCGTTACCAATACCAAACCACTTGAACGCTGCATTTGCGAACTAAAAATCTCTCGATCCCGATCCGTAAATCCCAGGTCATCCAGTCCAATCCTGACACCACTGGAATCCAGAATCCTCATCACCAAACTTTCACCATGATTGGTAGGTAATGTCGACAGCCTTAAATCAATCACACTCTGTCCATATTGAAAACGAATGCGACCATCCTGGGGAACTCGCTTTTCCGTTACATTGAGCTCTGCCATTAGCTTTATTCTTGCAATAAGCGCTGCCTGCAACGTTTTTGGCAACAAGACCTCACTTCCCAACACACCATCGATCCTTTGTCTGACCCTTAAAAAGTTTTCATCCGGTTCGACGTGAATATCGGTTGCCTTATTTTTAATTGATTGTGCAATAAGCTGATCAACCAGCCTTACCATAGGCGATTCTGTCTGCGCGTCTGACTGACCTTTTTCTGCTGCTTCAATATCACTTAAAATTAAATCAACCGTGTCATTAATCGTTCTTCCCTGACTAAAATGTCGTTCAAGCGCTTCTAGAATATCTGATTCAAGCGCACTAACAACTTCAAGTGTTAACCCGGTTTCTTTTTCTATGGTATCAATGGCAACCACATTGAACGCATCCGCCAATGCCACCGTTAAAACAGACTCCTTCCTACTAATTGGAATTAACCGAAAACGCTTGGCTGATTCATAATCAATCAAAGCCAGAATTTCTTCATCAATAACTATGCTTAATAAGTCAACGACTTCTGTTTTCGTTTCTACGGCGAGCACCTTTGTTATGATGTCTTCCGTTACAAACCCTAAATCAACCAACACTTTCCCTATACGGCCGCCCTGGCGCTTCTGCTCACGCAGAGCCATTTCAAGCTCCGTTAAGGTAATGTGACCGGCTTCAAGTAAGCGCTCGCCTAATGGTTTACTCTTCACCACTGACGGTTCACCATCCATGGCAATCACATCCAAATTGGTAATCGCAGCAGATGACATTAGAATTTATGCAGATAAACCAGCATAGAGACGTTATTACCTCTAGGCTTCTTACCGGCAATCGTTTTAACACGACCTGATCTATACCATGCCTGTTTTCCCGACTCCACCGATGCATCCGTATCCAGGGCATCGCTTAACTGTTTTGCTTCCTCAATCGAAAGACCCTGTACTTCTAACAAAGACACAGTTGTAGAATCCTTCTTGCCGTCACCATCCAGATCAAATTGGTACTGTGAATTATTGGTACTGATGACACGACGCCCTGCTGCCGGATTAAATGGGTTCTGAATATCTTTTTCCAAATACGGACCACGCCAGCCTGCAACACCTCTTTTTGTATTCTTCATCAAGTTATGTGCGTTGCTGTTTTTGCTCTTGACGTCATGATAAGGAAAAGCGCCTGTATCCTTGTAATACGATAAAACTGCGGTACGAATTGTACTTATATCCTCAACAAATGAAGCTACTTTCGCATCTCTAATTGCTTCAAATATCTTCGGTGTGGCGACAGACGCTAAAATAGCAATGACGGCCAACACACCCAGCATCTCGATTAATGTAAAACCTGTTTGTTTTTTCATTGGATGACTCCTATTACGATTATCAAAATAATTGTGCCTTCCTGGCATAGAATTAAATACGCTTTTCCCATCGCGCACGAACCCTATCGGCACTTCATCTGCCTTTCTTTAGCATTAGACTCGATCTATCTGATTAGCAACTATTAGCCTTCTCCATGAAAAACTGTTTTTAGGGCACCTCTATTAATTGCTTGTGCCCTCTGGCTTAACGACCAGTTCAGAATCAAGGCGTGCTTTTGAAGCCATGCTCACTGCCTGTCGAGAAAGCACAACGCAGAGTCTGGACTGGT
>Ga0114934_10001631_pt1 | contig 14590 bp, 12 predicted proteins | sample 4SBtaG_2_FD_99695 | JGI IMG/M metagenome (GOLD analysis project Ga0114934, IMG submission 99695) | Deep subsurface microbial communities from Kolumbo volcano to uncover new lineages of life (NeLLi) - 4SBTROV10_white metaG | ecosystem: Environmental > Aquatic > Marine > Volcanic ... | reverse complement strand
TTAGTGTATAACACCCTTTGATTCAGAATCAGTGAATGAATGGGTTAGCAGTGGGCCCTTTCATTGCCTACCCATTACTCGTCTGAGTATAACCTCTTGAACGATGGTACTCATTCGATATCTTCATCTGAACAATCTTTTGGTGCAGTAACTGGATTACATCTAACACCTAAATCAACCCAGTATTCAAACCCATCAACTTGAGATGGGTAATCAGTTGCAATAGTGTGCGCTCCAACTTCAATAGCTGCATCCCTGCGTGCGGTTTCGTTATTGTCTGCTTCACCATTACCAGCACTATCTGCGCGGCTTCTGACAATATACCCTGCTTCAACCAACGCACGAATTTCATCTCCCTCTTCAACAGGATTCGTATTGGAGAAAATTGCGGCTTCTGGGGTATTAGCGACTGACATTGTGAACATAGTAGCACCTTCCAAATTTGGGAATTGAGAATGGTAGTCTTCTCGTAAATCCCCACCCCCTAGCAACACGAAAATCGCCTTTCCTCTCGACTCATCAAGAAGAGGCCATCCCGAAGTTGTGACTGCTGTTGACAAGTTTTGATGTTCACCCCTCACATCATCAGGTGTGATAATTTTCTCCTTTGGCCATACTAAGTTGATGTGTTCTTCTACATCTTCTAGCATGCCCTGTGCATCTAGTACAGTTGTTGTGTCTGTTGTTTCCCATGTCCATTCTTTTGGTTCTATCCAAATCATCAGTGGTACATGATTAGGTGATGAATCACTCCATTCTAGTAAAACCCCTAGGCATTGTTGTAAAGTTTGGCAAGTTGTACCCCTGTCGTATTGGTTGTGGTAAACCCGTAATTGTTGACCAGGACTCCACCATACATCAATCTCAAATTGGCGTACGTCAAACTCTTCTGCTTGGATATCAAGAGGTTCATGTGTGTAATCATAGTCTCTAATAGTAGGTCCAGGCGGCTTAACATGATACGAATTATGAGTGCCTTTCATCTGTACATGGTTTATCCTCAACGGAGTTGTAATTTCTTCTTCATTATCTAATTCATCAGACTTCTCAAAGCCTAGGCAACCAACGAAAGATGCTAGCAACATCAAAACGGCCAGTGTCAGTGCTCTGGCTCTCATCTATTTTGATGAGGCTGACTTGTAATGATGAAACCTACGCTAATCTTAGTCCATTATGACAATTTCACCGGGAGTTGCAATCATGTATGGGATTTTGTCGCCCCTTGATTCAACTTCATCAACAAATATTTGCGGGTCAACCGTATTACCAGGATCCATACCATAATGCATTGGAATTGCCAATCCAACATCAAGAATTTCTGCTAAATCGCAAGCCTCGTCATGTCTTAGGTTATCGTTTCCATTAATGCACAACATGGCGATATCAATCGGTGCTTCTCCCGCATCTTCAACACAAAGCAAGCGTGCGGCTCTTTGAATATTGGAAACCCAATTAGGATATGGTCGAGAATCACCCATGTGAAAGACTGTAGTGCCATCACAACGAATTAGGAATCCTAGGTATGTGTGTGCACCTCGGTCATCAACATCTAATTCTTCGTGTGCAGCAGGAATCGAAAAGAACGAGAGTCCTTTGCTCAATTGACCTGAGTCATTTCCATGCATAGAGTGGATTCTACCTCGTGGAATCCCCATTTCAATAATCATTTTCCGGCTTCGCAGAGGTACTACAAATTTTGCAGCTGGAAATCGCTCTGCTAGTTTTGGTAGAGTGGTTGGGCAGATGTGATCATCGTGCCAATGGGTGCAAAAAATGTAGTCAATGTGAGGGAATTCATCAGGGGCTAAGGGAAATTCTCCAAGCAATTTCCCCCACTGGTCCCCAGCCTCCAAATCACGCCACCATGGGTCAATGAGAACTGTGCATGTTCGGAATTTGACTAACCACGATGCTTGGGTGAGCCAACAGACTGCAACCTCTCCTCTTTCAACAGTGGTTTCCTCTATGGCTTAGCGCAGTTCTTCTCCTGCCATTTCGGGCACAGTTCTGTGCTCCGGTACTACCCATCCTTGTCCCATTAGATGCAGTCGCACACCACTTCATAGATGAGTGATTCCCCGTACTAAGTCGTTAGAGTATTATCATGAGATTTCTGTTGCTTGTTTGCTATACATCAAATTGGGTAAAGCCTCAAGACAAATACGCGATGTGTCGTACATGATGGTTAGGCGTAGTCGGCTGGCAACTCTGCTTGTGGTGCTGTTTGCATTGTCTGCAATTTCAGCCGCATCGCTTGCCGCCCCTATGGATGGACAGGAACATATCAACGGCGTTGATGATGAGATGCCTGAGGCATGGCCAGAGGGTTCAGCAGCATACGACAACATGGTTTCGATGACACAGTTTGGTTATCGTAGAATTGACACAGCTGCCAATGAAAATGCCCGAAATTGGATCGCTGAAGAATTAGAGGGAATGGGTTACGAAGTAGAACTCCAAAATTTCACGACTCTAGAGTGCAACAATTGTCAGAATATCGTTGTAACAATCAATGGGACATTGGAAGATGATTGGTATGTCGTTGGTGCCCATCATGATGCAATTTGTTATGCTCCTGCGGGCACCCCATTTAGTGGCTCACCATATCCCGGATGCTCTAGTTCAGGAGCATACGATGATGGGACTGGTAGTGGTTCTCTACTTGAATTAGCACGCGCATTCAGCGAATGGAATGGCACCCCTACACACACTTGGAAGTTAGGATGGTGGGACTACGAAGAGTGGCAAGGTTCAGGCTCTAGCGAGGGTGGTGGCAAAGGAAGCCTACACTTTGTTGAAGAACAAATTCCCAATGGGACAAACGTCACTTATGTCAATTTGGACATGTTTGCTCTAAACTGGCCAGTGCCGACCTTTTCATCTCTAGGATGCAGTGAGGATTATTGGACTCTGTATCAGTTCACTTCGCCGGTTGATGATTGGTCATATTACGAGAATGAGGGCCTTGAAGTCACAGAAGAAATGCAATCAAATGCAGAGTGGTTCCAAAAGCGTCTCAAAGACATCAATGTAAATCTCAGTCATCCAGAACCTTGGGTCAGCGTCATTGATGACACGCTGGGAAATTCAGATCATTACAACTTCATCATGGCTGGGCACACAGCGACTTGGATTCGAGGTATGCATCAGAATATATTGGAGGAAGGTGATACCTGTGAGCAGACACCCAAACACGCTCAAACTGATTCAGTAACCACGATAAACACACTCGCGGGCGGGCGGCCAAACGTTGAGGATGGCCTTCAAACCGGATTAGACATAGTTGCCCTTCATGCCTGGTGGGATTGGAATCCGAATGGTACAAACGAAACTGATGACGGCGGGGATGCACAAGGAGCAATCTCTGGAGGATTCTCACTTGGCTCTCTTGCACTTATCTTGGTGGCTTTGGCTCTAGCCCTCTTTGTGTTCTTCTCTCTTGCTCCGAAATCCTCACGCGACGAGGCGGAAATCCAGAGACGAGATATGGGTGAGAATGACGGGTTTAGAGACCTGTGGTTCGTACTCTTTTATCTTGGGTTCTCCATGCCCTTCGCGTTCCTAGGTTATTGGGGTCGCACACTTGGGATGGCCGAGTTTGGTTTGGACAAGTACACTGTCGCTGCCATGTTCATGGTTGTTCAAATCCCGTTCTTCTTGCGGCCACTATGGGCTCAACCTGTTGATCGGATGCAGACTCTTCCATGGGGAAGGAGACGAAGTTGGATGCTTTATGGTACACTTGGCCATCTTGTTTTATTGATGCCACTTGTCGTGATAGATGTAGGAAGTCAACCTTGGATATGGATTGCAGTATTGCTGTTGGCTTTAGTGCCTAGATTGTTCGCAGAACAAGCTGTTAGTGCAATGATGGCAGAAAGTGTGCCACTTTTGGGGCGTGCTAATTCAATGGTTAATCTAGCATATCGTGGAGGCGGTCATCTTGTCATCCTATTGATGGGGTGGTGGGTTGGTGGCGGAGGTGCATCTCCGTTCATTTCGGATGGAATTACTGATTTCGCTTCAATCCAAGTATTGACTTTCTTGATTCTTCTAGTGGTTATGGCTTGTGGAATTGGAATTACTCTGATGATGAAAGAAGGAAAACCACTTGCCAAGGCTGAACTGGCAAATCCGTTCCCAGATGGGACCTCAATGCTGTCAAAGGTTCTAGCCGCAATGCAGACCAAGACTGCTTGGTTTGTTCTTCTCGGTTGTATTTTGTTGCCACTTGGTGATGGGTTTGAGGCGTGGTTCTCGGCTTATCTTGTAGAAGTTCAGAATATGGATGGGGCTGAGATAACTCGCTGGTGGAATGTTTTTGCTTTCATCAATTACCTCGGTTTGGCAGGTCCGTGGGTTTCAGACTTGTATGGGAGGAAACGAATGCTAAGGTTGTACGCGCTTGGCTCTGTTGCTTGTTATATCGCATTAGGGGCTTCGATGTTGATTGGATTGCCAGGCATTGTCACTTTGGCTATTTGGATTCCTACACTAGTCCTCACTGACTGGATGATGTTCACTTTCATCACCACATGGGCGGACGTTGCTGACCCTAGACTTGGGGGGACTCACATGTCTGTTTTCCAAACCACTCAAGCCTTGTCCGCAACTTTCGTGATGGTTGGGATGGGTGGCTTGATTTTGGCAATAAGCAACGATGCGTATTGGTTATTGTTCATGCTTGCAGCAGCAGGCCCCGCTCTTGGCTGGTTTATTTTCAGCAATTTGAGACTAGGCAAAGAAGAGTTAGGAACTGACCCTTGGAGTCCTCCGTTTGTTCCCCAAGTAGGTGAAATAATCTTGGATGCTGAATTAGAAAACTAGGAACTTGACCATTGTTCCCATTCTTTGGCCATATCTTTCCAATCCTGACTGCTGTTTGGTCCATGCATTGACTTACCAAAGTTGTGGGCTAGAACTGGAATAGTTAATCCAGAGATTGTGACTTCACCTGTGTGCATACCCCAATTATTGAAACGTGTAAATGGCTTATCCGCGAAGATTTTTTCAAATGCAAGACGAGTAGGTTTACCATTGAGTTGAATTCGGGATGGGCGAGTGAGTAGCACAACTTCTTCGATAATTTTCCTATATGAGTTAAGTGACTCAAGGTTACTAAATGCATCTCGGAGTCTTTCATTGTCAATGTCATTAGTATTATCTGAAAACCATGGGAGGCAGTCCATGCAAAGTACATGCTTAGACCAAACATCCTCAACATCATACCAATTTTCACGGAAGCGGTTTGCAAGATAGGTGAAGTGCTTTCCGTAAGCCAAACCTGAATTGAAATAATCAGTCCGTGATTTCAGATAGTTAGTGAAAGCACTTTCATCACCTTCTTGGAACTTGTCAACGAGTTGTATTGCTTCACGGAATTCTTTCTCATACTGAGTTGTTCCTGGTTCATGCCATTTTGGATTAATGCTGAATAGCAATGTACAGTTCCCTTGTTCTTTGGCCCATGGGTCCCCAGTGAACGGAATAGGAGGCATTTCTGGGCGCAAATTTGCACTCTTACTACCTTTTTTCTTAATGAGTTGATTTAGTTCATTTACATCCGTAACATAGTCTCTGCTCATAAAATCATAAACAGCATTCTTCAGCGCATCTGTCATAACATCACCACTCAGCATGAGAACCATCAGGATGGTGCCAAAGGGTTGGTGGATGCGGATTCCATGCATCCATGTGTTCCTCAATTAGATGGTCTTGAACTTCAATCCCCAATCCCGGACCATTCGGTATCTCAACCATGCCGTCCTCCACTTTGAATGGAGTTGCGAGCAGGTTGAATTGCCAATTGGCTCCTCCTCCCGGAGTCCCACCTCCAGCCGCTCCACCAAGCGACTGAAATTCTTGGAAAGTATGAGCAGGGCTGGCGGCTGCAACCTGCAGTGATGCCGCGAGTTGAATTGGCCCGTAGGGGCAATGTGGTGCTAAAGCAACTTGAGCAGTTTCACACATTGCTCCAATTTCAACTCCAGCCCTAATTCCACCAACTAATGATAGATCGGGCTGAATGACTGCTGCCACCGGCGAAGGAAATAGGTGGTCAGCAAATTGCCGTTTAGTAAGAAGTCGCTCACCAGTTGCCAAAGGAATCCTCTGTTCTAGATTCAATTGTTGTAAATCTCTCAAATGATGTACGCTTCCATCCCGAAGACATGGCTCCTCAACAAAAGCAAGGTCAAATTGTTCGAGAAGAGGCAACAATCTGCGGCTTGCAGCCGGCGTTAATCGACCATGCAGGTCGATTGCTAATTTCGCATTTCCAACAGCATCCCTGACTGCGGAAACCGTGTCAATAATCCCTTGTAATTCGACATCTGTAGGTGTTGGATTTGTCGGCCCAGCAGGGCTCACTTTTACCATTTCAAGCCCCTCCCCAAGAGCCGCTTTTCCCGATTGTGCAAACTCCTCTGGGTTCCTTCCCCATAGGTTACGGTAGACCGTTACTTTGTCTCTCACAGGCCCACCCAATAATTGGTGAACAGGCGTGCCAACCTGCTTCCCACGCAAGTCCCAAAGAGCCATCTCAAGGGCGCTAATCGCGGTGTTTAGGACAGGGCCATCACGCCAAAATCTGCCTTTGTGCATTTCCTGTTTTATCCTTTCAATTCCTGAAATTTCGGTGTTAGAAACGCGATTACAAATTGCTTTCAGTGCCGCCTCAACTTCTTCATGAAGGTCACCAATCGCTTCACCCCATCCAACCTCGCCATCACTACTTTCCACACGCAGCAAAAGCCACCTAGGTGGACAGCGAATTACACTGGCTGAACGAATTTTCATCTCATCACACCTCTTCTTGCCAAGATTTCACTGCTTAGAACATTCGCTTCTTCAATCGACAATTTTCCACCAATACCACAGGCAAAAGCACCAGCATCTAACCAAGTTATCACCTCTTCAGGTTTTATTCCTCCTGTTGGCAAAGTGTGGACTTGACGCATTGGTCTTGGCAAATTTGCTAACAATTCTGGCGACCAGTTTGTCTCTGCTGGATACAATTTGACAAGCATCGCACCAGCAGTATGGGCTTTCCACAACTCACCCGGTGTGGCTGCTCCAGGCACAGCAAGAATGTCAAAATCATTTGCGAGTTGAATAAATCCTTCTGGATTTACTGGAGAGAGGGCGAAATCAGCCCCCCATTCAGCAACCGATGGAAGTGCCGTGGGAGGATGCATTACTGTTCCAACGCCTAACATTACTTCATCATCAAGTTGTTCTTTCAGTGTCGCAAAAATCCTTGCGGCATCGACGCTGTCAAGGGTTACTTCTAGGACTCTTACACCTGCTTGTGCCAAGGCTAATCCACGTTCAATAAGGATGTCAGGGTCTTTCCCGCGCAGTATTCCGATGAATCCGGCGCGGCTAATCCGCTCAAGATTCCACTCCAACGACATGACTTCACCCAACCTTCAAGAGGTCAACCGCCCCTTCAATTGATTGCCATCGTGATAGTTCATCTCTAGTCACATTTCCAAGGTCGCCGAAAGTTCGCTGAGTGAGTGTGGCCAGCAAGTCGCCACGGCGGCAGCAATCATCCGGATTCATCATTGAAAGCAATCCATCAATGAATCCGGCAAGCCATGCATCCCCTCCCCCAAGCGGTTCTACAGGTGAGTGAGAAACACTCTTTTCTTGGCTTGTTGAAATACCCTTTGAATGGGCTACTGCGCTCCATCTTCTCTGCCCGTTTTGTAATTCTTCTTTCCATGTACAAGCGACATAAGGAAGGTTCCACTTGGCACGTATTTGCTGCAACATTTTTGGGCTGTTTTGTCCTGTCAAAGTAAGCAAATTTTCGGGTGATAACACTAGTAGGTGTACTTGGCGCAATCGCGGTTCCACCTCACTCCAAAGTTCCCCAAAAGTTCCCAGTGCCTCACGGTGGTTCAGGTCTAGTGCGACTAGGGTTCCGTCAAGTTCGGCGAATGTCATTGCTGCTGCCCAATTGGCCTTCGGGCCTTCACCAAGGAGCGGTGTAATTCCACTGGTCACAAGCCAGCGTGCACCATTGAGTTCTTGCCGCCAATCAATATCACCAGATTTTATTTGTGAAAATGCTGAGTTTGCCCGGTCATATTGCACTGTTTTTTCTGCCTCTATTACTCGATATTCACCGACTGGATTCTCAGAGGTAATTATTGTCAATTTTACTCCGCTTTTGACTGCAGGTTGTGTTATCAGTTCTGCAGATTCGGTACTTGGTAGTGAACTTACCCACTTGACAGAATTTCCTAAGTTTGCCAAAGCACAGGCAACATTGTATTCAGCCCCACCAGGTGTGATTTGACTCTCTCCACTCTCATTTTGAGAATGTCTTAGCATCGCTTCACCAAAGCAGACGACAAGGCTAGGTTGCTCAACCACGTACCTCCCACAAGGAGGTATCGCCTAACATTTTTGCAGGCGCAAGTTCAATGGTGGTATACTCATTGGGCTATTCTATGGCCGAGGAGCAGGACCCGGGTAAATCGTTGATGACGATTGGGTTCATCGTATGTCTCCTCCCTGTTTGGACCGACTCGGTTTCAACACTTTGGCCACTATTTATCGTAGGACCAATCCTATTTCTCATTGGATTGTTTATCAAAGTCGCTCAATCAGGAGAGTCCGTTTCAAGGTCATTTGCAGTTGGGATACATGAACATCTGCCTACATCCAAAGGTGTTGATTTCTTAGAGAGAGTTGTGAACATTGCTGATAATCCTGACACATCTACTATGGCGATTGGACAACAGCCGGTAGGAACCCGCCCAACTATGGAAGGGATTTTAGAAAATCAATATGAATTTGATGGTGGATCATACAGTAAAAGTGCAAATCAAGGAGGATTTGCACCGGATTCTTATGATGAATTTGCCGTACATGGTCATGAAAGAGTTCTACCTTTACTCGATAGAGACCCTGTTGCTGGTTGGTATAATCCACAAGATGAATGGCAGAATCCTGTTCGCTACTGGTAATCACGGAATTAGTTCACCTCGCTGCTCATGAGCGGGTTGTTTTCTATATTTTAAGTGCAAATAATGAATAATTATTGCTAATTTTCATGAATGATTGCCGCCGTTGTCTTGAAGCGTAGATAGCGAGTCGGTGAATCTGAGGCGTAGACATGTCGGTTGCTGGAAAGGCGAGAAAAATCACCACCAACACCTTGCAAGAGATGAAGAATGCAGGTGAGAAAATCACTATGTTGACTGCCTATGATTTTTCTCTGGCAAAACTTGTTGACAACGGCGGAGTCGATGTCATTCTAGTAGGTGACTCCGCCTCAAATGTGATGGCTGGAAATGAAACCACAGTCCCAATTACTCTTGACCAAATGATTTACCACGCACAATGTGTAGTAAGAGCAGTTGACAGAGCACTGATTGTTGTTGACATGCCTTTTGGTTCTTACCAAGGTAATTCCAAGTCGGCATTAGAAAGTGCAATCCGAATCATGAAAGAGAGTGGTGGACACGCAGTCAAACTTGAAGGAGGCGCGGAAATAGTCGATTCAGTGAAGCGAATCTTAACCGCTGGAATTCCTGTGATGGGTCATCTCGGTCTAACCCCCCAATCAATTTACAAATTTGGAACTTACACAGTTCGCGCACGTGAGGATGAAGAAGCGGAGAAACTCATTGCCGATGCAAAGTTGCTGGAGCAAGCGGGTTGTTTCGCAATTGTATTAGAAAAGATTCCAGCCGGTCTTGCAACAAAAGTATCCAAAGCGATTTCAATTCCCACAATTGGAATAGGCGCTGGGGAAGGTGTTGACGGCCAAGTATTAGTTTTGCATGATATGCTTGGGATTACAATGGATTTCAGCCCTAGATTTTTACGCAGATATCTCAATCTTTCAGAACAGATTGAAGGCGCAATCAACCAATATGTTGACGATGTTAGAAGCGGGGATTTCCCCAATGATAGTGAACAATATTGATACACCAATTTGACTCCATAAAACCATGGAAGAAGATGGTACTACTGGTGAATCGATTACCCTCTTGGATATTTGGAAGCGATTACCCTTAGCCATGAAAATTGCAATCGTAGTTGTGGACCTGTGTGTGGTAGGTTACCTAATCTATGAGTTCATCCTTTGAGTTGGCCAATCCTTTTTCTCCCAACCAATTGGCTCGAAACTCCATAATGATGGTTTTCCTTCGCCATCAAAGTACCAGCCAGACTCACCTTTTTTTGTCCCTGGGAGTGGTTTCAAAATTTTCCCATCTGTTTGTGGCCCGAGGCCAGGAACAATATCTTTTGACTCGAGTTCTTTTTCTACCTCATCATCCCAAGAGCCCCATTCTACCTCCTGTGTGGATTCCTTTGGAGTGTCATTCCAATCTTCCTGTCCGATGTCATCCCAATCTGATTGCTCTGTGGAATTAGCCTTAGACGAGGACTTTTGTTCGACATTTTTGTCTACAATTTCTTTAGTGGATTCGCCTTCTAAATTTTCATCCCCAATTTCTTCTGCTGTGTCCGGGGAAGCGTCATCCGATTCTTCTGTCTCAGTAGGTGTGACCTCTGACTCAGATTCTTCAGTCTCACTAGTGGCAAGGTCTGACGGCGATTCTTCAGTCTCAGTAGGTGTGACCTCTGACTCAGATTCTTCAGTCTCACTAGTGGCAAGGTCTGACTGTGATTCTTCGCCATCGTCAGCCGAATCTGGTGATTCACTAGGCTCAACGTCTGACGGCGATTCTTCTGTCTCACTAGATTCAACCTCTGAGGTGGACTCTTGTTCCGCATTTTCATCAACAATTTCATCAGTGGATTCGCCTTCTAAATTTTCATCTACATTTTCATCAGAGGATTCTACTTCGCCATCTTCATCAACAATTTCGGTCGATGCTGCTTCCTCAGAGGAGGAATCAATTTCTTCCTCATCACCTGCTTTTTCGTCACTTTCCTCATCAGGTGATGAGAACATAGACAGCGCGTTTCCAAGTGCGTTAGTTTCTTTTTTACCTTCATCTAAACTTTCTTCGTTTGAGACACCTAGAGCATTTAGTGCATCATTTGTGGTTAGCGGCGCCTGAGTTGTAGTGGATTCTTGGGGCGCTGGATTAGGAATTGCAGTGACCCCGTTAGCAGCCCCAGAAACTCCGGGGTCATCCCAATTATTCACTTCAGGTGGTATCTGTGCTGTTCCAGTTGAGGCAGGACTATTCCAATCTGCTTGAGGAACAGGTTGAGGCACAGATTGACCTGGGATATAGGGCTGGTCTGAACGTACGAAAACACCCAATGTGGGTGCGGCCGAAGATGAGTTTGGGGCGATACCCGTGCCGAACATAAATGCTGGAGGAGGGGGAGAAGGAGGTCCCATTCTCGACATTCCCTTAGGGCTAACCTGAGGTGGAAGAGGTACACCTAATTCTTCTATTGCTCTCTCCTTTTCTTCTTCAGCGACTTCTTCTTCATACTCATTTGCTAACTTTTTCACACGTGAGTGAACCACGATTAGTACGATTGAAATCAGTAATGCAATTAGGACTGCACCTCCAGCCATTACATCTCTACTACTGCCAAACTTTCCATCTAGTAAAGTGGCTTGAATGTCTATGAATCCAGTACCTTGTGCTTCATCATATGTGGCGGTGATAATGTGTTGTTCTCCATCATTATCTAGATAGAGTCGCCAGCCTAATTCTTGAGTACATTCTGTTCGACCGGCAGAAGATGTCATCGTTAAATCACAAATGGGAATTGCCACTCCGTTGCCGCTGACATCATATCCGCGCACAGTGAAAAGCACTGATTCGCCTTGTACTCCACTATCAGAAATATCTACTTCAAGATGGTCAAGAGGGCCAGGGGTTACGTAAACTAGAATAGTGTATTCTTTGCCATTTGCGAAGGCATGTAGTTGAGTCCAGTTGACTCCTTCTGCATGGTAGATGTAATCACCATCTCCTCCACTAACTTCGATTGTTCCAAAGTTTTCATCGACTTGCCAACTTGGATTGTAGGGGTGCCATTCACCCATCACATCTAATCCTTCAACGTGAAGAGGTAGGCTTTCTCCGGTGATTACAGTAAGATACCAATCTCCATCAGTCGTTGTTACATTGAGGTCAATAGGTTCGGACCATCCTACTTGAATTCGAATTGATGACGGCCTGCCTCCTGATTCGACCTGAATATTGTGTTGACCTTCGGTTGATGGTGTGAAGGTATTATTTTCTACATCTATTGACTCAATACCAGAACCTCCTTCAACAGACCAATTGAATGTAGCATCAGAGATAATGTTGCCATCTAGATCTGTTGCAATCGGATTCAATTGCAAAACGTCTCCAGTTTCAAGGTTTGAATTATGACCATCTATGGATATTAAAGAAATTCTGCCAACTCTAACATCCATAACTAATTCATCAGACATGTTTACATTTCCACTTTCTGGACCATTATATTCTGCGCGTATTGTCCAATTTCCAACGAGGTTACCATCAAATGTTGCTTGACTTCCATTTCCTGTTATCCAAGCATTTGCTTGGGGTGCAAGGGTTGACCAGTTTCCATCGACTTCAATGAGATTACCTCGTATATCTGCGATTGCCATAGTCAAGTCAACCGTTTCGTCAGAGGTGAGTATCGTTCTATCCGCACTGAGAACTAAATCGACACCCATTCCCCGACTAACATTGACTTCCCATGAGGATGTGAATCCACCTGTAGTTACCGAAATCGTCTGCATCCCAATTGGTCCCGGTGTCCAAATGGCCGCTTGACCAGGCTGAACATGGATTGAGGAACCATCAGGTATTGTCCAATCTGAACTCGGTACAAACATGGTTCCCGAGTTTCCTCTGATATCATATTCTGTCACCGTTAATTGTAGCACTTCATCAGCACTCAAATTTACTTTGTTTCCAGATAAATCGATGCTTTGGGTAGCCCCAAGAGTTACCATCACTTCGACTGATGCAGTGATATCACCAGCACAGGCCCAAACAGTATGAGTTCCAACCAAATTCGGATAGTAAATTGCTTCCGAGCCACCTTGAGGTGCAATGCTGCCTTCGCTCACGCTCCATTCGGGTATACCGCCTAACGGAATACCATCTGAATTGTACATTGTAGCATTGAAGAGTCGGCTTTGGTCTGCTGGTAAGGTGACTGGACCTGGTGGTAGAATTGTGATAGAATCAGTATTTGCTGGTCCCGAGCAAGTTCGACCAGAAGCGTTCTCATTTTGATAAGTAACCTCATTTTGAAATGGCTCATCATAAGTTGGCACATAACAGGTTGAAACAATAAACAAAATCAAGAGTATAGAGACCGGGAAAAATGCTTTTTTCATTTTCAATACCTCCTTTGTAAAATCTAGCCTGTTTGATGCCATACACCATCATCATCGATATCCCAGCGAGATGGATTTCCGTCTCCATCTAAGTACCAACCCGCTTCTCCTTGGGTTGTACCCGACATTGCTTTCATGATTCCTTTTGCACGCACATCTGAGGGTTTTTCTTGACTCTCTTGAGTTGGTGATTCAACAACTTCCTCTACTACGGTTTGCGCTGGTGGGATAGTTTGCGCTGGTGGGATAGTTTGCGCTGGTGAGATAGTTTGCGCTGGTGAGATAATTTGCGCTGGTGAGGTAGGTAATTCCTCCTCCACGGTTTGTGCTGGTGAGAGAGGTGCTGTCTCAACATTTTCCTCAATAGTTACAACTTCTTGCTGTACTGTTTTAGAGACTGCCACAGGTTCACTAGATTGTGGTACTGGGTTTCGAACACTTTGGTCATACACCAGTTCGTAGGCAGCAATTTGCTCATCGTTCCAGCCTTGAGTTCTTCCCCATTGCCAAACTTGTTCAGTTGTCCATGTTGATTCATCTAAACCAGATTCTTGACTGACTTGGGTGTCTGATGTGGAATTTGTCCATACTTCAGGTGCTGCTTGTTCAACTTGTTGAGGAGGGTTTTCAATTGCCGACGCTGCTGGTGCTGTAGGTGATTGAGGATAGCCAGGGCTCGCCATTTGTGGCACTTGCTGATATCCAGTCTGTTGTTGGGGAGGCATTTGTGGTTGCATTTTAGTGAATGCTTGGCGCGCAGCAGCTCTTGCTTTCTTAGAAGGCTTGTATCCAGCCATCGGGTCAACCACCTTTGGTGCTTCAGTAACTCCAAAATGATGGTCAAGTGCATCTTCTTCTTCTCTGCTTTTATTTCGTAGTCTAACGATTAACAGGGCAAATAAAACCACAATCAGACCAATCCCAGCCCACAGGCTAGTCGCTAAATTTGAATCGCCAAATGCCCTAAAAGGGTCTGGTGAGACATCAATGTAAGCCTCTCCTTGAGCAGTTCCGTAAACAACATTAATTCTTTGCTGAGACCCCGAATTCTGAATGGCCATCTGCCAAAAGTCGCCAGTTGAATGGCCAAAATTACCGGCGCTGCTTGACAATTGAACGGAGTCTGGATTCAGTGGGATTTTGTTTCCACCATAGTCGAATGCATTTACTTCAACATCAACAATATCACCCGTCTTAACATTCTCCTTGGCAATATTAACCTCTATTTTGACAACATCACCAGAAAGGACAGTTACTGTTACTGTACCATCT
>Ga0114934_10001630_pt1 | contig 14597 bp, 10 predicted proteins | sample 4SBtaG_2_FD_99695 | JGI IMG/M metagenome (GOLD analysis project Ga0114934, IMG submission 99695) | Deep subsurface microbial communities from Kolumbo volcano to uncover new lineages of life (NeLLi) - 4SBTROV10_white metaG | ecosystem: Environmental > Aquatic > Marine > Volcanic ... | reverse complement strand
GGATTTACCGGTTCCGCGGGATTTTGCGCGGCGTTGCTGGAAAAGGCGGGGGTTTTCATTGACGGGCGCTACCGTGTTCAGGTCAAAGATCAGGTCGATCCGGCCCATTTCACGCCTGTGCACTGGCCGGAAACGTCGCTTGCCGATTGGCTGAAATCCTCATTACCAGATGGCGGCACGATTGGCTTTGATCCCTGGTTGCACAGCAAGGACGAAATCGACAATCTGCTGACCGCCCTGAAAGGCACCGGCATTGAACTGGCACAAAGCGACAATCTTGTGGACCGCATATGGTCGGATCAGCCCAGCCCGCCAAACGAGCCGGTAACGCCGCACAGCCTTGAATTTGCAGGAAAATCAAGCGCTGACAAACGAATGGAAATCGCCAAAGTACTGGGCGACGCCGGTCAAAAAGCCGCAATAATAACGCTGCCTGACAGCATCGCGTGGTTGTTGAACATCCGCGGCGCGGATATTTCCCACACCCCGGTGGCGCTGGCTTTTGCCATTTTGCACGACAGCGGCAAAGTGGCGCTTTTCGCATCAAAGGCAAAATCAACACCTGAAATCAGGCACCATCTGGGCAAGGATGTCACGCTCCACCAGCCCGCCAAATTTGGGCCGCAGCTTGACGCGCTGAAAGGACCGGTGCGCGTGGATAAATCGTCGGCACCGGTTTGGGTTTCCAACCGGCTGGCAGCCGCCGCAACAGAAATCACCTATGCCCAGGACCCCTGTGCGCTGCCAAAAGCCAAAAAGAACCGCGCCGAGATCGCCGGAACCGTCAAAGCCCACCTGCGCGACGCTGTGGCAATGGCCGAATTTCTGGCGTGGCTGGACAAGCTTGGTGATAATCCACAGCTTTCTGAAATCGACGTTGTCACCAAACTGGAAGGCCTGCGGGCCAAATCCAATCTGCTGGTTGACATCAGCTTTGACACCATCGCCGGAACCGGCCCAAACGGCGCGATCACCCATTACCGCGTCACCGATGAAACCAACCGCACGATCAAAACCGGCGACCTTCTGCTTGTGGACAGCGGCGGCCAATACCGCGACGGCACCACCGATATCACCCGCACCATCGCTATTGGCATACCAACGGACGAGCAGCGCCAGTGCTTCACCCGCGTCCTGAAAGGCATGATCGCCATTTCTGTGGCCCGCTGGCCCAAAGGCCTGTCCGGGCGCGATCTGGACCCGCTGGCGCGCAACGCCCTTTGGGCCGCCGGGCAGGATTACGACCACGGCACCGGCCACGGGGTGGGCGCGTTTTTGGGTGTGCACGAAGGCCCGCAAAGCCTGTCGCGCAAATCGCTTGTGCCGTTTGAAGAAGGCATGATCCTGTCAAACGAACCAGGATATTACCGCGAAGGCGCGTTTGGCATTCGCATTGAAAATCTGGTGGTGGTTGAGAAAGCCGCCGCGATGAAGGGTGCAGACGCACGGGACATGTTGCAGTTTCAGACCATCACATGGGTGCCAATCGACAAAAACCTGATCGACACGGCAATGTTGACGCCACAAGAACACGATTGGCTAAATTCGTATCATGCTGATATATATATAAAAATATCGAAATATTGTAATTCTGAAACAAAAAACTGGCTAAAACGCGCTTGCGACCCCATTTGATATACAGACAAGGCGGTAAAAATGCGCTAAGTTGGTCATTCGCTGCAGATTGGGGGGAAGATGAACGAACATATCAAGATCAGAAAATCAAACGGCAAGTGGGTTGTCAGGGCGGGGGGTGCTATTTTGGCGGAATCCCAAAACGCTTTGGAATTGACAGAAGGCGACTACCCGTCGGTCATCTATTTTCCGCGCGATGATGTGGGTATGATCTTTTTGGATAAATCCGAAAAAACCAGCCACTGCCCGCATAAAGGCGATGCCTCTTATTATGGTATTGCCGCGAAAAGTGGTCTGATTGCCGACGCGGCCTGGTCTTATGAGGAACCGATGGAAGGGTTGGAGGCCATCAAAGACCACGTGGCGTTTTACCCCAATAAGGCGGCTATCGAAGAACTTTAGAGCGCCGGACGGAATGCCCTAAGAGTGTTCTTCGCGCGCGGTTTCAGTAAGCGCGCGATTATACGCCCGCAGCGCGTCAACCTGAAACAGGGCACCCCATAATTCAGGCGGCTGGTCCTCGCCCGCTATGGTAACCACCGGGACAAATTCCATTCCAGCGTTGTCAAACAGCGGCATTGCGGTTTCCAGATTGGTGTTGCCGTCCACGTAAACACCCCGCCCCACCAGGTCCCAACACGCCGCATCAGAAGCTGCTTCTTTTCCGCCCTTGGCACGCATGATTTTTGCCACGGATACGGTTGCCAGCAGATAAGTCTGCGGACCGGCGGCGATATGGATGTTTCGCCGCTCCAGTTGGCCCAGAAAAAACGACCCGTCCACCATCCGGCTGGCCAGCGCGGTGGACATGGAAACTGCCACCATAACCGCCAGACCGGTCTGCCAGTCGCCGGTCAGTTCAAACACAATTAACGTTGTGGAAATTGGTGCCCCCAGCACCGCCGCCGCAACGGCCCCCATGCCTGCCAACGCGTACAGGGTTTCAGAGCCTGAAACCGCCGGAAATACATGCGTTGCCGCCAGTCCAAAGGACAGGCCCGTCAATGCGCCCAACATCAGTGACGGAGAGAAAACGCCACCACCCATTCGCCCGGCAATGGTGATCACAATGGCAACCACCTTGACGATGGCAAAGCTGACAGCACCCCAAAACACCAACGAACCGGTTAAGGCGGCGGATGTTGTCGCGTATCCAACGCCGATAATATGTGGAAAATAGATGGCGATCCCGCCCAGCATCCCACCGGCAATCGCCGGGCGCAGCCAGCGCGGCAATCGCAGCCTGTTTTGAATGTGATCGCCCATGTCTTCCGCCCAAAATATTGACCGGATCAGGATCACCGCAACCAACCCGCATATCAGCCCCAGCAGGACAAACGCGGGCAACTCTACAAAATATTCCAGAACATTTTCCGCCGGCAGGACAAATTCTGTAACATTGCCAAATTCCAGACGGCTGACGACTGTTCCAGCCACAGAGGCGATAACAATTGGGGCAAATGCGTGCACTGCAAAATGTCGTAACACCACTTCAAGTGCGAACAGCGCCCCGGCGATGGGTGTGTTGAAAGAGGCCGACACCACGGCTGCCACGCCACAGCCCACCAGATCACGTCCGGTAATACCGTCAGCGCGAATCAACCGTGACACCCAGGTTGAAATTACCGCCCCCAGATGCACCATCGGACCTTCCCGCCCGGTGGACCCGCCAGCAGACAGGGTGATCAGCGAGGCAAATGCCGAAGCCACGCCCGACCCAATCCTGACACGGCCATTGTGCAGGGCCGCGCCTTCAATAACTTCAGCAACCGAACGGACTCTCGCGTCTGCCGTGAAAAAATGCAGGATCAGCCCAACCAGCAAACCACCGGCAATCGGCACCCCCAAAACCAGTTGCCACGGCAGATTTTCGGCAAGCGAGGCCAGCATAATATCGTCAGACCCATAGATCAGCGCCTGCAGCCCCGAAATCGCCTTGCGAAACCCAAGCGCCGCAAATCCACCCACAACGCCGATGGCCAGTGCGATGAACCAAAACTGAATCTGGCTTGGTCCGCGCTGCCGAACCACAAGAACGGCGTTCGTCAGGCCATCGTTCACCGCCCTGAGACTTTGTTTTAAAAACTCACCCGTTGAATGCGCCATGATCTGCGCCGCGTCCTCTTTCACTTCCTTGGAACTTGGCATAGTTTTCAGCTTAAACACCAGCCAGAGTCAGCCATGTCTATCAAATCAGCGATTGCCGAACTCAATTCTGTATTAGGTGCCAAAGTCAGCACCGCCAAGGGCGATCTTGAATCGCACGGCCAAAGCGAAACGCATTTCTCTGCAATCCGGCCTGACGCGGTGATTTATCCGGGCAACACACAAGACGTGTCTCGCGTCGTTCAAGTTTGTGCGGCCCATAGTTGCCCGGTGATTGCCTGGGGGACCGGAACGTCGCTGGAAGGGCACGCGCTGGCAATTCATGGCGGCGTCACCCTTGATTTTTCCAAAATGAATGAGGTGTTGCGGGTCAACGATGCTGATCTGAACGTAGTCGTCCAGCCGGGCCTGACCCGCGAGGACCTGAACACCGAACTGCGGGCGACCGGTCTGTTTTTTCCGATTGATCCCGGGGCCAATGCCTCGCTTGGCGGTATGGCTTCAACCCGGGCCAGCGGCACGACGGCCGTGCGTTATGGCACGATGCGCGACAATGTGCTGGCGCTGGAAGTGGTACTGGCTGACGGTCGGGTCATCCGCACCGGCAGTACGGCGCGAAAATCTTCCGCCGGATATGACATGACCGCGCTGTTTGTGGGGGCTGAGGGCACATTGGGGATTATCACAGAACTCACCCTAAAGCTGTTTGGCCAACCAGAAGCAATATCATCCGCCGTATGTTCATTTGATGACATTGACAGTGCCGTTGATGCCGTGATCGACACAATCCAGCTGGGCGTGCCAATGGCAAGGATAGAGTTTGTTGATGGAGAAACCGCGCGGGCGTTCAACCTGTTTTCCGGCGCTGACATGCCGGAGAAACCGCATTTGATGATGGAATTTCATGGAACCGACACCAATGTTGCCGAACAGGCTGAACTGGTTGGTGAAATTGTCGGCGACCTTGGCGGCCATGATTTTAGGTGGTCAGCAAACACAGAGGATCGAAACCGCCTGTGGGACATGCGGCACAAGGCGTATTATGCTGCCTTGTCCCTGAAAAAAGGCGCAACCGCGGTGGTCACGGACATCTGCGTGCCGATCTCGCGGCTGGCTGAAGCGGTGCGCGAAACCCGCGCCGATATCGCCGCCAGCGCCATTCCCGGGCCCATTCTGGGCCACGTCGGCGACGGCAATTTTCACGCGATCCTGTTGATTACGCCCGGAGATGCGACCGAAAAGGCCGAAGCCTTGCGTCTGAGTCACAAAATGGCCAAGCGGGCGCTGCGGCTGGGTGGCACCGTAACCGGCGAGCACGGCATTGGCATGGGAAAACTTGATTTGATGCAGGCCGAACACGGGGCGGCGTGGGGCGTGATGGGCGATATAAAGCGCGCGCTTGACCCTGACAATCTGATGAACCCCGGCAAAGTGGTTAAGATAAACTGATACGTTCAGAAAACGACAATTCAGTCGCGTTGGGGTTAGTCTTCAGTGATTTCCTTGGATATTTTTTACAGGAACATATCAGGGATCGGCAATGATATCACCAGAAAATATTCAGCAATATCAAAGCGATGGCGTTGTTTTCCTGCAGGATGCGTTCTCGGGCGACTGGATCGAAATCCTGAAGGCTGCCATTGACACGAACATCAAAAACCCCAGCCCGCGCGGGCGACTGTGGGACAGGGACGCCAAGGGCCGCACGTGTTTTTATGACAGTCAGGTCTGGCAGGATATCGACGGCTATAAGGATTTCGCGCTGAATTCCCCCTGCGCCGAAATCGCCGGTCGGCTGATGCAGTCCAGGGCGGTTAATTTCTTTTTTGACGCGGTTTTCGTGCGCACGCCGGGGGCACAGTTCCGCACGCCGTGGCATCAGGACGAACCCTATTGGTCGGTTGACGGATTTGACACCTGCAGCATCTGGATGCCGCTGGTGCCGGTAGAAAAGAAAAGCGCACTGGAATTTGTGCGCGGCTCACACCGCTGGCCCCAGAAGTTCAAGCAGACGAATTTTGGCGCTTTAACGGCGGACGCGCGGGATCAGGTGGCATTCGCAGACGACGAATCCGTGCCGTTTCCGGACGTGGAAAACAATCGGGACGATTATGATATTCTCAGCTGGGACATGCAGCCCGGCGACTGCGTGGCGTTCAACGCCCGGATTATCCACGGCGGTTCGGGAAATCTGTCTGAAGGGCGTGACCTGAAAGTTTTCAACACCCAATGGTTGGGCGATGACGTCAGGATCAAGTTTCGCACCGAAGGCATGGACCCTGACCATTCAGATGTGATGACCGGCGTTGGGCTGAAACCGGGTGACAGGATGGGCACAGCACTTTATCCACAGGTCTGGACGCAAAGCGTCTGACCGACTGATACCGTAACGATCAGGAAATATGCCGGATGTCGGAACCGGTGCAGGACCACCAATGGGGGTTGATTTTGCCGCGTCCCCTGTGCGCCGGGCAGCAGATCAATCCGCTTTTTCGACTGCACGCAGCAATACTTCGGCGGCGGCCCGCGCCTGATCTGTTACCGTGTCGCCGGCCAGCATCCGCGCGATTTCACTGACCCGGGCCTGCGGATCAAGAAGCACGATATCAGACCGGGTCTGCGCCTTGTCCACGGTTTTCTGAACCAGCCAGTGATGGTCGCCCTGTGCCGCGACCTGCGGTGAATGGGTCACAACCAGTATCTGCGCGCCTGTTGCGAGTGATGACAGCCTCCGCCCAACCGCATCAGCGGTGGCCCCGCCAACGCCGCGGTCAATCTCGTCAAAGATCATGGTCAGGCCGTCCGCGCGGGCCGTCAAACACACTTTCAGGGCCAGTAAAAACCTCGACAGTTCTCCGCCGGATGCAATCTTGTTGATTGGTCCGGGCGGCAATCCGGGGTTGGTTGCCACGGCAAAGCTGATGGCGTCGCGCCCGTCTGGCCCCGCTGCCGCGTCAGCGACGATGGTTTCAAAAACCGCCCGGTCCAGTTTCAGGGGCGGCAGTTCCAGCGCCATTGCTGTGTCAAGCTTGTGCGCCGCCTTCAGCCGTTTTTCGCTGAGCTCTGCCGCAATTTTCGCGTAAGCCTCGTTTGCATCAATCACCGCCGCCTCAAGCTGGGCGATCTGTGCCGCGCCATCGTCAAGCTCTGCCAGCTTTTGCTCAAGATCAACTTTTACCGCAGGCAATTCGTCAGGACGAACCTTGTGCTTACGGGCCAGCGCTCGAATGGCAAACAATCGCTCTTCGCAGGATTCAAGCGCATGCGGGTCAAAATCCAGCGCACGCAGACAATCACTGATACCCTGCTGGCTGTCTGCCAGCTCTTCCGCCGTGCGCACCAGTGCTGCAAGCGGCCTGTCAAGCCGACCCTCAGCTTTGTCAGCTACATCCTGTAACCAACGCAAAGCATCGCCAACTGCACCCTCTGCCCCTTGCGGCCCAAGCGAAGCGGCGGCCTTTTCAATATCGGTGCGAATGCGCTCACCGGCTTTCATCAGGCGTCTTTTGGCGTCAAGCGCCGCGTCTTCGCCAATTTCCGGGTTCAGATCGCAGAACTCTTGCACCGCAAACTGCAGGTATTCCCGATCTTTTTCCACGCTTTCAATATGCTGGCGTAATTGTTGCAGCGCGTTTTGCGTGGAACTCAGGGTTTTCCACGCTTCGCGCGTCGTTTTCAAAACCGGCTCCAGCGCTGCAAAATCATCCAGCAACGCCCTATGTCCGCGCTGGTTCAGCAAACCGCGGTCGTCGTGCTGTCCGTGAAGTTCAACCAGAACCTCTGAAATTTTCCGCAAAATCTCGACAGAACAGCGCCGGTCGTTCACATAGGCCTGTTTGCGCCCGTCGCTTTGGTTGACCCGGCGCAGTATCAGCCCGTCGTCAGCGGCCAGACCGGCCTCTGCCAGCACATCCTGCACCGGATGGTTGGCCGGCACATCAAAGACCGCAACCACTTCACCCCTGTCAGCACCTGTGCGCAGCAGATTGCTGCGGCTGCGCCAGCCCAGAACAAAGCCAAGACAATCAAGCAAAATGGATTTTCCGGCACCGGTTTCGCCTGTCAGAACATTCAAGCCCGGTTGAAATTCAATTTCCAACCGCTCGATCAGCACCATGTCGGAAACTGTCAGCGCACGCAGCATGACCCACGGCCCCTGCCCATTTAGGCCTGCTTTTTAAAGCGTCGGAACAAACGCCGCAGCCAGCCTTCACCCTTGGCTTCAGGCACCAGCCCCTGCCCGGTTAACAGGCGGAAACTGTCATCATAAAATCCGTTGCTTTGAAAATTGTGACCCAATATCGCACCTGCGGTTTGCGCTTCATCGGTCAAACCCAGTGAAAGATAGGCCTCAACCAAACGGTGCAGCGCCTCGGGCGTGTGGGTTGTGGTTTGATAGTCCTCCACCACCACGCGAAACCGGTTGATCGCCGCTGAAAAATGCCCGCGTTTCAGATAATAGCGGCCCACTTCCATTTCCTTGCCTGCCAGATGATCAATCGCCAGATCAAACTTCAAAACAGCAGAGCGGGCAAATTCGCTGTCAGGATAGCGTTCGATCACCACCCGCAGGGCCTGCAGCGCCTGAAATGTATTGCCCTGATCCCGCGCGACATCTTCGATCTGGTCATAAAAGCTTAGCGCCATCAGATATTGCGCATAAGCGGCATCTTCATCGGCCGGATAAAAGTCAAGGTAACGCTGCGAGGCAACACGGGCCTCGTCATAGTCCTTGGCTTTGTGGTGGGCAAATGCAGACATCACCAGCCCGCGTTTGGCCCATTCAGAATAGGGATACAGACGCTCGACTTCGCCAAACAATTCCGCCGCCTTTTCCGGATCATCCTGCGCCAGCTGAAATTCAGCCGCCTTAAAAATCTGCTCGGGAGGCTGATCTTCCAGGGGCACTTCTTCGTTTTGCCTGGCACAGGACGACAGGATCAGAGAAAACGCCAAAGCAAACCACAGCGCGCTTTGTCGTCCCGCCTTCGCCATCGATTCAGATCCCATCATTCAGCCGACAAAGATTCCGCCCCATTGCGGTTTTTCTAACACATTATTCGCAGAGTAAAAATGGATTCGCGCCTTTTGACCGGCGAATTGCAAATTCATAACGAAAGGGAATTTACGCGACCCGGCGCTGGTCCGATTTCCGCACACCAACGCCCGGCAAGTTGCCTGCCATCGTTTCAGTGCAATCCACCATTTCAAACGAGCTTGGCGTTGCGAACATCTTGCGCAGCAACGCATTTGTGGCCGCATGACCAGCTTTTGCGCCCCGGTAACGCCCAATCAACGGTGCACCCGCCAGGGCAAGATCACCCAACGCATCAAGCATTTTGTGACGCACACATTCATCTTCATGCCGCATACCGCCGGGGCTTAGAACCTTATCACCGTCCACCACGATGGCGTTTTCATATGATCCGCCCAATGCCAGACCGCTGGCCTGCATTGTCTCTACATCGGCCTGCCGGCAAAAGGTCCGGCTGCTGCACAACTCGCGCACGAACGCGCCGTTTGCCATGTTCAGATGCATGTGCTGCCGACCAATGGCGGCATCCGGGAAATCAATCATGAAATCAATTTCAAGATTTTCGCAGGGCTCAATGGAAACCGCAACGCCGTCAACCTGTATGCCTACCCGCTCTAACACCCGAATGACCCGAACCGATGCCTTAAGGTTCTTAACCCCGGCTTTCAGGATTTCACGCACAAACCGGTCAGAACTTCCGTCCATGATTGGCACTTCGGGTCCGTCAATCTCGATCAAAGCGTTATGGATGCCACAGCCCATCAGGGCGGCCATCAGATGCTCGATGGTGGAAATGCTGACACCCGCGTCGTTGGTAATGCGGGTGCACAGGGCGGCTTCGGAAACATTGTCATAGCGCGCGGCCACAAGATTGTCGCGGCGGGTTTCATCGATGCGGCGAAACCAGATACCGTATTCAGCGGATGCGGGCAGGATGCGCAACCTTGCGGGGCGGCCAGAATGCAGGCCCGTTCCCACCAGATTTATCTCGTTTCGTAACGTCGTTTGCACGCACGTCCCCCAGTTTTTATAAGCCAATGGCAGTTGGCCTTAACCACTAGTTAACGGGCGTTTAAATCTCAACTCAATCTTTATGACTCTTTGCAACAATTGTGCAGGACCGCACGCGGAATTTCGCCGATAGATTTGGAAACAAATTGTTTCCTTCCGAAGCCGGAACCGTTGCTGGCGATTTCGGATGCCGGTTAGCCCGGCAATCCTGCTTTGGTCACGCGAAAAATCCCACCAGGCACAAGGTTGTCCTAATTCGCCTGTCGCCGCAAAAACGCTGGAATATCAATGCGTTCCTGTTCAGGATCAACGGGATCGTTTTGATTTGAACTTTCGGTTGAAAGCGTTGGCTGATTCTGGGCCCGATCCGCCTGATCGTTGCCATGACCCGTCATTCGGCTGATCAGATTGTTGATGCCAAAACGTGAGGACTTGTCGGCTGCCTCTCCACTTTGCGCCGCCTCGGCCCGAATTTCTTCCGGTTTGGGCACTTTGTTCACGGCGGCTCTTAGGCGCGCCATCGCCTCTGGCGTGGGCTTACCCGGCGCCGGTGGTTTAGGCGCCACAAATCCCGCCAGATCACTTGATTCAGCAGTGGACGCCGGCGCACTTTCAATCGGCGCTTCCTGTACTTCGGGTTGGTAAACCGGTGCCGGCAGATCATCGTTGATCAGCTCATCTTTTGGGTCCGCAAATAACGAGGTGAACTCTTCAGCGTCCTCGGCAAAACCCGCGTCTGCCGGCTCCAGTTCACTCAGCAAATTCGGTTGTTCCGCAAACGCCGCTTCGGCTGCAATTTGTTCAACCGGTGCGGCCGGTTCTTCAAGTTTTTTCGGCGTAAGAGGCTCTGCCATAGACCGGCGCGGCACCGGCACATCATGGGTAATTTCAGAGGCATCAATGCCCGTTGCCACCACAGACACCCGCATCACACCCTCCATATCTGTGTCAAGCGTCGAGCCGACAATGATATTGGCGTCCGGATCGACCTCTTCACGAATGCGGTTGGCGGCCTCGTCCAGCTCAAACAAGGTCAGATCATGGCTGCCGGTGATGTTGATCAAAACGCCCTTGGCACCTTTCAACGAAATTTCATCCAACAGCGGGTTGGCGATGGCTTTTTCCGCTGCCTGAATGGCGCGGTCTTCGCCCGAAGCTTCGCCGGTGCCCATCATCGCCTTGCCCATTTCATCCATCACAGACCGAACATCGGCAAAATCAAGATTGATAATCCCCGGGCGCACCATCAGATCGGTCACGCCCTTGACGCCCTGATACAAAACGTCATCCGCCATGGAAAACGCTTCGGTAAAGGTGGTTTTCTCGTTGGCCAGACGAAACAGATTTTGGTTGGGAATGATGATCAGAGTGTCCACGACCTGCTGCAACGCCTCTACGCCCTCTTCGGCCTGACGCATGCGCTTGTTGCCCTCAAACTGAAACGGCTTGGTCACAACACCCACGGTCAGAACGCCCAATTCACGCGCGGCCTGCGCAATTATCGGGGCCGCACCGGTACCGGTGCCCCCACCCATACCGGCAGTGATAAAGCACATGTGACTGCCGGCCAGATGGTCGACGATTGCCTCTATGCTTTCCTCTGCGGAAGCGGCCCCTACTGAAGGCCGGGCGCCAGCGCCCAGTCCTTCGGTTTCTTTGACCCCAAGTTGAATTTTGTTTGTCGATTTTGATTGCGTCAGCGCCTGTGCATCAGTGTTGGCCACAACAAATTCAGCGCCCTCAAGTTCCTTCTCGATCATATTGTTGATCGCGTTACCGCCGGCCCCGCCGATGCCAAACACGGTGATCCTTGGTCTCAGATCATTTTTCTCTGGAATTTGAAGGTTCAATGCCATGATACTGTCCGCCTGTTAACCTATGTGCGCTTACACGTCCGGCCTTGTGGCCGATTATTGTTGCCTTGATTCGGTATCGTAACGAAGGCACTGGCGTCGGTCACCTATAAATTGCAGAATTTGCTACAATATGTGGGGGTTAAGCGTGAATTCGGGCACATTTTCGCCTAAATCCGGCGGTTTTGCAGAGTTTCGACTTTTCAACGATTTTCCGAATGACACAAAACAAGTTTAAGCAACGTGCCCGCCAGCGATTTCCGCGTTACCAGTTTTCCTTGAACCATTTCACCGCCCGCCGGATCGACCGACCGGTATAGCGATCATAGGGCACTTCAAAGTCCCAGCATTCGTCCTGGGGGTGGGCCGCGAACAGGCAAAGCCCCACGCTTGATGAAAACGCCGGTCCGGTTGCGGCTTGTGGCAGACCCTGAACCCGAAGCGGGCGGCCAAGACGCACATTTTGGCCCAGCGCGCGGCCCGCCAGCCCGTCAAGACCCGGTATCTGGCTGGCACCGCCGGTCAAAACAATGCGCTGTCCCGGCAGATGGGCAAACCCGGCAGCGTCCAGACGCTCGCGCAGTTCCTCAAAAATCTCTTCCAGACGCGGGCGGATAATCCCGATCAGTTCCGTGCGGCTGACGCTGCGGCGATCATGCTCCCAATCGCCGGTCTCGCCACCAATATCAATCATCTCGCGGTCGTCCATACCGGTTGCCACAACGCCGCCAAACATGGTTTTGATCCGCTCGGCCACCGGCATTGGCACTTTCAACCCTTGCGATATGTCAGAGGTCAAGTGATCACCGCCAACACGAACGGCATCGGTATAGATCATATTCTTGCGCAGAAAAATTGAAATTCCGGTGGACCCGCCGCCCATATCAATACAGGCCGCGCCCAGTTCCTGCTCGTCCTCGACAAGCGAGGAAATACCGCTGGCATACGCGGATGACGCAATGCCCGCCAGTTCCAAATCGCACCGCTTGATGCAATAGGTCAGGTTCTCGATCACCGAACTTTCAACCGTCAGCAAATGCATGTCCACGGCCAGCTTGCCGCCGATCTGGCCACGCGGATCTGACAGGCCGGACCGGTGATCAAGCGCGAAATTGACCGGCAACGCATGTGCAGGCTGGCGCGCAGCACCAATGTCCGGCACATCGCAGGCGGCCAGAACCCGCGCGATATCATGCTCTGAAACGCCCTGTTCGTGCAGATCAACTTTTCCCGTCAAACCGTAGGAACGCGGACGCGCACCGGACAGGCAGGCGATCACGTGATCCACGCGCACATTGGCCATTTTCTGGGCCGCCTGCACGGCGGTGCGCACGGCCCGCTCGGTCTCGTCCATTGTGTCGATCTCGCCGAATTTCACCCCGCGGGACCGGGTTGTTGCAACGCCGATCACCCGAAAATTTGATTGTCCTGCCATTGATCCAATACTGTCGTGCAGCCCGTCACCGGCACCTACGTCAAAGCGCAAAATCAGACAGGCCATTTTTGACGTGCCCACGTCCAGAATGGCCACCACGCCGCGCTGCATGGCGGCCTGGCGTCTGGCCCGCATCGCCCGTTGAAATTGATAAAGCATGGTCATAATGCGTCGTCTCCGTCAGTATCTATAGCGTTGATTTTATGCAGATATTCCACAGCATCCGTTGACAACTGCACCGTCGGGCGCTTTTGATCGCGCATATCAATCAACAGAAAATCCCGCGCCAGCAAATCGTTGATACTGTTCAGGGCAATCACCCGTTCCAGCGCAAAAACCGGGTTGTCCTCGGGCAGTAAAACACGCCGGCCACCGGCCAAAACCAGATCCCAGCGTCGTTCGCCAACCCGCACAAGCCCGCGAAGATCATCCGAAATCGGTGCTGCGGTTGCCAGTATCGTCAAAGCCTCGGGAACAACCGCATCAGCCCCCTCGCCAACGATCAGCGCCAGATCGGCCCGCCCCGCACGATTGGCCAAAGGTCCTACGCGGTTCCCGTCCGCGTCCAACAACTCCAACGCCTCCCGGCTGCGCCAAACAATGACCGGCATCCGCTCTACAACCGCGACATCCAACACCCCTCCCGGCCGGACCACCAGTTTCGCGCGTTTCACCGCATCAAGTTCTTCGATCAAACGGCGCATATGCACCAAATCCAGATCGAATGAGCTGATGGGAAAATCCAAAGATGTCACTTCGCGGATGTCTTCGGCCACCTCGGCGGAAACATCTTCGATCTGCATCATGTTGACCATGAATTCCGGCCGTTGCTCGATACTTGTGCGCAGTTCGGAAACCCGCAGCTTAACCTGTTCAACCCGGTCAGTGTCCGCCACATACCACGCCCCCAGCACCATTACGCCAAAGGCCGGAATGCCGGTGCGCAACAGGGCACGAAACAGCGGCGTCAGCCACAGCCGTTGAAACCGGTAAGACGTCCGGCTGGGGGCCGGGTCGGTTTTAGGGGGGGTTACCTGTTGCAAGACGCATCCTTCACCAGCCAGTCACACAACTGGCCAAAAGAAATACCGCAATGGGCCGCCTGTTCCGGGGCCAGCGAGGTTGGCGTCATCCCGGGTTGTGTGTTGGTTTCCAGCAAGATCAGCCCGGCAACCCCCCGTGTGTCATCCCAACGAAAATCCGTGCGGCTGACACCCCTGCACCCCAACGCGCTGTGGGCAGTTTGGGCATATTTCAGACAGGCTTCAAAAACCTCCTTGGGAATATCCGCAGGCACCTGATGGGTTGACCCGCCCTCTTTGTATTTGGCGTCATAATCATACCAGCCGTCGGTGAAAATATCAGTGACGGTCAGGGCGCGATCACCCATAACAGACGTTGTCAATTCGCGACCCGGCGCAAATTCTTCAACCATCACGGTGGGTGGCATGTCCGGCGAAAGTCTGGCCGGACCGTTGGCCTCTTCATGCACCAGATATACCCCAACCGAAGAGCCCTCGTT
>Ga0114934_10001629_pt1 | contig 14603 bp, 12 predicted proteins | sample 4SBtaG_2_FD_99695 | JGI IMG/M metagenome (GOLD analysis project Ga0114934, IMG submission 99695) | Deep subsurface microbial communities from Kolumbo volcano to uncover new lineages of life (NeLLi) - 4SBTROV10_white metaG | ecosystem: Environmental > Aquatic > Marine > Volcanic ... | reverse complement strand
ATCAGGCGGCAGTCTACCCTTGCCATCGCCTCGGTAGGTATGACATTAACCCTTTCTCCGGCCTGTAAAACAGTGATTGCTGCTGTATTGTGCGTCATGGAGTAATAATTTGGTTCCTCCATAACCTCTTTCAGAGCCTGGGCTCCGCTTTTTATCGCCATTTCAATATCTTCGAAGACTGGCTGCCAGTTATCCTTTTGTAGGGGGGCCACGCGGTGAAAGAATTCCTTCACAGTCTGGTTCAGTTCGTAAGGGAAGGTATGTCGGCGTAACCTGTCCAATACCTCTACAAGTGTTGTGACGGCCGAGGTCTTCCTTGGAACAGAGGCGTGCCCTCCCTCCCCTTTTGTCGTTATCTTAACCTGGCAAATTACCTTCTGACATGTGGATACCTCATACCATCGCCGTGTACCGTGGATCACACCCCCGCCACCCTCATTGATAACTCCTTCGACGTCCTGCAGTTCGGGGTGATGTTCGAGTACCCATTTGGCGCCCATCTCTCCACCCGTCTCTTCATCCGCCACGGCGAGGAATATAAGGTCCCGGTTAAGCGAGATACCGTGACGCTTTAGGTAGATCAGGGACATAAGTTCCAAAATTGCCATCCCTTTCATATCGATGGTCCCGCGGCCATAGACATATCCATCCTTTATCACCCCTGAAAAGGGCGGCACCGACCACTTCGATTCCTCCGCAGGCACGACATCCATGTGGTTCAACAGGATGACCGGCTTGGCCTCTCCTTTTCCTCTCAGGGTCGCCAGGAGATTGGCGCGCCCCGGGCCTGACTCTTCGATCCGGCAGTTGATTCCCTCCCTTTCCAAGATTTCCCTCATGTATTTTGCCGCCTCGACCTCGTTGCCAGGCGGATTAGTCGTGTCGATACGGATATAATCCTGCAGGACCCTGATCGTTTCATCTGTAAATCCCTGATCTATTCTGGTCGCCATATCTCTCTCCTTCCTAATCTCCAAACAATGGCACATGCCGGAACTGCTCCACATCCACCAGCCCCTGATCTGTAATCTTTAGTGACGGAATCACGGGCAGCGATAGAAAGCTGATCTGCATCAGCGGGTCAGGCAGTGTGCTTCCAAGAGACCTGATAGCCTCGCGAACCATTCTGAATTGCCCTTCCACTTTCTGTAACGGCTGATCGGACATCAACCCGAAAAGGGTAAGGGGCAAAGTAGCAAGTATTTCATCCTTCCGAACTACTGTGATGCCCCCCTTCATTTTGATACAGGTCTTCGCGGCACATAACATCTCTTCATCACTCGTTCCGACAACAACAAGGTGATGGGAATCGTGCGCCACGGTGGTCGCTACCGCTCCTGCCTTAATTCCCAGACCGCGGACAAACCCCACCCCAACATTCCCGGACCTATGGTGCCGTTCGAAGACGGCTACCTTAATAATATCCGCCCGTGTATCAGGCAAGACCACCTCACCCTGAGGGATGGGAAGAATCTCCTTCCTTGTAAGGATCTGACCTGGCTGGATTCCGATAACCTTTATCCTGTCCCCTTCACGCGGCACGTGAAGGGCATCGGAGGATATTTCCCCAACATGCATAGAGGATGAAAAAACAGGGGTATCCCACTCAAAATCCTTTAGGAACTTCCCTTTGGCATAGACCGTTTCCCCTCCCACCAGAACACGCATCACCTCGAACCCCTTAAGGTCCCTGAAAAACACCAGATCCGCCTTGCTGCCGGGCGCCAGCGTCCCGAGGCCCGGCAAACGATAGTGGCTGGCAGGGTTCAAGGTTGCGAGCCTCACGGCTGTCACCGGGTCGATCCCTTCCCTGACACACAACCCAAGATGCTCATCGAGATGCCCCTTCCCGGAAAGGTCCGACGGATTCTTGTCATCTGTGGCAAGCATAAGGCGGCTTGACCTTGAGGGGCTGACCAGAGGCAGCAAGTCAATCAGGTTATGGGCCGAACTGCCCTGCCGCATCTGAATAAACATCCCCAATCGCAATTTTTCCTCTGCCTCTTGGAGGGTTGTGCACTCGTGGTCCGTTTCGATCCCCGCCGCTACATAGGCAAACAGCTCCTTCCCTGTGAGCCCAGGGGCATGGCCATCAACAACACGCCTTCTCCCTTTCGCTGCGGCAATCTTTGCACGGATGGATGGGTCTCCATGAATCACACCCGGGTAGTTCATCACTTCCCCCAGGCATACAACATCCTCCATATCCAATAAATCCTTGACCTCTTCAACTTCCAGGACGGCCCCCGGGGTATCCAGCGGTGAGGCTGGGACACAGGAAGGAGCTGCCCAGAAAAACCTGAAGGGAACCTTTCGCCCCTGCGCTATCATCCACTGAACCCCTTTAACACCCGCAACATTTGCCACCTCGTGGGGATCTGCCACTACAGCCGTCGTTCCATGGGGAATCACGGCCCTTGCGAATTCGGGTGGAGAAAGCATACTGCTCTCCACATGAATGTGGGCATCAATCAATCCAGGAGAAACCACATAGCCCTTGCCCTGAATGATCTCCTTTGCGGGCATCTTGCCCCATCCCGCAATCCGGCCCCCCGCGATAGCAAGGGATCCACGATAAACCTTTTCCGTGATAGGATTCAGCAATAAGGCATCTTCTATCAAAAGGTCCGCCGGTGCTTCCCCCAGTATAGCCTGACGAAAGTTGTTTCTTTCTACATGCACAGCGGGGAAACGCTATCACAGCTTTCGGCCGATTTCAATGAAAAAGCCCGCAAGGATCAAAGGGGTTTCAGAAAGTTTCACCGTCGATGTTATCGATAAGCCATATTAAATAACTTAAATGTGACCTTGATTTTTTCATGAAACGTAGTAAAATTATTATAATAACTAATGTTATTTAATGAAAGCTGAAAATTGTCGTGGAGAAGTGCATGGCTGATTGCCTTGAAGGAGATTGCCTGAAACTCAAGCGCGAGCAGGTGGAAAAAGCAAAGGCCAACCCCGCCTACGAATCGTTACTATCCATCTTTGAACATCTTATGGAAATCACCGAAGAGTCAATCGAGAAGGTTCAGACCTACCTGAATCCTGTTCTTCTTTCACCTTATATAGAGGAAAAATTTCTGGAGGGGTTCCCGCTGGTAGACAGAAAGAATTTTCCTGTCCCGGATGAGACGTTCAATGCATTGCTTGACACCTTCCTCGGCGGACTCACCGGGATTAGTGATACAATCGACCGGGACCTCCATACGCTAAGGGACAAGCGGTCAGATGGCAAAATTTCTGGCAAGGCCCTCATCGACCAATTTGTCAGGGGAAGCAAGACATTTCTTCCCTATGTCTTCGAGATGCCGGACATCAATAACTACCTACTGTTTTTTGCTCTTCGGAACATCTTCAAGATCTGCCTCATCCCCTATCAGGACATGCTCTCTGAAGAACTTGCAGGGTTGTGGGAAAAGGGGGAGTGCCCCATATGCGGGTTTCCACCGGACATGGGAGTCCTGCGCGGGGAAGGCGGAAAGCTATATCTCCACTGCGCCATTTGCGGGCATGAATGGCGGTTTAAACGAATGGCGTGTGCCTTTTGCGGCAACGACCTGCAAAAAGAACTTAATTATCTCGAAATTGAAGGGGATGAGATCCACCGCATTCACCTCTGCAACTTGTGCCGTCGCTATCTCAAGGTTATCGACAGCCGAAGCCTCCCCGAAAATGCCCCCCTGTTTCTCGACCTTGAAGAACTGACTACCCTTCATTTGGATGTCACCGCCGACCAAAAAGGTTATATCCCGGGAATTAACCTATAAACCTCAAAATAAAGGGGTAGTCCTATGAAACGATCCTATAAGTTTAAAAACGCGCTAATCTTCAGCCTTATGGTAATATTTATCCTTGGTGCCCTCATTGCGTTCCAGCCTCTTCACGCCTTAGCAGATACCGAAGAGGGGAAAAGTATCCCGCTTATTCAGGTGGGGGACAAGTTCCCTGCCACAGAACTGGCAACCCCTGAAGAAGAAGTTTACCGGGATTACCTTGGCCTGCCAGACAAACCCGGGTTCTATTTAAAAGAGATCAAGGCAGAGGTCATGATTGTGGAATTTCTCAACAAGTATTGCTATCACTGCCAGCAGCAGGCCTACCTCATGAACCGGATTTACAAAACCATCATTAAAGATCCCGGGATGAAGGAAAGGGTCAAAATGCTGGGAATCGGGGTGGGCAACAACCGGATCCAGTTGTTGCATTTCCGTCAGGAAAAGAGGATCCCGTTCCCCTTGATTCCCGACAAGGACTTTGTGGCCTTTGAAAACATCGGGTACCCGGAGGGTACCCCCTTTACCCTCATCGTAAAGAAAGAGAACGGGGAATTTTTCGTGAAGGATACCCATCTTGGGATGATTGAAGACCGGGATGTCTACGTAAACAATGTTCGCCAGATTCTTACAGGCGTAACCAAAGCCTCGACCAGAAAGACCTACAAATCCGCCTATCAAACCCTGAATCCCGGTGTAACGGAGGAAGAAATCAAGGCACTGATTACCAAAAGGCTTAATATCCAGGCAATCAAGATAGAGGACATTTCCCCTCTCAAGTTCAAGGGCTTTCAGCAGGTGTTTATGTTAAAAGTGAAAAAGGATTCAAAACTCGATGTCTGGTTTGCCGCCCTGGGAAGCGAGGGAAGGGTTTGCGACATCTGCCACGACATCTACTTTATCTATCTCTTCGACCGCCAGGGAACCATCCGGGATTTTATTCCTATCCACGTCACGAAGTATGGGAACAAGTCTTTTGATGAAAAGGACGTCGAAAAAATGCGCAAGTCCCTGGTCGAAAAAAACCTGGCCCAGCCTATCCAGTATAACCCCGAGACGGATGCCGTGACCTCTGCCTCCATGACCTCTGCCTTGATCTTCAAGAGTGTCAAGCGGGGAAAGAAGATTTTTGACAAGTTGAAAAAGGAAGGGTACACACGATAGTTCTCCGCACTAAGCAATGGGGAAGGGTCACCTTTTAACATCCCCCCCGGTGGTTGCTTTCTTCAGGCGGTTTTGGTACATCACACTCATGAAAAAAGACCTTAAGGAAACACCGCAGCCTACCCTTATCCGGCACAGTATTGACGGTTTGTCGCCCTATCTTGCCGATAAACCGGAAAGTCAGACGGCACCCGTGACCCGCCTCTGCTTCAATGAAAACCTGCACGGACCTTCCCCCGCCGCCGTCAAGGCCATCGTTCAGGCCGCCCTGAGCGTCCATTTCTACCCCGATCCCGGCGGTTGGGAATTAAGGGAAGCCCTCCATCAAAAACACGGCCTCCCGGCTGCACAGATCATCCTGGGAAACGGGGCCGATTCCCTCATCACACTCATCTCCACAACCTTTCTGAACCCAGGAGATGAGGTACTTTTCTGTGAGCCTACCTTCCCCATTTACAAGTCTGCCACCCTCATCTCGATGGGAACCCCAAGGGGATTTCCACTTAATAACACCTATCAATTCGACCTCGGGACTCTTCTTGAGGCCATCACACCAAAGACAAAGCTCATAGTCATCTGCAACCCTAACAACCCCACAGGTACGGTCCTTACTCCCAATGAAATGGAGGATTTTTTAAAGCGCCTGCCTGAAGGTGTCATAGCCATACTCGACGAGGCGTATATCGACTTCACAGAACCTGACAAGATTCCTCCCACACTAACCTGGATTGAAGAGGGTTATCCTGTCATATCCCTTCGGACCTTCTCCAAGGCCTATGGCCTTGCAGGGATGCGAATCGGCTATGCCATGGCATCGGAAGAAATCATCCAATACCTTTATAGAACACGGGAACCCTTTGCCGTCTCGGCGCTGGCTATCAAGGCCGCCGTGGGTGCCCTCTCTGATACAGAGCATTACCATAGGGTCACACGGTCGATAAAGGAGGAACGGGAGAAACTCCAGAAAACCTTCGCCAAACGGGGGTTAGAATATATTACATCCCAGGCAAACTTCATTTTTGTCAATTTCGAGACAGATTCACAGGAGGTCTGCAAACGCCTATCCGAGTTCGGGATACTGATCCGGTACAGCCAGTCCTGGCAAATGCCTTCATGGGCACGGATTACCGTCGGGACACCTCAGGCAAACCAGGCCTTGCTGCGAGCCCTTGACAGGGTACTCACCGATATGTCACGATAAATTATTGTTAGTTCAGGAGGAAATTCCATGTGTCAAAATCATGTTATTCAATGTGAGTGTAAGAAAGAAAGGGCCAACTTCATGAACTTGAAAGACCTGCTTCCCCCTCAGATTCTCAGTCATCTCTACTGCCCATCCTGCAGTGAAGGTGTAAAATTCAACCCGGAAACGATGGTCAAGGACAATGGGTGGATACTCGAGTTCGACATGGAAGCCGCCAGGGTCTTTCTCATGAGTGAGGGCGTGCCTGAAAGGGTTATTACCCCGGACTTCATTTTCGACCAGGGATATTTTTCATGGAATGGGTTTACCCCTACCGACATCGAAGACAAGATGAAAGAGCGGGAAGACATCATGAAGCTTGCCAAGGTAGACCGGCGAAAATTCATCGAGGAACTGAGGGCCTGGGGGATCAGCCGGGTTGCCCGACTCAAGGCCGAGGGATGGCGGAAGACTGCAAATTTGTAATCGGCATTCCAACCTGAAGGCTGTTCAAAAAGAAAATTCACGTAAGATTTTTTCTGATAAGGAGGGAAAATAAAAATGCCTGATGTGGAAGGACTCAAAGAGGCCAAAAAATTCCATTCCGATATCCCACAGAAGATAGAGGGTTTTTTTCTGAAAGGCTCCAATGCCTACGACTGGGGAATGAAAAACCGACTTGCCCGCATCTTCAACCCTGAAACAGGCAGGACCGTGATGCTGGCGGTGGATCATGGTTATTTCCAGGGCCCCACTACGGGTTTGGAGAGGATCGATATCAGCATCCTTCCCCTGGTGCCCTATGCGGACACCCTCATGCTGACCAGGGGAATCCTCAGATCGATTGTTCCTCCGTCTTTAACCAAACCCATCGTTCTCAGGGCCTCAGGCGGCACGAGCATCCTCAAGGAACTCTCCAACGAGGAAATCGCCGTGGATATCGAGGACTCCATCCGCCTCAATGTCTGCGCCATGGCCGTGCAGGTCTTTATCGGTGGTGAATACGAAAAACAGTCTATCATCAATATGACACGGCTTATCGACATGGGGACGCGTTATGGCATCCCCACCCTGGCGGTGACCGCCGTTGGAAAAGACATGGCAAGGGATGCAAGATATTTCAGGCTTGCCACCCGCATCTGTGCCGAGTTAGGGGCGCACTACATCAAGACCTACTATGTGGAAGAAGGGTTCGATACGGTCGTCGCCTCATGCCCCGTGCCCATCGTCATTGCAGGCGGCAAGAAGATACCAGAGCTGGACGCTCTCACCATGGCATACAATGCCATCCAGCAAGGGGCCAGTGGTGTGGACATGGGCCGGAACATCTTCCAGTCTGAATTCCCCATCGCCATGATCCAGGCCGTCCGTGCCGTGGTTCATGACAACGAAACCCCGGAAAAAGCCTATGATCTTTATAATACTCTCAAGCATGAACTTGCCAAAGGATAAATCAGGCGGGTGGCGGGTATAAGAAAGCCGATCCCTGTCTCGAGCTTGAAACTTCGTACTTTAAAAATGTCATATATGATTAAAAGATAGACGATCCGCAGCATCTTGAAGATATTTACATTTCGTTTTATATATCTGCTGGATGCCGGGTAAAGATGAGTGAAAAATACGGCAAAAAATGCTTTTTGCCAAAACGTCAAAAATTTTTATCGGTAAGAGGGAAATAACACAGGTGAATAAGGAATTATATACGGTTATCATAGGTACAGGATGTTACATTCCGGAAAAAGTTATCAAAAATTCTGATTTTCAAAATCACGTATTTTACGAATTAAATGGTACAAGGATTGAAAAATCCACCAAAGAGATCACCCAAAAATTTGAGGAAATTACAGGCATAAAGGAAAGGAGATACGTAACAAACGGGTTGCTGACATCCGACATTTCCTTCTTAGCCGCTGAACAGGCCATTGAATCAGCAAGTATTGATAAGGAATCTCTTGATTACATCATCTGTGCGCATAACTTTGGTGATATCAGACCCGGCAACAGAAGGATTGATTTGGTCCCCAATCTCGCGGCCAGGATCAAGTACAAACTTCGTATAAAGAATCCGAAAACTGTGGCTTATGACCTTCCTTTTGGGTGCCCCGGATGGCTACAGGGGCTGATCCATGCCGACTGTTTTATCAAGACAGGGCTTGCCAAAAGGGTCATGGTTATTGGAGGCGAAATATTATCCAGGGTTTGCGATCCCCACGACAGGGACTCCATGATATACTCCGATGGAGCGGGAGCCACGATTCTTGAAGGCATGTACACGGGAGGCGATGCGGGGATTATTTCACATTCCACACGTTCCGACACATACAAGCACTGCCATCTGTTGACGATGGAACGATCCAATAATCCCGACCATCAGGGAGAAGATCTCTACCTAAAAATGCATGGTCACAGTTTATACAAATACGCCCTGAAGGCAGTTCCCGAACTTATCAAGGAAAGCATCGATAAGGCGGGGCTTTCTATCGAGGATATCGACCGCGTCCTTTTGCATCAGGCAAACGAAAAAATGGATGTAGAAATTCTCAAACGTTTGTTCCGGCTTTATGGCATCAAGAACCTAAGCACGGAATTTATCAGCCACATTCTGCCCATGAGTATTTCATGGCTCGGTAACAGCTCCGTGGCGACCATCCCGACGCTGCTCGATTTGATTCTGAAAAATAGAATGGAAAAATATTCCCTCTCAAAAAATGACACAACTATCTTCGCCTCTGTTGGCGCCGGGATGAATGCCAATTCCATCGTTTATAGGTTTTGAAGTTAGCGATATGGCATCTCACAATGAATTAAATGAAACACTGAATTTTCTTCTCACAAAGGCACTGGGCGCATATCACTTTCCGACGTGGCATGTGTAATGCGCTGGAATTGTCCCTTTAAAATTATAACCCTTTAACTTTTCCATGGCACAGACCGGGAAGGGTAAACAATACATATTCTTCTGTTAAGACAAAAATAAATAACATGTAAAAGCAACCCTCTGTTTTGGACACCTTTGGATTTTCAGTGCATGCTTGTCCAGTAAATCGTGCCACCCTCCTGCTGTCCTTTTAAGATATCCATGTGATGGAGGGTGGTAAAGATGCGCTCCGCTTCATCTTCGGTCACTCCAAGGGCACTGGCCGCCTCCTCTTTCTTGACCCTCCCGCGGTTACGAATTAGGTCCAACAACTTTTTCTGCTCATCACTTAAATCAGCAAAGATATCCTGACCTCTTCGCTCTGCTTCTTTTTTTGCAGAGTAGCTTGCCCACGGGTCGCAGGTGCGAGGTGGGTTCATTAGATCAAAATAACAGTCCTCACAAACCTTCATGCCCCTGAACTCATAAATTTCATCTTCATTTACTTCTGTTCCGCATTTTTCACATTTCATGGTTTATTCCTCCTTCACCAGTATTTTTTCTCTATTTCCTATTTCCGCCCGATTATCACAGCACAACTTTCAAGTCAACATATGTCCAAGCTCCAACATACAAGCTGGCTTCTTTATAAAAATAATCGCTCTATTCGGCTTGAAACCACTTTTCACCAAAAGCATTGCCACCCGCCCCATACCATGATATTTGTTTAACGTGTCTTCGAAATACACAACGCAACTCCTTCAAGCAGAAAGTCTCGTTACAGAGGCACGCTATAAGCGGATCGTCCAGTTCCTCACCACCCGCCAGGATACCCTACGCCTCTTTCTGGACGATGTTAAAAATGCGCACAATATCAGTGCCGTCATACGGACCTGCGACGCCACAGGCGTCTTTCATCTGCACTACTATCTCTCAGAGGCACATCTTTCCATTAATCGGGGAATATCCCTTGGAAGCGAACAATGGATCCAGCGGAATCGCGTCCATGACAAGGCCGCCTTTCTGGACCAGATGCGTGAGGCCGGATATCAATGCCTTGCTACCTCTCTCGAAAGTCGTGCCATAGACTACAGGGCAGTGGATTATACCCTCCCCACCCTCCTCATCTTTGGCAACGAGAAAGAGGGTGTAAGCCAAGAGGTTGTTTCTCATGTTAGTCAAATGATTACCATCCCCATGGTGGGAATGTCCAGGAGTCTGAATATCTCGGTTGCCTGCGCCGTCATCCTTTATGAAGCTTTCCGGCAGCGAGACAAAAAGGGGATGTACCGAACCCCAAGTATCCCCAAAGAAACCTTTTCTTCCTACCTTGAAAAATGGACAATCGAGGAGCGTCTAAAAAAATAATACATCAAAATTTTCACCTTTTGCGGAGCGAAATTTGATCTTTCCTTCCTTAGGCCCCGTCAATGAAATCTTTGCCATCAGCCTGCTGACCATCGCTGGGTTCGCAGGGGGAAAGATTGCCAGATTCCTCAGGCTACCCGCCATCACGGGGAACATCCTTGCCGGGATCCTCATCGGGCCCTATGGTCTTCACCTCCTTTCCTACCAGGCGGTTACCGTCGACCTCAAACCGATTGCCTCTTTTGCCCTGGCTTATGTCTCCTTTTCTATAGCTACCCATATCGACCTGACCGAAATAAAAGAAACAAACGGACGGGCCTTTTTTACCGGCGTCTCTGATGTACTGGTAAGCTCTGCCTCGGTAACCATCGTCCTTTATTATTTTACACATTCCCTGGTTCTGTCACTCCTTTTGGGCATCATCTCGGGTGCCACCGCCCCTGCGACTACACTGGCTGTGGTCAAAGAAACCCGCTCGAAGGGACCCCTGACCCGACTCCTCCTCCCCCATGTTGCCATCAACAACCTGGCATGCGTGGCACTTTTCGGATTCGTCTTCGCTGGTATCAAGGGCACCATCACAGGGGAGGCCTCACTCATAAGCGCACTAACACATACAGCCATCCTTTCTTCTTCGGTTTCCATTTCTATAGGCCTGGGGACAGGAATGGTCTTGAAGGTCCTTTTCACCCGCTTCGAACATGAATCTTACACACTGTCCACGCTATTGGTAAGCATCCTTTTTGTCTCCGGTCTTTCAACCTTCCTTCACGTTTCTCCCCTTCTCTCTGCCATGGCGTTGGGATTTTTGATCCACAATCTTCTCAAACAAAAGGAAGCGGCCGACAAGGCCTTCACCAGCCTTGAACCGATTATCTATACCGCCTTCTTCACCTTGGCAGGCAGCCATATGAAATTGAGTTTGCTACCCACTATCGGGTTTGTGGGGGGAATGTACATCCTATCCCGTTTCGCCGGTAAATGGATAGGCACTTTTCTAAGCGCATGGGTATGCGGTGCACCCGTGACATTTCGCAACCTTGCCGGCTTCACGCTTCTCCCCCAGGCAGGAATTGCCCTGGGGCTCATCGTCCTGATCCAGGAAGAAACGTGCTGTGCCATGGTTTCCCCCATGGTCACTGCTATCGTGGTGGCAGCGGTCGCCATCCACGAGATTATAGGCCCTATACTTACCGAAATGATGTTGAAAGTGGCAGGTGAGGCAGGCCGGGACCTTCATCCGGTCATGGGTTTTCTTCTGCCCGATGGAATTGTTCCGGGTTTTGAATCGACTGACAAATGGGAATCCATCAGGAGGCTGGTCGACCACCTTGCAGGGGTTTATCACCTAACGCATAAGGGAAAAGAGGAACTTCTGAAGTCCGTCATCGAACGGGAAAAATCCATGACAACAGGCATCGGCCACGAGCTGGCCATCCCGCACGGAGTCCTTGAGGGAAGTGGCCCCATTATGGGTGTGATGGGGATTTCAAGGGATGGCATCGATTTCGACGCCATCGACGGCAACAAGGCCCATATCATCTTGCTTACCGCCGTACATCGGGACCAGCTTGCCTCTCACCTCGAGACTTTGATGATGATGTCAAGAATGTTCTCGCGGGAGGGGCTTGTTCAAAAGATCCTCAAGACAACTTCTAAAACCGACGTGTACGAACTTCTCTATGACGAGGAAGAATATGTCCCAAGGGCCGCGCTACGTACTTGATCAATGAAGGGCATCAAGGTTATAAGTGGTTTCTCTGCGCACCTTAACTTTGAAGCTTTTTAGTGCCGGCATTACAAGGTTTTTTTGAGTTCTTTTTTGTCTGCTTGAGGTATCTTTGTTGACAAGATGTCCCACTTACTATAAGTTCTAATCCAGTGGAGGTTAGTGTTTGGATTTTTCTCTTACCGAAGAGCAAAAAGATATCAAAAGGGCGGCACGGGAATTTGCCGAGAAAGAGTTTTTACCCATTGCAGAAGAGTGTGACGAAAAAGAGATTTTCCCCCGTGAGGTATGGAAGAAGGCCTGCCGTCTTGGATTCGTGGGGTCTTTCATAAGCGGGGAATATGGCGGGTCGAACTTAGGGCTTTTGGACTACACGCTGATTGCCGAGGAATTTTGGCGTGTGGACCCGGGGGTTGGACAGGCACTTTTTTCAACCGCTTTTGGGGCGGAGATTATCGAGAAGCACGGCACGGACCAGCAGAAAAGCGCATATCTGCCCCCTGTCGCAAGAGGTGAGAAGATTATGGGACTTGCCACGACGGAACCGGATGCGGGAAGCGATGTTACCTCCATAAGAACGACTGCCGTGAAAGGGGGCAAAGGCTATCGCATCAACGGCGGCAAGACCATGATTGGAAACGGAAGCATCGGTGATTTCCTGCTTATTTTGTGCCTTACAAATCCAGAGAGGTCAAAGAAACACGAACGTTTTAGCTTTTTCAAAAATTAAAAAAATCCCTTGACTTTTTTAGGGGGGGTGTAAAGGTTAATTAAATTAATGGAGGGGCTGAATAGTTACAAAAAACCTTTAAAAATGGGAGGGAAGAGTTATGAAGCGGGCCGTATTATTTTTGTCGGTAATGGCGTTTTTGGTTGTAGGAACCTTGGGATTTGTGCCTGAATCGCGGGCGGCTAAACCTATAATTCTTGGTGTTCCAACTTCTTTAGGATATTTAGAGGGTAAAGAGGGCCTCAAGTGCGTGAAGATGGCCGTTGATGAAATCAACAAGGCCGGTGGGGTCAAGGTTGGAGGCGAAAATCGGCTCTTCAAGGTTATTGCCATTGATGCAAGGGGAGCGGAACCTGGCGTTCCCGTTTCCGAGGTCATCAAGGCCCACAAAAAACTGATCCTGGAAGACAAGGCAAATTTTATTGTTTTCGGGACGTTCCGCTCGGAAGCGGCGATTGCCTGTATGGATGTTGTAGGAAAATACAAGGTTCCGATGCTGCTGGGGATCGCCATGTCGCCCGTGATGCAAAAAAAGGTGATGAAGAATTATAAAAAGTATAAATATACCTTCAGGGTCTGCCTTAATGCGGTCTATCTGATCAAGTATTTAGGTGGAACCATGGCATTTCTGAACAAACAGTTCGGATTCAACAAGGTTTTCATATTGAATCAGGATGTGGCATGGGCGCGTAAAACCGGGGATCTGATGGTTAAACTTGTCTTTAATAAGATGGGCTGGAAGGTGGTTGGGCGTCAGGCGTACCCCACGGGAGCATCGGACTTTTCGTCAAGCCTGATGAAGGCGAAGGCCAAGGGGGCACAGGTTATTCTCCCCATCTTTGACATGCCCCAGAGCGGGATTCTCGTAAAACAATGGAAATCAATGAAGATCCCAGCCTTGCTTGCCGGATTTATCTCACCCATGGCTGGACCCAGTGCATGGGAAACCTTTGATAAAAAAATCGCAGGGGCTATCAACGCCATTTTTGAAATTGGAGATATTCCTTGTGCCAAGGTTCCAAAATCAGTAGAATTTTTTGATAAATACAAGGCAAAATACGGCAAACCGATTGAAGCGGGGCATTCACCAGCCCCTGCGTATGAAATGGTTTATATTCTGAAGGAAGCGATTGAAAGAGCAGGAAGCCTTAATAGTGACAAGGTTGTTGCCGCACTCGAAAAAACCGATCGTGATGGCGCCATAGGACATATCAGGTTTGGCAAGGATCACCAGGTCATTTACGGGTTAGACCCGGCCAAGACAGCCATGGGGTGCATGATTCAATGGCGTAAAGACGGCAAGCGGGAGATCGTTTTCCCGCCGAATATAGCGGAAGGTAAAATAGAACTCCCGGAGGGGTTGAAATCACTGAAGTAACCGAAGGTAAACGTCCAAAAGAATACTCTTGGCGGTGCGTGCAGACCAACCCCCGCATGTGCCGCCGTACCCTTTCCTTTAATGAGTTATAGAGAGATACGATGTTTTTGGCAATCCTGATCTACGGGTTTATCAACAGTTCCATCCTGGCACTTGTGGCCATGGGTTTCAACTTGACCTTTGGAATAAGCGGTATAGCAAACTTTGCCTATGGGGCGATTTATATATTTTCGGGTTTTTTGGTCTGGATATTTTTAAATTCCATGGGGGTGAATTATCTCGTCTCCATATTCTTGTCTTTTGGTTGTACCTTCCTGTTGGGATATTTGATGTACCGGTTTGTTCTCTTAAGGGTCAGGGGACTTCCCTTATCCGAGGTTATGGCCACGTTCGGCCTGGGGCTGGCAATCATGGAGTT